>Ga0163108_10002749_pt1 | contig 12680 bp, 7 predicted proteins | sample Fk1155metaG_FD_109644 | JGI IMG/M metagenome (GOLD analysis project Ga0163108, IMG submission 109644) | Marine microbial communities from the Central Pacific Ocean - Fk160115 155m metaG | ecosystem: Environmental > Aquatic > Marine > Oceanic > Photic zone | place: The Central Pacific Ocean...
AGAATCAGATATGGGTTCATGAAGCAGCCTTTTTGTATCTTTTGTTAAACCTATCAAAGATAAGTTCATTTTCCTTCTGGATCGTCTCAATGCGTTTCCGGACCTTTTCCGTATTGGGCTGCAGTTCGAGTTGCTTGACCTGCTTTCGGTTTGAACGCAACTTCTTGTCAACAGCCTTCATTAAGTCTTGGAGCTTGAGATAGTAATCGGGAGATCTACCCGCTTTCAACCGTCTTTGATCGGCGGCGTCACTGGCGTCATATAGATCCATCTCCATTTTCAGCTCTCTGCGGTTTTCGTAGTACGTGTCTTGATCAACGTATTCATTTGGGTCGTAAACGAATTTTCTTAATATGGGAACGTCGGTTGGACGCAACGGGTCCGCATCAATGCCTGCGGTTTTAGATGCGACATCGAGCGCATCTGTGCCAAACCTACCAAAGCCAGCGAATACCCAGTCAAACATATGCTGAATGCGATCCGGGGAGAGGTCTAAGCGACCCGCCGTGTGGGGACTCCCCCCGCTAATAACCGGGATGTCGTTTAACCACTCTGTTATTGCCTTAAATACGCCAAGGGTACCCCGTCGCGATGAATAAGACGCAGGCTCGTCCTTGTATGGGTTTTCCCTATGGATAGGGGAACCAAAGAAGTTTATGTTGGCGGCTTGTTCTGTGAAGAACTCAGCGATATCTGGCAACAGCCCCATCCCACGCTGAACCGTACTCTTTATCCCACCGGCATGCCTTTCTGCCGCATGCAGCTCAATAGGAGAGAAGTGTCTCATGGCCGCACCGCCTAGAGTGCTGGCACCCTCCCCAACCGTCCGCAGGCCGAGAACACTCTCTGCCAGCACCCTTCCCGCGTTATGTAAGAAGCCGTACCCATATGGCATGGGTACGCCATACGCCTGATCACCTATCATGACCACGAAGTTGTGATTCAAGACGTGGGTATTGATATCTTTGTACAGAGATTCCCCGTCGTCATCATCATCAGCCAGCATAATATTAGCCATGGTTTGGACAAACCCTAAACCGAACGCCCCAAACGCCACCTTTTTTGCTGCCGCAAGACCCTTTGCCCCTACAGCAATTTTCCCGGCTTTTGTCATCTGACCCTCTGAGTTCTTCCTCACCAGGGTATCCCACATGTTTGTGTTGCCCTGAATGGCGGCATTAAAGAACAGATAGCCCGTGTTAGCTGCTGATGACCACTCACCCTTTCGGTTGAAATTGACAGTAAGGTCTTTCGCCAAGGTTGCAGCATCACCTCGTGCCACACCGGCCTTCCTCGCCTCGATATAGGCAGACAGACGGTATGAGTTTTCGGTTGATTGGTTCCAGATCTCTATATTATCAACAACGTTTTTAAAGAATTCTTTCGTGTCTTTGTGTTTGCTATTGCCCAGCCTTTTTACGGCTCTAGCCATCCGCCTTTGTTGTTCCTCAAGAGTTCTGTACGTGGCTTGTCCCGTCTGCGCACCGTCTTCTTTGAATTCTCGAACATAGTTAAACATCTCTTCCTGATCTGCCCTCGGCGTCAGGTTCTTATACTCTGCCCTAGAATATTCCCAGAACGCCTTACCGGCTTTATAAGATCCTGCGATCATCTTACCCGCAACGTCCTTCCCTCTAAGCCTCCCTCCATACGCTTCTTGCTCAGAAAGCGCGTACATGTAGGACGTTGCCGCGTCACGAATAGGGTTGACCAGCCCCCATGATGGGTTCCAGTTGATAATTAGTGTACGTCTGGCGTTTTGAATCTGGTTAAGGAGGGTGATTCCTTTCGATATAGCCTCGTTGGAAGCGTCAGCAAAGCCTGGGTTCACGTTCTGTAACGTTCTGTTCAAGGTCTCATCAAACACTTCTATGAAATGAGACTGGCCCCCACGCTTGACCTCTATGTATTTAAGAAGGTCGGGACGATTGTAGACTCGCTCGGCTCTCATTTGCGCTGGGGTCATGGAAGGATCACGCGACGGAGGATCGGATGGCGGCATGTGTCCCAGGTGCCATACCTTCCACGCCTCCGGGTCTGGAAACTTTTCAACGAGCTTGAGGAAGCGTTGGGCGACGGTATTTCTTTCCGCTCTGATTATTTTTCTTTCCACATCACTGAACGCCTGAATCAGCGGGTTAAAGGGCATGGTGATGCGTCCCTTTAATTTGAAGCTTTCACGGCCTTTGATGTTGAAGCCTGTGCCAATAGCCGCACCGAGACCCGCCGTATCTCCCTCTGCACCCTTCAACGGAACGTAAAAGTTGTATTCTTGTTCCCAGTCGAGACGGCCCTGCTCATCTAGCAACCCTTTGGTCACCATGTTTTCTCTCATCTCAGAAAGCATGCGGTACACAACGCCCGAAATTTTTTCGAGCTGTTCAAGCTTGCCGCCGTCTTGGGCGTCCTGAATCACATCGGCGGCTTGTTGGTCACTCAGACCAGAGCCTGTGTGTTCAAACCGCTTGGGTGCGGCTTTAGCCTCTTCCAGCTTCTGCGCCGTTTTCGGGGTGGGGTTATTGTCGTACCCCTCCTGTGCGGCCCTAACGCGACGGGCATGTCGCTCGTTTTCCTTCCTGCGAACAACCCGGTTCCGCTCCGGCGCATGTTTGGCTAAGAGATATAGCCCAACCTGATCTGGATCAAGCCCGGCGTTAGCCATAAGCTGATGAAGCGGCTCCCGAAAATCCTTGTCTATTTTTTGTAGCGCCTCGGCCTGCTTACCGCCGCTAAGGTTTTCACGGTCCCGAAAACTCAGCCACTCGGGCAACCGCTCTAAACCCAACCTTTTGGCTAATGCGTTTTCGATAATTTCAAAGTCCCCGAACTGATCAGAGACCCTCCGCAAGGTTTTCCGCCCAAAAAACTTCCTTGCGGTTCTACTTTCCTCGGCTTGAGCAAGAAGCTCTTCCCCGATATTTAAAGGAGGAGGGGGTTCGTCCTGCTCGATGAAACTGGGAGAGTCATCGGTTAGATCGGTCTTGAATGAAATTTGTGGTGTTCCGATAGGGATGGTTTGCCGGGGATCGTTTAGGTCATTGATATAATCAACCCTGGAGGCATCCCTAACCCATGGGTGTTCGCCTGACTCGTCCGGCTCCGCGTTCAAACTTGCTTCAAGTACCTCTAGGCTCTTTGTCGCTTCAGCCCAGTTCTCCTCACCCAAGGCAACCGCAGCATCTCGTGCCGCCTTCTGCAAGTCGTTATATACAATCAAGTCTCTGTGTGCGCTGGCGTATGCTTTAAGAGATTCCTTGACCTCTGTTATATCAGCGCGGTTATTGACTATGTTCTCTCGGTGTTCTTTCTCAAACCCGTAGGGGCTTCTCAGCATATCCAGCGCATGAACAACTTTTGGTAGAACAAAGGTATGGCCGCGTGAGGAAGCTGTTGGCTCCTCTGACATCCGGTGAGTTATATCGCCAACCCCCTCAACAGCAGAAGCTAACACCCCTCCACCAAGAGAGCGCTGAACCTCCATCATTGCCACCTCGGGCGTGGAGCGCTGGCTGTCTCCTAACGCGGTGAATATCTCCTGTACTTCACCCGCCGCAGCAAGGCGGCGAACCTCTTGATGAAAGTCGCTAGCTGCTTTTCGGTCTCCGCTATCTTCGGGGACTTGGAGCGAGCCATCTTTCCCTCGGATTAAGCTCGGCGCTTCCGGCTGTTCGAGAACTTCTGCGCCATCACCCGGATCTGGGTCGAGGTCAGCTCTTCCATCTCCCGGTTCCAGTCCTCTTGGTCCTGATTCTCGTGCAGGTCCGACTGATCCAGGTACTCCCTGTCCGCCTTCTTCACCCTCGACAATTTTTCGGAATTCTGTCTCATAATCTGTTGGCTCCGACTTTGCATTTCCCACCCCCATTTTTTTATAAAGATCTTTCTCTGGATACCAAATTATAGCCTGCAATGCGCCCATGTCCACGGGCTGGTTACTGTGTAATGCGTTTACTTTGTTTAACGCCAAACGCATGACAGACCTGATATATTCTCGTTCGCCACCGTTCTTGGGTGCCTGCTTTTCTGCTTGCGAATTTTTGAGCGTATTCGACGCCCTGTTGAGCGCGTCCTTTTTCTTGAACCCTCCAGCGGCATAAGCTGACTGGACCGCCGTCGCATAGTTGACTAAATAATCATCATCTTTTCGAAGCTGTACGCGAGAGATACCGTCACGTCTCAACTTGTTGCGATATGCATCGCTTAAAGCAACCCCCCTAAACTTAGCCACCTGTGCCGGGAACTTCCTCTTCGCTTCTCCCATGAGAGATCCGGTGAGCCTGCCAAATGTCCGCATGAACCAGCGGTCCATTGTGAGTGGATCGAAGTTACCGTTCAGGTTCTGGTAGAATCCACCACCAACCTTTGGCCCCAGAATGGCAGAGCCGTTGAGTACGGTCTCCTGGTTTTCTCCGTTGACCTTGTAACCAGTATCTTCAAAAATCTCTCTGACAGTCTTTTCACTGTCCATGTACTCACGAACAAAATCAACACCCTCTTTTTCAACAAAGGCGTTCAACAAACGGAACGATTTCTTCATGGCCTTAGCTTCTTTACCTACACCAAAATCTGGGAAGACCTGTGTTTCCCGATATTGCTGGTATAGGCTGAACGTGTTCTCTGAATTTTCCGGCACTGACGCACCGTTAGAAGTTATCGCCATAATTGCCGTAAAAGCGAACTTCGAATTCTGGTCAGTCGATAGTTCTGGGAATCTCCGAGATGCGATCTCCATCGCGTTCTTGACTTTTTCCTGATACCACTGACCAGCGTTCCCTTCTTGATCTAACGCGATAATAGCTTCGTGCGCGATCAGGTCAGAAACTATTTCTGCGTTCTCTTCGGTACGCTGAAGAAGGTCTTTTCCTGGGTATGCTGCAGCAACTCTTTCGTCAAGGACTTCCGCAACCTTAACTATGGTAGGGCTATCAATTACCTGTGGTTGCTCATCTCCGTATAGAATTGTTGACGCTGTTACGGCCTGAGATTCCGCAGGCAATTCCTCATATCTGACAAGCTGGGGATCTTCCGCCACAAGGCTGTATATAGCCGTATCCCCAAGGAGTTCTTCCGCTAAATCTCCCTTGAAAACCAATTCATCCAGAGCTGCTTGAACATCCTCAAAAGGCGCACCCAACCGCTCGACTATCTCATTTAGTGATGGCGCGGTGGTAGATGCTCGGACAACATCTAGAGCGGAACTTTCTAGCGCGGATGGTGATCCAAGATCGTCCCTGTCTTGATCTTGCCGCGATTCTCCCACGTCTGGATCGGCTGTTCCCGCGTCAAGGCCAACTCCGCCAACTCCTCCAGCTCCTCCCGTGTCCGGAATTTCAACGCCTCCGGGGACGGGTGGTGACCGAATTTCTGGTAATACTGTTCCAGATTCGGGGAGAGCTTCACGGGTTTCAACGTTCTCTTCTGCACTAACTATCTCCTTTGCTTGACGGGCCGGGTTATCTCGAATTTCTTTAATAAGAGCATAGGCTTGGGGGGCATTTTCCTTCAATTCACGGGGGTTGGAAAGAAACGCAGCGCCAAGTTGCGCAAACAGTTCCTTCCTCACCGTATCAACAACGTCCTGCACCGACCTTTCCGGATCTTTCCTCGCGGCTTCAAGATCAGACAGGAAGTTATTCAGGGGGTAATTGAACCGCTGACCAAGCGCACTTCCGCTTTCCCACTGGTCATAAAGCTCGGCCATAACGTCACCCAAGAGGACATCAGAGTCTCCCTCTAGCTGTAGCGCAAGCCCCGGCATGGTTGCTGTATATTGGTTTTGAACGTCACCTCCGTGCCATAGCTCGTGGCTAATATTCCACCTTTGTCGCCTAGCCTCTGATTCGCTAGTTTTAGCCAGCTCTAATTTACCGGCTCGGATACCTATAGTCCGCGTACTGGGGAAATGCGCAGCATCGGCATCGTCACCGTATCCGTGGGTGTCATCAAAAACGTAGGTGCCTCGAATAAGAGACATAAATTCTGTTGGCATGCCTCGACCAAAAATATCTAGCAAGATGTTCGCATATTCATTCGTGTCGGCTGGATCAAATAATTGCTCGACTGACAGCTCGGGACCAACCAAGGGTGTTAACGGCTTATCCTCTCCGTCAACCCTCGCTACCGGTCCAGTAGATGCCGGGGTCATAATGTTAACGAGATTTACCATCCCCCCAAGCGTCTGGGCTGTAAACGTATCATCACCCTCAACCTGCTGACGTTCCTGTCCTGCGGCGGAATTTATCTCCTCAAACCTGTCTCGGACGGTTACTGTTGTTTGATAAGAGATATCTCCGGCGTATGGGGTAACATCGCGTTCGCGGCTTTTTTCTCTGCCAGATATTTGGCGCGACTGGCGAGTAAGTAGCGACTCAACATGAGCGACTGCCTGTTCTTTATCAAACCCAGACAGGGTATTAACCGCTTCTTGAACCTGGGCCGGTGTGACTTCTATCCCCTTGTTTCCGCCATCAATTAAAGCTCTTTGCACAACCGGGGAGAGAGCGTTGACAGAAACAATAGGTTCTTTTTCTGGGGTAGCTTCTTGATCTAGCTGTAATCTCTCCGCATGCGCTTTAGCAGAACCAAGCAGACCCGGTTCGTCTTGTTCAAGAGGTAATTTCCCAGCCTCTAATGCGTCATTAACTGCCACTGCAATTTCTTTTGCTTCAGCATGTCTCTCAGCTTGCCCTTCAGCACCCGGTAGGCCCAGGGGCGCGTCTTCACCACGTTCCTTTATTTCCGCACCAAGCGCCTTTTCTACCTCAGACAAGCGCTTTGTTTCTCGACGGCGCTGGACAGCCGCAGTGGGACCACTAATCATAGGACCGCCAATGAACCCGCTGACTGCAGCATGCAGATATTGAAGTCCGGCTTCTTCAGAAACTAGAGATTCCAGAAAGACACGCTGTTCCTCTTCGGGTAGAGCGCTATCTGCGTACACAACAGCAGATCTGCTAAAAAATTCCTGAAGCGCCTCGACCCCAGCTTCCCACCCGCCAGATTTCATTGCCTCCGTCAAAACCGCCCTCAAAGCGCCTGGGCGTTCTGATATGTGGTTAACAAGGTGTTCTCTTAAATCTGACAGAACAGTCGGGTCGTCAGGAAAAGCCCTCTTAGCCGCCCTAAACGGGGCTGCAAACATATCAAGCGAGCCGCTAGCCAACCCAGTAGTCCAGGCAGTTACCGGGTCTTCAAGTCCGGTTTCCTCATAAATACGTGTAAAGTTTTCCCCTGCGGACATCGCAGTTCCCGCACCAACAGTCGCAATACTCCCGCCAATCTGTTTTGCCCCGTGAGGCAAAAGGCTGCTTCCTTTCAGTTTTTGTTGTGCCGCTTGGACGTATCTGTGTTTCACCCGTTTTTTTGCCTCCTTCTTAACAACCCCTTCGGCCTGCTCTTTCAACACCTTCTGAGCAAACCCCTTTACACCTTTCTGAGCAGCCCATCGCGCAACAGCCGAACCCAATGTGCCTGCCGTAGCCACTGCCCCCGCACCAGCGGCAACAGGGCCACCTACCAAAGCCCCTCCCGCAGCCACCCCCGCCATCGTTAACAACGAAGGTATGACATTTCCGGCTGTGTAACTAACAAAGTTCGTGAAATCTTCTACACTGTCGAGCGCTTCCACCATGGGCGTATCAGGGGTGTACTGCGCAGCCTCACGCATCTGCTCACGGTAATAGTCCATTCCTTCACGTAACATTTCGTCATTGTCTAAAAGAGAACCTGCAGCCGCCCACGCGCCACCCCCAATAGCTTGAAGCTGATCCACGCCCTGACCAAAGCCCTTCGTAAATTCCCATTGGTCATCCTCTTCCTGTTTGGGCTGATTAGGAAAGTGTGGGTCGGGGTAGGAGATTAGCGGCATTTATTCTCCCTGGTGTTCTTGCTTGAGGATTCCCGCGTGGCTAGTTCGTAAATAGGAAAGGATCTTTTCGATTTCTTCGGGAGTTGCCTCGGATTCTTTGGACATTGCGATAATATTACCCACCGCTGAATCAGGAAGCTCTTCGCCGTCTTTAAGCATATCTCGAATTTTGACCGCAGAAACCGCAGAAGACCCCTCTTCCACTTCACCTGTCATAGCGTTAACTTTGGCCTCCTGCTGACTCTTTTGGGTTGGTTGTCCAACGTTTAGATTTAGGACTTGCTCGACATTCTGAGCGTAGCGACTTTGTGCTGTCTGGACCTTGGCCCTTTGAGGCTCCCCATAAATAACCCACTGTTTCGCTAACTGTATTAAGGCATCAGTTGTCTTGGCACTATTGTTTGCAAGAAAATCAACCTGTGATGGGGTGAGCCTTGCCCCCATGCCGTCATTACCTAAAAGTGATCCTAGCGTGGAAGAGTCTTCGGCATTGGCGACCATGTCTTGAAGAGTCTCTAGATGGGTCTCGTATTCCCTCTTATACCTGGGAAGCTTGAGTAGTTCCTCCTCTATGATGTAAGAAAGGGCTGGGTCTTGGCGCAAAAAGTCTTTCATGTAAGCGTTACCCGCAAGCGCGGCAATGCCATCGTCTATAGGTACCACAACCGGTTCTGTGCTTCCGCTTCTGCCTTCGGTGAGAGGGGCGTAGTAATATGTGGTTGTACCGGTCTCTTTGTCGGTATATTCCACGGCGACCACTGCGCTTAGACCATTTACAGGATTACCATTATCATCAACACCGTCTGCGTGTTTTAATCTCACTATATTTATGCCGCGAATTACTTCCCCTTCGGCCCCCTCGGGAGCGTTCGGGAAGTCGTCTCCGACGATTGTACGCCCAACTATCTCCGCACCATTCACGTCAAAGAGCGATTGAATCGCGCCTATCGCAGAAGGAGACAGTGTACTAAGATCTTCATTGTTCTGGGTTATCCGAACAATCTCGTCCGAGACGGTAAACCAGTTGTCTTTGCCTGCCGGGTCCAGTATGTTCGCGACCCTAAAAGCATTGTGGTCATCTGTTAAGGCTGGGTCTGTAGCAAGCTTCCTTACACCATCAAAGTCTCCCGCCGCATAGGCTTTCGATATAGCCGACCAGACACGGGCGGCTTGTTCTCGGTTATAGTCGCCCTGATCGCGAACCGCTTTTGCCGCCTGTCTGGCGGCTAAGTCTGCCTGTCTGGCGTTTGTTATGTCAGTCTGTGCGACCGTCCGGGCGTCCCGTGCGGCTGCACGGGCGTCCAGTTTTTCATTTCGGCCACGAGTATATTCCTTCTGTTCTGCAGTAAGTCCCAACTGTTCTGTATACCTATCGTCCGCCAGGGCGTCTCGTCCACGATTATATCTCTGCTGTTCTGCAGCCTGATCCCTCCTCCACTTCCTTTCATCTTCTTGCCATTCATCCTGTTTCAGCAAACGTTCACGCTTGGCCTTCCTGTCATAAACATCACCGACAAGCCCAAATCCCGTCGCAACCCCTTCAGCTATGCCAACGGCCATAATTACACCTAATCAAATAGTTTGTTTAAAAGGAATGCTACTCCAAGCCCGATGGCTATCGGCCCAGCCATGGCACTTAGACCTCCCAGCAGTTCTGCACCAAGACCAGCCTCTGCAGCACCGGCTGATGCCACTTCGGCGACCACTGCCTCACCTGCCGCCGCTTCAACCGCGCCAGCCGCTCCCGCTTCAGCCGTAGCTGCTGCTCCCGCTTCGGCAATTGCAGCAGGGGTATTCACAGTGCTAAATCCGGCAGCGTCTAAGCCACCGGCAGAGGAACCCAACGCCGTAGTAGGGGTATTCACAGTGCTAAATCCGGCAGCGTCTAGGCCACCGGCAGAGGAACCCAACGCCTCAGAAATGGTTGCGCCACCCTCTAACGCCTCCGCAGCGCCTCCTCCAGAGCTAATTAATTCTGTTACCGATCTGTATCCGGACGGGTCCAGGCCACCAGTAGTGGAACCTAGCGATGTCACGAGCGGCCCCTTCGGTGCCGTTTCCCAACCCTTTCTTAGACCGTACATACCACCCATACCGCCCCCCATCGACAAGTTCTGCATTTTAGCTTGTCTCTGCGCTGCTTCAGCCTGACGTTCAGCACGTTCTTCTGCAGTTGAAAGTTGTGCGAGCTTCGCAAACCCCCTGTCAGCCATCTTTCGGTGCATGGCACCCGTACTAATTAAACTCATACCGCTGTCTGCCTTACGTTTTGTGCAACCGGGCCAAGGCCACCGACTAGAAGAGCCTGACGCCTGTCTTGGTCGCGAGTGTATGTGTCGTTGATTCCACCAACGAGTGCGCCAACCGCTTGATTTTCAAAGCCCTGTGGAAGCTCGTTTACCAAACCAAAGCGCTGGTTTTGCCTACCAATTTGCCCTCGTACATTCTCGGTTGCCCCCGTGAAAGCGGACCTTGTATTGGCGAGATCTTGGTCAATATAGGTTGTCCCGGTTGGAGTGATGCTAGCCGCTAACATGTTTTCAATCGGCGCGAATCGTTGCAAATAGTCCTGCGTCTGAGCGCGTACTAGATCCGCATAAAGCTTATCACCGGGGTTTCGTTTCGCATTGAGATGGTCGTAAGCGCTGACGTTTATATTTGCGTAGGGGTTTGATGATTGTCCGTATTGCCCAGTGTACTGTCCATAGCCGAGGTTCCCCTGATAAAACTGCATTACCTGCTCCGCCGTTTCCGGGTCCAGGCTTGATAGAAAATCGTCCCAACTTGCCATCAGACACCTCCATATGGGTTAGAGTTGTTTCGGTTCAGGCCGTATCCAGCAGCCATTCCTACGGCGGTACCAACCGCTTGGCCTGCGGCAGTTCTGTCACCCAGGTCATAACCAATCTGGTCCCGCAACCGCTGGCTTCTGTTTTCTGCAAGCGCGATCTGCCCCTCCATGCTGTCTTGCGCAAGACCTTGGCCCATTTTCACAATGTTCTGCATGCCCATCAGCTTTTGATCTGTCACACCAAGCCCCGCGTCTGCTCCGGACTGACCCATCGCCCTGTTTTGCGCAGCCATCAACGCTTGCGAACCCGCTTGATACCCGCCGCTAGACGGGTTTAATCCGCGCATCGTCAGGTCACGCTGGCGAGTCGCAACTTCTGGCTCGTAAATGCCCTGGGCTTGGGTAGTCGCCCTACCCATTGCCCTCTGGTAATTTTCTGGAGAATCGGATCGCAAGACATCGGCGATATATTGGTTCTCCAGCGGTACGAATACCTCCCCGTAACGTTTTAAGGCAATTGCTGCCCGTTCAGCTAGCGCCTTTTTGCTAGCTGGTTCATACCGGCTTCCACCACCTCCGCCCATATCTACTCCTTCAATTCTTTATTCAAGACTGCCCATTTCAGGGTGTACCCGAACTGCTGTGCTAAACCCCACAACCCCTTGTGAGGTGTAAGAATTTCAATCTGTCGATGGCCCGTTTCACGAGCCAATGTCTCAACCTCTGCAGCGTACTGCACGGCGGAGTCCGGCACTGGATCGTAGGCGACCCAGAGCAGTAGCTTTGATTGCTTCGAGAACGGGATTGGAACCGACTCGACAACAAGAAAACCCTCTGTCGTCCTTGAAGTGTCCATCAGTAACTGCGACTGGCCGTTTACGCAGGAGGCATAAACGTCTTCTGGTCGCCAACCCGGCTGAGAGTCAATGCAGACTTTTTCTAGCCCTGGACGAACCACATCCCAAACTTCTCGGATGTCAACGAATTCGTGCGTCATATTTTACCATGCTGGTTGACTTTCACAATTTTATATCTACGGCTCAACAGGCCAGACAATCTCATCGAAGTCTTTAATGTCCGGGCTGGTTGCTGGAATATCCCGCAACGTCTGTCTATAAACTTTCCATTCGTCCTTTTCTGCTTCAGTTAAGGGGTTATCGTCTAATACGGTCCAATCACATCCTTGTAGCAACTGATTTCGCCATGACCTTACTGATTTTAAAGCCGTTGAATTTAGTTCTGCATCAGTGGCAGGAGGTTTGTCTTGAATTTCACCACCCACTACCATTTCGGTATCTGGATCTGCATAAACGTCGTACAGCACACCCCAGGATGGATCTGTTTTTTGCCTATCGACACCAGACTTTAGAGGGTTGCTTCCAGTCCCCGTAATACGCCCCGTGTCTGTGTCGTAAAATACATAGTTCATCTTTGACACGCCACAGCAGTAACCGTTGCCCGGCCAAGGGTAACCTTGTAGTTAGTTCCTGACATTCCTGAACCCGCCCAATACAGTTTAATGTCTGTAGTACCAGCACTATCTTGTACAATCTTTCCGCTCCCGCCCCAGTGATTCTGTGGAGTGGTCATACCATCACCCGCTGTGCGATCCGTTATGACTTGGTCACTATTGATCGTGCTTTGGCCTGAAGCTTCAGCGACCACTTTGATTTTGTTTGTTGTCCCACTACTTCCGTATCCATAGCCTATTTCAATCGACCACGTTACGAGTATTGTAGAAGCATCCTCGGTGGTAACGGACGCAGTTGCTTCGTTTCTTAATGTCTCGTCACCCCCTCGGTTAGGTGTGACGGTGGTAGCAACTGGTATAGTTACTTGATTATCTCCAATTCTTAGGTGATCAATCTCGGCCAGACCAATCTTAACGCCCGTGATCTGGGCGTTCCCGATATGAGCGGTATTGATCGCAGCGCTTCCTATCGCGGCTGAATTGACCGCGAGCGCCCCGATTTGAGCGCTAGTGATCGCACCGTTTTTTATATTCGCTGTATCAATCGTCGC
>Ga0163108_10002750_pt1 | contig 12678 bp, 7 predicted proteins | sample Fk1155metaG_FD_109644 | JGI IMG/M metagenome (GOLD analysis project Ga0163108, IMG submission 109644) | Marine microbial communities from the Central Pacific Ocean - Fk160115 155m metaG | ecosystem: Environmental > Aquatic > Marine > Oceanic > Photic zone | place: The Central Pacific Ocean...
CATCGGCATCATCGGCATCATCGGCATCATCGGCATCATCGGCATCATCGGCATCATCGGCATCATCGGCATCATCAGCACCGTCATCGTCGGGGCTTCCTTCATCCGCCGAATCGTCGACACCACCGTCACCATCCGAGGCAGGCGGTCGACCATCCGTCGTTTCAAATGCATCGGCTGTATCTGACTTGGTGTCAACACAGGCCGCCAAAAAGCCAGTGAGCACAGCAAAAATCAGAACTGGTCGCATCGGGCCCCCGTTTACAGTGTACCCGATTCGATCTGGGTCAACATGGGGTCCGACGCACCCACTTGCTTGGCCGCCCACAGCCCCGCGATTCGATCGGTACGGCTGGGACCATTTCGAGCCAACCAGAGGAAGGTGTCTGCGAGAGAAGGGTCGCCCGACAAAGACAGTTCGAGTGCCGCCATACCAGCAAGGCCCGGCGTGTTCCACTCTTCATTTGTGGGTTGACCGCCGTTGCGAATCCGCTTCACCATGGCCACAATCGGTGACGGTTGTTCCATGATCGGAGATGCAGTCCGGCGATGTTGTTCCACGCCGATCGATATTCCGGTTGCGCCGCGCGCACCGAGTCCTTCGCTGCCCGCAATCAAATGCGTAAGGGGTGCAGGAAAAGGCCTTGCCGCAGGGGCACAGGAATCACACAGGTCCTGGAGTTGTTGCCGCCAAGGCTTCAGGCCGCCCACAACCTGCCTCGACAACATGTCAAAAGCTTCCGGGCGATCGGGTAGTTTCAAGCCCAAAAATGAAGCTGTGGACAATGAAATCAGCGGCAGCGCTGCTGCGGGTATCTGATACACCGGGTGTTGGGCCGCTTCATTGATGGCCCACACTTCTTGACCCGCCCCCATCTGAACAAGAAAATCGTAGGGGACTGCCTGCCCCAACGCTTGAAGTTGACCCTGCCGAATGGGAGCGCGCCACCGCCAATATGGAGATGGCGGTTCCTCCGAAGGGTCCCGATTCGACCAATACGCATGGGCGGAAGCCCACGCCTGCATCGCTTGCAAGGTGTTGCGCTGCTCGGTCCGCTGTATCGAAAATGACAGCAAGGCACCCAATGCGACTAATATCAGCGAAACCGTTGGAATTCGTGCGGACATGCTCGTCAGTCTACACGCAGAGTCATCGGCAGGTCGATGGTCGACCCGGAGCGCAGGTGAACAAAGTCGCAGAATCTACGGAACGATGGGGATGGACCACAATCGGCACCATCTTGATTCTGTTGGTGCTCAATCCAACCATCAAGAGCCCTGACGGTCTCGAAATGCTCCGGCTAACAGGCCAATGGCTGGGACATCCGGCCACGGTTGGGGACCCTAATTTTTGGCCACCACTGTGGTCGATATTGAACATTCCAGCTGTGGCGCTCGGTCAATCCGTCATTGGCGCACACTTGCTGAATCAACTGTTGTGGGGATTCACCATTTGGCCTCTCCACTTGCTGGTCTGCTGTTTGGCGGATCGACGCGCAGCCAACCGCTCGGTTGTACTCTACCTGCTGCTCCCCATGCTTTTGGCCTTTGGTCCCATTCTCGATGCGCGGCCCTTGGGCACCTTCATCACCACCTGCTTTGTTGCTGCAGCGGTTCATCAGGGCACACGCGGCAGGGGCCTAACGGCGATGCTCCTCTTCGCGAGCTTGGCCCCTCTCGCACGTCCCGAAGGGGTACTCATTCCGGTCATTGGCGGATGTTGTGTTTGGCTTCTCGGGCGTGGGTGGAAGCACGCCTTGGGCGCAACAACCATCGCCCTCGCACCCCACATCGCCCTGCGCTCCAGTTTTCGCGGCTTGTCTGGCTACGAACAACTCTTTGGTCCCTGGTACGGCACATGGGCCACCTGGGACATGCTCGCCCTATTTGGGCCGGCTGCCGCTCCCACCGAATTCCGAAGATTTGCACTCCAAGCCATCGACACGGGGGTAGTCGATGGCCGACCGGAGTTCAGTGACTTCTTGGGTGCCATGGTCATGATGCCCGCAGGCATCTTGGGAGCCGTGCTCATCCTGGCCGGATCGGTGGGCGTACTGGGGCTCCTGCTTGCCGGTCGAGGGCTGTGGTCTTCCCTGCCCGAAAAACACCGCTGGGTCACCGTAGGGCTCGTGTTGTTTACACCCGTCGCCATCGGGGCTGCACCCATGGCAAAAGACCAGGCCGGCCCACTCTCCAACTACCTTTTCCTGATGCCCGGTCTCATTGCACTGATTGGTGTTGGGCTGACCCAGCTTCCAACACGTTGGTCAAAATGGGCACCCGCCACACTGGTCGTACTGATGTTGGCTGAAACCCACCACACACCACTGATGTCGCCCGCACCCTACTTCTTGGAAGGCTCCGATGCCGCCAAGTTGGCCACGGTAATGCTGAGCCAATCCAAACCCAACAATGGACTCGTGGCCGCCGATTTCTCTGGCCGAGATGTGGTCCTTGAGGTGGGGCTGGAGCCACGCCCCTTGGGACCACCGTGGCTGGGACCGATACCACCCGAGGTCCATGCCGTATTGGTCAATAGCGTTGGCGCCTCAGGCGAAGACGGTGGCCGCACACTTACGCTGCTCGAAAGCAAGGAATGGAAGGTCGCATGGGTGGTGGGTGACGATGACCTGGCCTTGGCACATCCAACCGCTGAACACATGACCGAAGTACAACGCTGGGATCGGGGCTGGTTTGCGCTCTTGGTGCGCCGCTAATCCACGTCATCCAGGACAACCGTATCGTTTTGTGGCGCCCTGTCCTTGCGGCCCGGTTCCGTCGGCGTATCGAAGGGGTTTGCCTCCAAGCGCTCATTGTGCGGCTGGAATTCACCGGACGGTAGCGGCGGCAACAACGAACGCCGCAGCAGGTCACGTTTGTCGGGCTTGCTCATGTCAACCTGGGCAAGCATCCGGTACACGTCATCGAAGGTCTGGGTGCGGTCATCCAAATCGGGTGCAGTCAGTTGTTTGAGGAGGCCCACCCACGCTGGGGGAACCATCGTCCACGCTTCATCCAAGATGTGGCCAGTGGGCACAGCATTCTTCACCTCTTGCACAGGCAAGTCGGACGTAAGCAACTGATACAAGGTCACACCAAAGCTGAAAATATCGGACTGTGGACCCGGTAGACCAACCAACTGTTCCGGTGCCATAAAACCGAGCGTACCGACCGTTTGACCCATTTCTGTGACTTGGCGATTCTCCTCATCCAAGTCTTTCGCGATGCCAAAGTCTGTGATTTTCGCTACGCCGTCTGCTCGGATGAGAACATTGTTGGGCTTCACATCCCGATGGACGATGTTGGCTTGGTGAATCGCACGCATCGCAGAAGCGATGGAGAGTGCATAGTAATGAACATACTTGAGCGGAACGTGTTGGCCAATGGACCAAGCTGCATGAAGAACAGCAGAGAGGTCGCCCTTTTCCATCCATTCGATCAACATGTACGGCGTGCCACCCTCCAACTCACCACAGTCGTAGACTTGGAGTACATGAGGGTGATTTACGCGGGTCGACATTCTGAGTTCGCGCTCGAAGCGCTCCATCATTTTCGCGCGCATCCTCGAAGTGGGGACACTCGACACCTTGACCGCCACCGGCCGACCCAAACGTGAATCCTTGGCACGAAAAACGGTGGCTTGCGCACCTTGCCCAGCAACCGCCAACACCTCAAAGCGTTTTCCTTTCTTGCCGCCGAACACATCGCCCACGGTGAGCGACTTTCTGCCGTATGACTCCGGCAAAGGAAACGGAGCCTTGTCCGTCAACTCGCTCGTTGGTGTCCGTTCATCGGTGGGCAAACGCAGGGCATGAATGGGCCCAAGATACGACGCATCGATCTCCATCGTTGTGGTTTCGACAGGTTCCGACATCACACCCCATTGTGTGAACGGACTCAAGCGCGGCGAACCCTCTGGACCGGCCTGGTCGATAACCAGGGCCTGACCCAAATCTGGGTGTTGAACAATGGCGCCGGTGGGCAGGGTACCCTTCCACGCTTGAAACTGATTTACGATCGAACGAGAGCGCGGTGTCAAGCGGTGAAGTTGTGCCCAAAAGTCTGAGACTTCGCGCTCCTGACGCTGTTCATGCGTAAGCCGAATATAGTGGTCCACCACATCGAGAATCTGTGCCAGCTTTCCGCCTTTCCCGTTCTCCCGTATGAGTTCCAAGTCCCACAGTGTCATGATGACCGCAGGAGCCATGTCCCCCAGGGTGTGAATCTTCGACACAATCTCGAACATCTCTTCCGCACCCTGATTGGCCGTGAGTTGATCAAGCACGGAACTGAGACCCAGGGTCATCAAGGCTGGCCGACTCAAGCCCAAGGCTGTGGCGAAGCCCAAAACATCAAAGGTTCGGAGGGTACAGTGAAGCGCATCACCATCCATCATGCGGTGGCTGCGGTTGGCCGTGAGCAATTGAAAAACCGTGCTGCGATCCGTCATGATTTCAGCCGTCAAACGCAAATGCCGTTTGAAGGGAAGCATCATGGGAATCAATCCACCATCGTGAACCTGCTGAAGCCCTTCCATTGCATTGAGCATGCCCGCGAACAACCACACACACACCTTGTGGGTTTCTGTTCCGGTCCCACCCGAGGCGCCCACATGTAGAGAACGGAGCCTGATTTTGTCCAATTGCTCGGGCACTGCATCTGCGCGCTTGTGAATGGCATCCGATACCGCATCGGCCATTTGGCCCAGCCCTTTGTCCGTCACTCCTGGCTCAAAAATCACTTCACCCACATCGAAACTACGAAGCATTCGGGCCAATTCCGAGGCCCGCGAAAACTCTTGAAAGCCCATGCCGATCAGGTTGTTGTTGATGAAGGTCTCACACTCCAAAAACTGGAGGTGGACTGGCCCACTGTTTCCTTCAAAATGCCCCGACAATGTACCCAACAATTGGGTCTGGGAGTTCACCACCAAAGCGTTGTTGCTTTCATAGGTGCGGAGCGCACGCAAATAAATGGCCAACTCCAACACCACTTTGGTACCAAAGTCCTTCCAGTACGAATCGATTTGATGGGACTGACTCATGCCTCCGCCCCCGAGGCATTCTCTTCGGCTTTTACGGCATCGATTTCATCTTGGATGATGGTCTTCACCTGACTGGGCACGGTCCAGCGTTTCATCACTTTCGAAATTGCTTTTGCAGCCTTCGGATTGTCGCTTCGAACAAGCTGCTTTGCCACCTCAGTCTGGAATTTCAGTTCCCCATCCGAACTGAACAAACGGTATTTCAGAAGTAGATCACACAAGAAGTCCAACACCTTTTGCTCATGGTCGAAACGACCCACGACTTGGAGCATGAGCACACGCTCCGGCAGGTCTCGGCCCGAAAAACCCAGATGGGACATCGTTTGCATGACCGCTTCCAATCGGTCATCGCTCAAGTGCTTAAGAAAGTGCTGGAGAACCAACTTGCGAATGCCCCCGTCGGGATCCTTCAAAGCCTTGATGATGAGAGCCTCGAGTTGAACAAACAAAACCTTGCTGTTTTGACCCAAGGTCCTTCGCAAAACATGAATGACCACCAATTGGCGAACCGAAACCGACTTTGAGGCGTATGCCTGCAAGGCAATTTCAATCGCCTCCTCGGTCGACATCGCAAACAAAGCATTGACCGACTCACAGGCCGCCCGAGGATTTTGAGAAAAAATATTGGACCGGTGAACGTCCAACGGTTCGCCTTCCTTGTCGTTCATTTCACCTGCAGACATGATCACCGTTGGTGATTCTACGTATTCGTCCTCTTCCTCCTCTTTGGCAACCAACTGAACATCCAAAGCCGCAAAAGCATCTATCGAACCCGAAAAAACATCGGGGGCCGACTCCATGACCGGCACTAGCTGCTCGAGCACCTCATTGTCTTCCATCAAGGACTTCACGGCACTGGACCCAATGCCTTTGTGGGACGCGAGTATGTGCAAGAACCGATCAAGTTCGGCAGTGTTGCCAAAGTGGATCAGCGCACCCAAAACATTGAGCAACAGTTGTCGTGCGTCCGAACCCGCCACGTCCACCACATCCAAGAACCGTTCGTAGTCCACAATCTGCCGATCGATGTCTTCTGCCAACCGGGGGCGCCGAGCATCCGTGCGCAGTTCAGGTGAGGGTTCTCGCGCAATGCGGCACCAATCAAATGTCTTCTCATCAAGGGCGAGAAGCCGAAAGTCGTCCGGCTGCAGTTCAACGTGGCGTTCTTGCTGCACGTATTCAACGCCATGTTCTTCCGACACACCACCGAGTAGCTGTCGCCAACGCCCCAACTCTGACTCCAAACTGTGAATGTGGTCGGTGCCCAAATCCGAATGGCGAACCAGTACGCGGGCAACCTGCACATTGATGTGGTGAAGGTTTTTTCTCCACAGGGCCGTCACGATGTCCTCTGTCTCGTCTTCGTTTCCGCAAAGGACGTGCATCAGCTCACGGATTTCGTCGCTGGTAATCCCTGAACTAAACACGATCTGCCGCGCGCCTTCTTCGAACAGATCAAACCACTGCCGGGCGTAATCCCCTTCCGTGGGTGCGGCCGCACCATCCATATAGGGACCAAAAGGGCTCAGGTTGATGGCGACAGGGCCACTCTCTGTTGCAGCCGTTGCCGCAGAATACAAACCACCCATGTGCGCCTCGTATTGAGGGCCTCGGGCTTCGTACAAACGGTACGATCGAAGCGTCTTTTCCAAGCTGATGAGCAATTGGATGGAGAGCTGTGATGGTCCGTTCGGCGTGGCTGAATCGTTGGTCTGCATGCGGTGACTTGTGGCGTCCCCCCAAACAAACGAAAAAACGCCACGTTGGGAGCATATAAAAGCGGGCGGCATGTCGTCCAGCGCTACGCCTGACCCAAGTCACCTTACATCTTAAACCGCGCGGCATCGCCTTGCGCAAAGCCGGTTGCACGACCTCAAAAGCGATCATGCAACAACGAACCATGCTCGGCGATGTTGTCCGCGGCGGAGCATGAGGGGTCTCCCCAGTGCGAGGAGACCCTCATGGAACGGCCTTATTGGCGTCGGCGACCAAAGAGCGCCATGACGCCCAAAACCCACGCCCAATTGGCGGAGGCCGCACCCACATGGCTGCAGCCACCTTTGTCCTCACCCGACGAGGTGTTTTGGCTGTCTTCAACATCGCCAGCCCCGGCTCCGGTCTCTTCGCCGCCAGTCTCTTCACCACCGGTCTCTTCACCACCGGTCTCTTCGCCGCCGGTTTCTTCACCGCCGGTTTCTTCACCACCGGTCTCTTCACCGCCGGTTTCTTCACCACCGGTCTCTTCGCCGCCGGTCTCTTCTCCGCCGGTTTCTTCACCACCGGTCTCTTCGCCGCCGGTCTCTTCGCCGCCGGTTTCTTCACCACCGGTCTCTTCGCCGCCGGTTTCGCCACCGGTATCGCTCACGGGTGCTTCCCATTCATAGACTCCCGGGAGATCATCATCACAGGTGCCGCCGCCTTCCACTTCACCCCATCCGCAAACTTCGAAACGATCCTCAAAATCGCTGTAGTACTCGATAAAGCGGATCTGCTCTGAGTCACGAATGCCCGATGTGTACAGGTTCACAGCCTCCGTCGCGGCTTCTGGTGTGTAGCGCAGGCGGATTCTGGTGAAATAGCTGTCCCTTGCGGAACCATCGAAACCAGCCTCGGTGACTTCCTCATTGGTGGGCTGTACGGTTGGACAGGGGTCGCATGAAGATGTCCTCCATGCATATTCCTTCAGCCAGCCTTCACCTTCGCCAGTGGATTCCCATGCGGCCTGAAATTGCGCTCCATAGTAGGCATCGACTCCGCCTTCCGCGACCAAATCAACCATGCACTCGTCTTCGATCGAAATCTCTGTGTAGTTCGAAATCGCAACACTTCCGTCGTCCGAATTCGTCAGGATGTACATCACCACATCCTGCTCTCCGGGAGAGTTGAGGGTGCCCAGTCGAATCGGCAATGAAAAGGCGCTGGACTCGTAGCCAAACTGAAGGGGTTCCAGAAAGGCGCTTTCCTCCATGGGTGCATCCAAGTTGACCTTCGCAGCAAAGAAGTATTGACCATCATCGATGTACTCGGTCAACAAATCTTCAGCGTCTCCATCCACGCCGTAGCCGTTTTCTTCCAGCCAACTCATCAATCCTCCCGACTCCGTCGCAGACAAGATCACGATGTCATAAATTCCGACCTCGTAAGCGGCTTCGACCACCACGGACGGTGCCTCTTCCCAACCACCATCGCCGCCACCGCCGTCCATCCCACCACCATCTTCGGTTGCGAAATCGTACTCCCACATGAAGTCCTCGCAACGGTACTCCACGACACGGGGAGCGGAGTAATCATCAAACCGCTGGAAAAGTTCGGGACCAACGGTCGCAATGTCATCCTCGCCCAAAACCACAGGGACTGGAATCAGCATCGCAAAATCAGTTGCAGCACCCTGATAGTCATTGGCCATCGTCAGTGTCGTGCGACCATCCTGACGAACAATAATGATTTGGCTCGTCTGGTTGGTCAGTTCCACACCGGGACTCGCCACATAGGTTCCACAAAATGCAGCAGCGGGTCCAGCCCACAAGCCAAAAAGAGATGCCATCAAAGCACGCATACAACCTCCGTTCCATACACTATAACGACACCTTTCCATCTTGGGGTTTCCATCTTGATGGCGCGCGCTGTCCAAACATCACCATGAAGCCACGCAACAAGCAAAGAATTGGCTATACTGCCCCCATGTGGTGGCCCATCCTCATTCTCGCGTGCTCGGACGCTTCGAAAGAAGCCGACTCCACAGATCGCAGTGGCAGCGATGCTGCACCTGAAGAAAATACAGGTACCGAAGACGACACCGCGGGGCCAGTCAATGACACGGGTGACACCACTGAGTCGGATGATCCGGTTTTGACGGGTGGGGTGGCCTTTTGGGAAGCCGAACTTGTGCCACCGTTTGAACACGGAAATGCTGCCTGGTCTGGTGTAGCGTTGCTCGATTACGATGCGGACGGGTGGCTCGACCTGTACATGACCAACGGAGAAAGCCAACCGAATGCGCTGTACAGAAATCAAGGCAATGGCCGATTTGTCGATGTAGCCGCATCAGCAGGTGTCGATTTCAGCGAACAACACGGGCCCGTCAGCACCGGAGACCTCGACAACGATGGAGACCCGGACATGGTGGTGGGGATCGAGTGCTCTTTGGGCACACTCAACACCGATGGCTATTCTCTTGGCGACGGGGGCATCATGGTCCTGTTGAACCAAGGAGATGGGCGATTCGAACGCCGCGACCTGGAGTTGCCAACAGCTGTTGTAGAAAGGGGGATTTGTCCCGTTTCACTCGAATTGGCCGACATCAACAACGATGGAGTGCTCGACCTGGCCAGCAACAATGGAATCGATCCCGATCAAGTTTATCCTTGGAAATTTGGACTCATGACCCCCGAAGCGATCGATATGATTCTATTGGGCGATGGCACTGGAAATTTCACCACAGAAGTGGAGATCATTGAAGGAGTCCGCACCTCCGATCCCTTGGAGGGCCGAAGCAGTCGAGAACAGTGTACCGAAGGCTGCGCTTCCACCACCTTTGTGTCGGCCTTTCTCGACGTGAATAAAGATGGGAGATTGGACCGAATCTCTGGAGAAGGCGGTCGGCCATTGCAGGTCTTCATTCAAAATGAGGACGGCAGTCTGGAGCGAGATGAATCCCGGGTCACGGCCGGAATGGGCCAATGGATGGGACTCGCTGTCGCCGACTTTGATGGCGATGGCGACATGGACATTTACGGAACCAATCAAGGCCTGAGCCCGCTTGTATCAGGATATGACAACCTTCCACGCGCACAAGGCGAGACGTGGGCCAACCCTTTTCACAACCTCTTCATCCGCAACGAAGACAACACCTACACAGAACGGCACGATTGGCCCACTGAACTCACAGGCTTCCACGGTGCTGACCTCGTGTTGGAGGATTATTTTGTCGGACCAGAGAGGTCGATGTTCGAAGATTGGTTCCCACTGGCTGGCCTTCGACGATTGCCGTGGGCTTGGGGGGCTGTGGCCCTTGATGCCAACTTGGATGGTTGGACGGATGTGGCTTTTAATGGCAACAATTGTGCAGCACCCATGGCCATCATTTGGAATGAAGAGCGGGGAGCCGGGCCCGGCGGCCTGTTGATCAACCAGGCGGGGAGCGGGTTTTATGATGCAATTCACGAATGGGAAATCACGAATTTGGATGCAGAAGGTCGGTACCAAGACGGTCGCGGCATCGCGACGGGCGACCTCAACAACGATGGCGTCGCTGATCTTGTCTTCATGAATCGAAGCTACAACCCAACCCAATCGGACCCGCTCGCACAAGAGTACGGCGTCCCGCATGTGTGGCTCAGCAAACCCCGGGAGGGGCATTTTCTTCGCGTCGATCTCCAGGGAGTCGTGTCCAACCGAGATGCCATCGGCTCAGTGGTTTCCGTCGATCTGGGGGACCGCTCTGTACACAACGTTTTGGGTGCCGGGGGTGCCACCAACAGTGCCAGCGAACGGACCCTGCTGTTTGGTACCGGTTCCGCAACAGTGGTCGATGTGCGCGTGACCTTTCCTTCGGGAACGATTGCGCAGCTTTACGGTGTATCGGTCGATCAGGCCATCACGGTGGTGGAACCATGAAACAGTGGCTGTTCATCGTTGTACTTGGCTGTGCCCAACAGGAAAAAGTAGTACCTCCTTCTTCTGATTCTTCTTCGACTGTCGATGAAGAACAAGAATCCGAAACATCTGATCCAAGTCCACACCAGGACAGTGGAACTGCGCCAGACACGGGCCATCCACCCATCGAAACCGATGGTATTGACCCGCGGTCCGCCGAAGGGTGCGCAGAGTGTCATCCAACCCAATACGATGAATGGCAACAGTCCATGCATCGGTATGCCGCGCACAGTCCCGTCTTCGATGAGATGACCGAGAAAGCCGTTCGAGACACGGCGGGCGCGACAGGGACCTTCTGCACCGGGTGCCACACACCGCTCGGCACCATGGACGGTGAGCCCGGCACCACCAAAGCCAAAGACAGAAGTGATATTTCCCTCGAAGGCGTGACCTGCGTCGTGTGTCATCAGTCTGTTGGCTATGAACAGCCTATCGGAAACACACACCTGATACTCGACCTCGATGCACCCATGCAAGGCCCCTTCGAACCCGCGAGCAACGCTGGCCATGCTTCGGAGAAGGGAAGCCTTATCGACACACCCGAGCTCTGCGGCAGTTGCCACGATGTCTTCAACTTCCCGGGGCTCCGCATCGAAGAGGCCTACACCGAATACACGACCAGTCCAGCGGCAGACATGGGCGTGCGGTGTCAGGACTGCCACATGTCCGATGATCCCGGAAAGCCAACCGAGCCCCGCATGGGGCCTGCAGCCATTGTTCCCGGGCTCGATTTACCAGATCGAGAGTTGTCCAGTCATCGATTTATCGGCCCCGACTACAGCCTCCTCGACACCTTTCCGTACGCAGGAAACGAGGCCGCCAGCCTGGCAGCACAAGCCGAGATGGTGGACCAGATTCAGACCTTGCTTTCCAACGCAGTGCACATCAGTGATGCTTCACTGGAAGAAGGCGCAGAGTCTGCCACCTTGCGGGTGGTCGTTGAAAACAAAACCAGTGGCCACAATGTGCCCACTGGCTTTACGTCCGAACGGCAACTCTGGCTGCTTGTCGAAGTCATCGAGGATGGTGGGGTGGTGTGGGCATCCGGCGATCTGGATGAATACGGTGATCTGCGAGACGAACTGAGTTGGGAAGTCATGGCTGGCAGTGCTGAACATGACGAACAACTGGTCAACTTCCAGAGCCAGAACTTGACCCGGGTCGGCGATTTTACCGTCGTGTATCCCGAGGTATTGGAAACCATGTTTCCCTTCGATGCCGACTTCATTGTGCGGAGAAGCTTGGCCCCACTCGAAGCGCGCACCCTGGAGTACACCTTGCCTCCGATATCCCCGAGTGCCAGGATCGAGGTCAGCCTCAAATACCGCAACCTGCCGCCCTACATCCTGCGTGCCCTGCAATTGGATGACATTGCCGACCGCCTCAAGGTGTTCACAATCGATCAAACCACGCTGGGCAGCATCGACTAAACAGACTCAACAGGAACAGCACTCATTGAGCTGTTGCCCACCCGTACCTATGCCTGTTTCACCCGCACGACCCGCCACAGACTTCGGCAGCGCCATCAAGGGTGAATCCCTGCGGTCAAGGTTCTTCATGGACTCCTCGCTGATCGCTTGAATGTCATGGTCTACGGACTCGTCATTCCTGGACAAAACAGCACCCCAAGATCGGGAAAGATCAACGTTTTCGAGCCAGAGTTCCAAGGTCTGTCCTTTGCGCAATGCTGGATGGTCCAAACGCCAGTCCACCAATTCCCTTCGCTGCGCTTTATTCGGGTCACCACACCAGGCATATTCCTGCCAATCGTACGCATACACACCCATTCGGCCAGCAGGCATGTCTTCTTGCGCGGTGAACAGGACCCGTACAGATTGGCCCAACAACCGTTCTGACCGTTCCTTCTTCCAGGCTGCATAGTGCGCTGCGTACGCGTCGTACACCGCCTGCTGACGGCTCACCTCCTCGGTGCGGGCCGTCCGGTACGCTTCGTATTCCGCTTTGTGTTCGGCCGTGGC
>Ga0163108_10002752_pt1 | contig 12676 bp, 10 predicted proteins | sample Fk1155metaG_FD_109644 | JGI IMG/M metagenome (GOLD analysis project Ga0163108, IMG submission 109644) | Marine microbial communities from the Central Pacific Ocean - Fk160115 155m metaG | ecosystem: Environmental > Aquatic > Marine > Oceanic > Photic zone | place: The Central Pacific Ocean...
AAAAAATCTGGATCCAAAAAAAGCTACCCTATTTTTCATAATTCTTAATTATTAATGCCAAAAGTGAATTGTTACCTAGACTAATAATTTCATTGATCTGCAATATTTCCAGCATTAAGGATTAAAAGAAATATTCAGCTTGACATTTTGAGATTGTGTCTCATGTTCAAGTTTCGCGTTTGCGGGTTTTACAATGAAATATTTATTTAAATCTTTTTTCACGGTTGGTTTATCAGCTGTTGTCTCAGTTTCCGCTGTGGAACTGAATGTCTACTCGCATCGCCACTACGACTCAGATGCTATCCTCTTCAAGCAGTTCACTAAGGAGACCGGTATCAAGGTAAACGTTGTCAAGGGTAGTGCCGACCAGTTGATCCAACGATTGGTCAGCGAAGGCAAAAACTCACCAGCAGACGTTCTGCTCACGGTCGATGCAGGGCGTCTACACCGGGCCAAATCCGCGGGTGTTCTGCAGCCGGTACAGTCCAATAAGCTGCTGAGAAATGTCCCCGCGCCGTTGCGTGATCCCAAGGGATACTGGTACGGCATGACCGTCCGCTCGCGCGTAATCGTTTATTCAAAAGATCGCGTTAATACAAGCGAGCTTTCCACCTACGAGGATTTGGCCAAGCCGCGATGGAAGGGCCGATTGGTCGCTCGTTCTTCCAGCAACATATATAACCAGTCCCTGCTCGCCTCGATAATCGCAGCTAACGGTAAGGAAAAAGCGCTGGATTGGGCCAAGGCCGTTCGCAAAAACATGGCCCGTGCACCACGTGGCAGCGATCGAGACCAAGCCCGTGCCGTTGCAGCCGGTCTAGCCGATGTTGCAATCATGAACACTTATTATCTTGGCATCCTCTCCAACTCGTCCGTTGCTGCCGATCGAGATGTGACCGCCAAAGTGAAAGTCTTTTTTCCAAATCAGAACGGTCGAGGCGCCCACATCAACGTCAGTGGTGGTGGCGTAACAGTTAGCGCGAAAAATAAAAAAGCAGCTATTCACTTCCTCGAATTTCTGACTAGCGCAAACTCCCAGGATACATTCGGTAATGTCAACTACGAGTACCCCGTGGTCATCAAGAACAATAAATCCGAATTGCTCAAGAGTTGGGGAGAGTTCAAGGCAGATGAGGTGAACCTCTCCATTCTAGGTGTCAAAAACGCCGAGGCCGTCAAGCTGTTCGACCTTGCCGGTTGGGAGTAACATGCTGAAGTCTTGGCTGCCTATTTGATCAGCATTGCGCAACACTGGTTTCGCCACCTGAAGCAAGAGTATCGATTTAAGCTGAACGCTTGGACGATTTCGGCTTCGGTTATTGGCCTGATCCTTTTTCTGCCGATGGCCGAGGTGCTATGCCATCTCACCAGCCCTTCGGAAAATTGGGAGCACCTCCGCAATACGGTCCTCGGACGTTACATCAAAGGATCTGTCGTGCTTGTCTCCGGCACAGCAACCTTGTCCATTCTATTCGGCGTTTCGACAGCCTGGTTGGTTGCGTGCTGCGAATTTCCCTGTCGAAAACTTTTCGAGTGGGCATTGATACTGCCTCTCGCTATTCCCACCTACATCGCAGCCTACGCCTACTTCGATCTGCTAGACAGACTGGCACCGTTACTTATTTGGGTACGCCTTAACATCAGCCCAGAAGCTATGACGTTGCTGAACGATACGATTGTATATCCTGTGACGATTTTGGTGCTAGCCTCCGTGCTTTACCCCTACGTCTACCTTGTGACCCGGGCGGCATTTGCTCGGCAAAGCAGCCAATACGTCGAAGCGGCGCGGATGCTTGGTCACGGACCTCACTCCACATTTTGGCGCATTGCCCTGCCCTTGGCTCGGCCAGCCATCGTAGGTGGGATCGCGCTAGTAATGATGGAAACGCTTAACGACTACGGTGCGGTGGAACACTTCAACGTCCAGACCTTTACGACCGGCATCTTTCGTACCTGGCTATCGATGGGCGACTTGCCAGGCGCGTTGCGTTTAGCCGCATGCCTTATGGTACTTATCCTGTTTTTTTTGCTGCTCGAAAAGTGGGGACGACTCGGTGCCAAGTTCCATAAAAACAGCCAAGCGAATCGGCCTTTTCAGCGTTACCAGCTTAACAAAATAAAGGCAGCATTAGCCATACTTTGCTGCCTTCTCCCACTTCTGATCGGCTTCGTTCTACCTTTCCTTCGATTGACCTACTGGGCCAGCCTAACCGTAGGTAAAATCCTTGATTCGACGTTCCTCAATTTAACTTTGAACAGTATCGCAATCGCGACTACAGCCAGTTTGATCACTGTGCTTTTCGCCCTATTTCTCGTCTACGCAGCTCGCTACTTTAGTAGCCGAACGGTTATGTTCACCAACCGCTTGGCGACACTCGGATACGCCGTCCCCGGCGCAGTAATTGCAATGGGAATTTTGCTTATGGCAAAACAATTCAATACCGTAACTGGCTGGATCCTTACCGGATCACTCACAGCGTTAGTGCTTGCATACGTTGTTCGGTTTCTCGCAGTCGCCTGGCAACCAATTGACTCAGGCATGGAGCGAAATTGCGAACAACTTAACAACGCGGCGAAGTCACTAGGGGCAAGCGCGGTACGATCGCTGTGTCAAGTCAATGTGCCGCTTCTAGGCAACAACCTAATCGCTGCCGGACTGTTTGTGTTCGTTGACACGATGAAGGAATTGCCGCTTACGCTTATCCTACGTCCGTTTAATTTTGAAACACTCTCGACTAAAACGTTTGACTTGGCCAAACAAGCGCAAATTCCCGAATCCTCGGTGCCTGCACTCTTAATCATCCTTGTAAGCCTGCTACCCGTGATCTGGCTCAGTCGAAAAATGCGTACCAAGGAAAAATGAACTTTCTCTCCATTCAAAATATTTCAAAGCAGTATACCGTCAAAGATCCTCCTGCAGTCAACAGCGTAAGTTTTGATTGTGAACAAGGAGAGATTGTTGCTCTTATCGGCTGTAGCGGCAGCGGCAAAACCACTATGCTCCGAATCGTCGCCGGCCTCGAAATACCGGACACCGGGGAGATCGTACTTGACGGGGAAACGCTGAATAGTGCGTCGGTGTACGTTACACCAGAAAAGCGCAACTGCGGATTAGTTTTTCAGGATTATGCCCTCTTCCCTAACAAGACGGTTCGACAAAACATCAACTTTGGGAAAGGGGCTACGAACGACCTCGGACTAATCGAGCAACTAATCGAAATGGCGGGCATAGGCGGCTTAGAGCACCGCTTTCCGCACGAAATCTCCGGCGGCCAACAACAACGTGTCGCACTCGTCCGTGCCCTTGCTACACGCCCTATGGTCTTGCTGCTCGACGAACCTCTAAGCCATCTCGACCCTGAGTTGAAGGAGTCCGTCAGGGCTGCGTTAGTTAAACTCCTTCGGACAACTCAAACGACCGCATTGTATGTTTCTCATGACATTCCGGACACCATGGCGATGTCTGACCGCATGGTAGTTTTACGAGACGGCCAGACAGAACAAATCGGCACTCCCAGTGAAGTTTATAACCAACCAGCCACCTCCTATGTCTCACAACTGTTCGGTAAAACAAATTTTATTCCTTACGAACTTATTCCAGAATCCACGCATACGGTCGTCGACGAACACAGCGAATGCCAAGTCGTCCCGACACGCCCACACCAATGGCGTATAATTGATAACGCCACAGCCGATTGTCCCACATTTAAAGGCAAAGTTAGATCAGTAGACAATCGAGGATCATATCGGGAAGTCGTAATTGAAACCGAACGCTTTAAAGTTTCGCTTCACATTGCAGGGAAGCAATCGGTTCAAGTTGGAGACTCACTGACCGTTAGCTGTAACGTTACGGAATAACTCTAAACTAAATTCAAAACAAAATAAAAAACTCAGCTTCGTTTCAATGCGAAGAATGCATAAACCGGTGTTACTGTGATGGAACAATGAATACAGCCCTGGGAGCCACCATGTACTTATAAACCCCTCAAAAAAAAGGGGTGGGATTGTTGTTGGCAGGAGGTGATTTACTGTTGGGTTATAGCTGACAGTTAGTTTGGCCTCACCCTCCAACCGCCAGCAACTGGGTTCCCGTTCTAAGAACAACCAAACGATCTATTACCGCAATCCCATAAACAGGCCCATTTAAATCTAATTCATTCCTTGCAACCTCGATCGGTTTCATAGCGTTATTCTTTAGAATAACAGTACTACCTTCTTTGCAAAAAATAGACCAATCCATTAACAGCTACTGGTGTTGCCCAGCAACTACTAGGCAACCGGTGATCCCAATGTTTTCGTCCTGTCTTTATGTCATTACAGGAGATCACTCCAGCACGGTTGACATAATAAACGTTCTTGTCAGCGACAAGAGGCGAACTCATACTTGAAGTCGCACCTTCAACTGTCCAAATTATTTGATCTCTACCTATTTCCCCTTTCTTATCACGCGGCAGTGCAATCGAAGACGTCTTTACAGACGACCCCACCAAAACGAAATCTCGAGTGACCGTTGCTGATGGAATCGTATTCTTCTCGACACCAACATAGGCCCAAGTTTGCTACTTTTTTCTTCTTCTCCAAAACCAGCGTCAATTTGCTTAGGGCTCAATAGCCAAGCTAACAGACAGATAACTATACTTATATTGTTTCCCAAACCTTTACGGATTCAAGAAATGCTTTCACATTATCCGTTAAAACCACTAGGCGCCCCTGCTTATCGGTAGTCAAAAGTGGTAATCTATTCTTACACCTATTAGTTTTTTGAACTAGAACAGGCTCATGACTGATTTCTTTAATCATTATTTGATGTTCCATAGTTATTATTTTCACAACCGCACCTTTCACTTTGAGTAGCACACAGTCGCCTTTGGATTATGCCTTCCTGCGCAGGCGGTTGAATGCGATAAATATTACAAAAACAACCACCACCGCAATGGGCCAAATGCTTTTCTTTGCCTTATCCTTGGTATACTTGGTATTCGCAGACTCCTGCTTCGATTCGACCTTGCTAAGCTCCATGCCTTGAACGTTCTCAGTGATTTCGACTGTTAGTGCTTGGGCAACCGCTTCGTTAAATGCATCGGAGAGTTCTTGATCAAGCTTCCCTGAGATGAATTCGAGCAGCTTAGCATTGTCGCAAACAAATCCACTACAACCAGCTTCGTGATCCTTCACGAGGTTCGCATGTAACTCGGCAATCTTCTTCTGCACCTCGGCCTGAGGTTTCCAGTAGCCCTTGCGGACAACTTCAAGCATGACGGCAGTCATCTCCTGCAAAGCGTAGGGATTCTTATCACGGAAGTATTCTTCAACGCCGAGATTATGGATGTCATCGACATACACTTCGGTGAGATTGTCCCAGAGCTTGGGATCAATAGCTGAGGTCTTCATGACTTCCCAACTGTAGGTATTGCGAAAGGTTTCGGCAAAAGTATCGGCCGCTGTCGCGCCTTCTTCCTGCATCCCGCGGATATATTTTGGGTTCAGCAAGGTGGTGCGCGCTTCAGTCCAGATCGCACTTTCGAGTGACTGCACGATCGGATTATCGAGGCTTCGCAGATCGCTAAAATAAGCCGCTGGATCTTTGCCGCTCGTATAGCGGATGGCATTACTTATGCCACCCATAAACTCATAGACATGGTCTAGTGAAAGTGCACCCCAAGTGTTAGCCGAACGCGGCTGGATGACCATTTCGGCATTGCCGAGCGCGGCTTCAAGTGCCCCGTCCTGATAATCGCCCCAGGCATTTTTTCCGTACATTGCACCCATGCTAACAAGGTAACGTTCCGCAATTTCATCTTCGCTCTCCCAACTGTCGCCGTCTTCAACCATGCCCATGATGCTGGCACCGTAGTTTCCATTCAGGCCACCAAACACGCGGATGTTGGCCAACTCGCGCGCTTCCGAGGGGGAAGTCCCGCGTTCTTTCATCAGTTCCTCTGCTGTCTGAACCCCCTGCTTCACATAATTTTCGAATTCGCTCTTACCGTCCTTTGCTTCCGACGCGAGTTTGACCGCGCGGTTGATCAGATAGATACGACTGGCAGCCAGATCACGGAATTGGCCGGAAGTTTGCACAATGACGTCTATGCGCGGACGCCCGAGTTCCTCTATCGGAATAAGTTTCACATCGTGCACGGTGCCACGGCGATCAGCCACTGGCTCAACTCCCAGCAGGTAAAATATCTCGGCAATGGTCACCCCTTCCTGCCGAATAAATTCACTCGACCAGAGGGTAACGGCAACACGCTCTGGATATTTCCCCGAGTCGGCTAGGTGCGTCGACAGCAGCTTATCAATGAGTTTCCTGGCAACACTAAAGGCCTCCTTGGATGGTGTCTTACTGGCGTTAATGGAGTAGTGGTTGCGACCACTTGGAACCGCCTCCGGATTAAAGGCCGGGTCGCCGCCTGACTGCGGCGCAGTGTAACCACCGTTTAGAGAATTAACGATCGAGTTCAGTTCAAGCACGGGTGAGTCAATTAGATTCTGTTTATATCGGTTGACCGAGATCAGTGTACTCTTGAAGGATTCAAGGGCATTCAAGTAGCTCAGGTCAACTTCACTTAATGATGAAGATTCTGTTTGATCGCTTGGCGCCGGCTTGGCGCGACTAGAGCCAGATACGATAGGTTTGCCCTCAGGAGATGATTCAGCGAATACCCAGTCCCCTGCTGCCCCTCCTTCCGAACTGTCCAAGACCATATGCGTGGAAGTATTGTAGTATGCAGGATGAACGTAGTTCGAATACTCGGCATTACTCGCATCAAGGAGAATCCAATCCGTGCCTCCTTTATCAATTTGGGTATTCGTGATCACTTCCTCAGTGGCTGTATTGTATAGAACCTTGTTACTGGTACTGCTAACGTCTTTTTCATTTACGCTTGGCTTTGCGTACATCTTGAGAAACGCCTGTTGCTCGTCGCTAACAAAAGACTCCGGATCAGTTCCTTCGAGAATTGCATCAATCATATTTGAGGATGGTGAGCGATAGTGATCCTCCATGTAATGGGCATCGCCCAATTCGTTTTCAGTCACATTGCCTTTTGCTTTGTCCATCTTCACTTGGTTGTACACGAGTGAGTCCAGAGCCATCAGTTCGACAGTGCTATTAATCTCCTCGTCGGTGTAAGGTTGACCCAGCACGTGAAGCCCCTTGGTGATCTTCCCCATTTCCAGATCGTGAAGATAGTGGTGAAGATGCTTGAGCTGGGCGGTTGAAACAAGCTCACCCTCTGGAATATCAAATTCCATGTCTTGATCAAGACCCGCCTTAATGATGATCCGATGTGCGGCCTTTTGGTATTCAACTTTAACGGCCGCATTCTTGGCGTTGAAGTATTTTTCAAGGAGATCGTCCAGTTCGAGCGAAGGCCCGTAGAGACCCGACTCGCTGAGCGGTGACGTAAGATGCGATTGCATGACGGCATAGCTGCGGCGTTTAGCAATCATTGCTTCCCCTATGTTGTTAATCACGTACACATAGAAATGCGGCGTGCCGGCGAGGAGGGCATCCGGCCAGTCATAGTTGGACAATGCAACTTGCTTTTCCGGCGTAAATTCAACACTGCCGTGTGTCCCGAAGTGCATGATCGCATCGGCATCAAACTGAGTACGTGCCCATAGATAAGCGCCGACATATGGATAGGATGGCGGCGCCTTATCACCATGCACCATTTCAACTTCATTCTCACCGTACCCCACCGGCGGCACCGGCAATAGCACGATGTTACCCAGCTCGATACGGGTGATTATCAACTGGGCACCTTCCCCATTATTGTAGGTCATGAACCCTCCTGGAGCCGGGCCGTACTTGTTACGTAGTTGCTGCACCAGTTCGGGCTTCAGTTCGTCTTGAAGCATTTGCTCGAATGCTTGCTTGCTCATCACTGCAGGATCGCCTTGCTTGCGATAGTCTTCAATAGAACCCTTGGCATAACTGCCAAAAACAGGGCCCTTTTGCTGGATCAGTTTTTCGAGACTGGCTGGCGTGGCTGGCAGGTCACCTGTATCGTAGCCCTCCTTCTTGAGCCTCTGCAGCAGATTCCAAAGTGAAGGCACAACTTCCAGGCTTTCGGCCACAAGGGCGTTCTTGCCAGCTTCCTTTAGGTAAAAAATAGCTACTTTCTTTTCAGTGTTGGGCATGTCCTTTAGGGCAAGGTATTTATTGGAGAGTGAAATGAAGGTTTCGATACGGTCCTCAATACCTCGGAACACGTATAGTCCTCGCTCGTTCTTGAACTGGGCGCCGATCACAAAAGGCACGATGCCACCGTCGAGCTCGGGCATGGTTACATTCTGGCTGAGCAACCCACCATCCATTCCTTGCTTACTGGCTCGCCATTCCTCGACTGGTTTGAAAACAACCACTGGGCAGAGCATCAGAATGTTGCCTTCCTTGAGTGCCTTAATGCCAGCATCGCTGCCGAATTTGCCGTGAGGGTTGTAGATAACCATGTCAGGCTCGATGGCCTTTACGTAATCCACTCTTGCTGAACCGTAGGCCCCGATGGGAAAAACGTTGTGGCCGCTAGCTTCGAGCCTACTGATCAACTGGTTGATGAATCCGGTTTCGCTTGAAGCGCCGAACTGGCTGGCTACAAAAGCGATGTTCTTGCCATCTTCCTTGTACCGACCGCTCTTTTTAAGAAAGCTGATGTAACCACCCTTGTCTGCAAAAATCTCTTCGTCTCCAAGGTGGTAATAGTAGGATTTCGGATATACAAAGGGATCTGTAATTCCCTCCACAAACGTCTTCTTGCCATCGAACACGCGACGGGTGTAGTTAAGCATGCGCCGGATATTGCTAGCGGTGCTGTTTTGCAAGCAGTCATTCACGTATTTCAGATTTGACTCAGCCAAGCCTTCCAACTCCGGTGTTGGAGAGGGGGAGCGATAGATCACCGCAGTACCGGAAGCAATCGCGGCTTTGACCTGCTCCTTCTGAGTATCGTTGAGCCGTACACCCCCATGCGCGAAGAGGTAGATTGCATCATATCTACTTGCGCTCCTAAAGATATCTTCCGACAAAGCTTTCTGCTCGGTATGAATGAAAGAGTTGTCATTTGCCTGAACAATCTCGTCATACATAAAGTCCATGTAGTTGACGAATACTATACGCGTCGGTGCAACATATCGCTGATAGGCAAACAATACTGTCGCTGCAATCAGCAGTCCTATAAGTGCAAGTAGTTTTGTTTTTTTCACAAAAGTTGTCTGTAAATGTTATTAGGCATGCAGTTTACTCTGGCACGTAAATGATTTCACCGGTTTCAAGCTGATAAGCGACCCCCACACGCTTGCCTTTGCCGGCTCCATTTTCGCTAGAGGTTTTGTATTGTTCGATCTCTTGCCCCTTCTTGATGATGATTTCCATCTCTTCCTTTCCCGGGTTCTTTACCATGGTGAAATCTTCCTTGGTAAACATCTCGGTCACGTGCATGTGAGTAACCACTGCGACCATCAACGCAACGGCAAACACCATCGCAACGTCAAAGAGATTGACCATGCCCTCGAGTGGATCTGAATCAGATTCCCGAAAGGGACGACGATAGCGATTACTCTTGAGCATGTTCATGTTGTGCGAGATCGATTAGGAACTGTAGATTGTAGAAGTCTTCCGTGAACCAGCGCTTGCGAATGCTGTTCAGAGTAAATCCTGTCCCTCCGAGGAAGACGCCGATTACCGTGGTCGAAAAAGCAACCTGCATATTCATCGCCATGGTAGCTATGTCACCCGTGGCTAACCCAACAAGTGCGGGGCCCATCGGTATAAGGGTACCCATCAGGCCAAGCATTGGGCCAACACGCATCAACGTCTTGGATTTCTCCAGCTGTTTCTCCGCGTTGATTTCAAAATCAGCAAGTGCTTTTGCTGTATGGATAGGCGACCAGGCTTTGTCTTTAGACTGAGTAAGTACAAGTAGGAAATCTGGATGATGTCGGATTGTGGTCGCATGATCAAAAGTAGAGATCTTTTCATCTGAGGCGTTATTGGTTATATCACCTATCTCCTTTTTGAATTGCCGTCGATCGGCATAATAACCATATAAGCCACCGAGCATGCAGAGGGCATATGCAAAACCCAGCAAAAGGAAGACCATGACAGGCACCAGCAGACCGGTTGATACCCAGAAAAATGCGTCGGTTAAGTAGTTCATTGCTAACGGGCTTGTTTTATTAATAGCCGAATACCATAGCCAAGGATGATTAACATGAACATAGCCGCACAGGTGCCAGCAGCTTTGACGTAGATCCCCAGGTCATAGAGAGGTGCTGCCTCAATTGAATCCTTGGTTAAAACTGGCAGAATTATTGCAATCGCAAATTGTAAAAACAGTAAGTCATAGCTAATTCCATCAAATGATTGCTTCGGAAAAAACATGCGCAGCAAGGCAATGCCCGCAGCGAATATGCCGGTAAGGCAAAACGCCATAAGCAAGGAAAGCGCCCTGAACGAATAGCTTTCAATAGTGTGAAAAAGATAAGACTGCGCGTAATAAATAAATAACAACAGCATTATGGAAGGCAGAAATACTACTAAGCTTTGGGCTTTCCTGGACAGAACGTCACAGATGCGTAGCCACCAATGCACACTTCCAGAACTAATGCCGTTACGGTCGATCATGCCTAAGATTTTCAGGATAGCTTCCATGATAAGAACTGACGCCAAGCCCACGGTAGTAGTACCGCTGATTAGGAAGTCGTTTAGCCTGATGAAATTGGTATGTTCCACCCAACCCGAAACGGCAATAGTGGCCACCCCAGGTAGGGCACAGTAATAGCTGCTAGCAAGCCATCTGCCTTGAAAGTTAGCTGCGACAAACAATGTCTGCAGCAAACCAATCACAAAGAGTGTGGTTAGCACAAACATAACAAATCAAGTAGCTATAGATAATTTCATTCGAAAATGATTAACACATCAGTATTCACGGTGATAATCACCTTTGGTGGAGCAATCTAGGTCATAGTTTAAATTGAGAAGTTTTACCATTTTATAAAATTCATTTTGAACAAGTTTTTGAACATTTAATAAACCCGTTTCTTTGAGGAAGGCTTCGTTTTCCCCTAGTAAGTTAATCCGGTCCAATGACCGAATCAGACTTAGGTAGATTGCTTCATGCCTGCTCATTCTCGAGTTTTCGTCATCACCCAATCCCTGCTATTCGCAATGTTGCTCCATTTACGCATGTCAGATGTTTGTTGAAAACCCTGAATCTCCGAATGTCCATCCACAAATGCTGCTACTGCTTTGCCCTTGAAGCGGTGATGCACGTAACCGTACGATGGGGGCTTGTTGTCGGTGTTCAAATCACTATCCCACTCCCTCTTGATGAAAGTTGGTGACTTGACAACGTAAAACCCACCCACAACCCTTTCCCCAAATTGATGACGTGCGGAATAGAAGACACCCAGATCGGAACTCTGTCTGGTTTCACTCATTTTCAAGACGCAGAATGGACCGAATTTTGATATTGCCTTCTTTGTGGGTGACAGGTCGACATCATCTCCTCCAACGAACCGAGAGTTCACGCCTAGAGATGGAAACAGGCTGATGGCATAATTATAGTCGGTCATCGTAGACCTAAACTCGTCCAGCAATCTGCGGTTTTCATTCGCGTAAATAAGTTCAAACGATTCACCAAGCCATGGAATCAGCCTCCATGGATATCTGGCATTAATTGGGTTCCCCAGCGATTCACCCTGCTTATCTTTAGCATCGTAGCCATACCTGTATCCCGGCAATACACTACCATCATGGTCCTCGGCATACAGATGCCAACCTAGGATGGATTGCTTCGCGCTGTTAGTTTCGTTGATTTGCTTCGCGAGCATTCGCGAATTGGCAAGTGCTGGAAGAAGCAACGATGCCAAAACGCTAATGATAGCAATGACAACCAGCAATTCAACCAGAGTGAACCCCACGACGATTTGCCCTCGGATTGATTGGTTGTTCTTCATATCGCCCGTCTAACACGAAATGGGAATCAGCTAGTTACATGAATTAACTTCACTAATAAAGCAGGCTCAATCCCCCCGCAGCCTGAAGAACATTTTTCCATTGGGAGATTCCACAGTGTAATTCATTTCGACTGTTTCAACTATGGACCATTCAGCATTCGCTCCCAGCGATTCGCTTCTCTCCAAGATACCCGGTTCATTCCAGCTAATCAGGAGTTTCCCTTCAGTAATCCTGTCAATATTTAAGGTGGCAGGTTCAATTGTGGTAGGCAGTAACTCGTACTCAATCATCATACTTGCTCCCTCTCCAAGAATATGATCTTTGGTATAGATGTCAGGATACCCCTTCCCTCCCTCCTCCAACTCTTCATATAGTATTTGAGACAACGTGAAATATAATTTCCCGTTGACCAAGCCTTCGGCTATATAATTGCTAACGGCGCTGTTTTCGACATCCAGGTTGAAGCGAAAAACACTATCCTCAGGCACCAGTTCACCCTGCTCCAACCCTTCGATTGTGCCGATGGCAAATGGTTTGGCCGAGTGAGGCTTACTAAAAGAGAATGTATCAACATCGATAGCCGTACCTCCCTCAAATCCAATTGAGTAGATATTGTTCCCCTCCGCTCCGTCCTCATTCAAAGGCCTTGTTTCATCCCAGTTCAAGCCATCGTAACCGTTCCTGAATCCGGTCCCAAATAATTCAACAGGAGAA
>Ga0163108_10002755_pt1 | contig 12662 bp, 16 predicted proteins | sample Fk1155metaG_FD_109644 | JGI IMG/M metagenome (GOLD analysis project Ga0163108, IMG submission 109644) | Marine microbial communities from the Central Pacific Ocean - Fk160115 155m metaG | ecosystem: Environmental > Aquatic > Marine > Oceanic > Photic zone | place: The Central Pacific Ocean...
GATAGATTGATGTATACAGGATTTCGCTTTGCAACGACTGCGGGTATTTCAATAGGTGTGGATGATATGGTTATCCCAAGTTCAAAAGATGAAATCCTAGCTACTGCTGAAGCTGATGTAAAAGAGATTCAAGATCAATTTTCATCGGGACTGGTAACTGATGGTGAAAGATATAATAAAGTTGTTGATATTTGGACAAGAACAAATGAGCAAATTGCTAAGGCGATGATGGATAAATTGGGATCTGAGATAGTAGAAGATTCGAAAGGAAATCAAGTTACCCAAGATTCGTTTAATTCTATATATATGATGGCTGATTCAGGAGCAAGGGGCTCTGCAGCGCAGATTAGACAATTAGCGGGAATGAGAGGGTTGATGGCTAAACCTGATGGATCAATCATTGAAACACCCATTACCGCCAATTTTAGAGAAGGTTTAGATGTGTTGCAGTACTTTATTTCAACACATGGCGCGAGAAAGGGTCTCGCTGATACTGCCTTAAAGACAGCAAATTCTGGATATCTAACAAGAAGATTGGTAGATGTTGCGCAAGATCTAGTTATTACTGAGAGTGATTGTGGAACAAATAAAGGCGTGTCAATGGCATCAATTGTTCAAGGCGGTGAAATAGTTGAACCATTGCATGAAAGAGTTCTTGGAAGAGTGATCGCCGAACCAGCTAATATTCCAGGCACTGATGATATAGCATTTGAAGTTGGCACTATACTTGACGAAGAAAAGGTTTCATTGATCGAGGAATTATCAATTGATTATCTTTTAGTTCGATCACCAATAACTTGTGAAATCAGATACGGGGTGTGCCAACAATGTTATGGTCGAGATCTTGCCCGAGGACACACTATTAGTTTAGGCGAGGCTGTGGGAGTTATAGCTGCTCAATCTATAGGTGAGCCAGGCACACAATTAACAATGAGAACTTTTCATATTGGTGGCGCAGCTACGAGTTCTGCAGCAACTAATTCTATTGAAATTAAGAATGCAGGCGTCTTGAAGCTCGATATTGACAAGACTGTAACCAATAAAAAAGGACAGATTGTCGCTGTAACTCGGTCTGGAATAGTTAAAGTATTGGATAATCAAGGGCGAGAGAGAGAAAGGTATAAGGTACCATATGGTGCAATAATATCAGTTAAGGATGCTTCAAAAGTAAAACAGGGACAAATTGTGGCAACTTGGGACCCTCATACACACCCGGTTATTACCGAAGTAGCTGGGAGTTTACATTTTGAAGATTTTGTAGATGGCATTACTGTTACTGAGCAAGTTGATGAGCTTACCGGTTTAACAAATATTGTTATTGAGGACCCCAAGAAACGAGGAAGCACTAGCAAGGATCTAATCCCAGAAATTCGATTAATGAAAGGAGATAAGCAACTATGCTTTGCTAATACAAAAATTCCTGCTGTCCATCAATTGCCTGCTGGCGCCATTGTTAGCATGAGTCATGGTAATAAAGTTTCGGTTGGAGATGTAATTGCTAGAATCCCTCTAGAAGCTTCAAAATCAAGGGATATTACAGGCGGATTACCAAGAGTGGCGGATCTCTTTGAAGCAAGAAAACCAAAGGATCCAGCTATTATGGCAGAATATACTGGAACTGTTAGTTTTGGAAAAGAAACAAAAAGTAAGAGACGTTTGGTGATAACAGATGAGGAAGGTAATAGCCATGAAGAGTTGATTCATAATTATAGAACTCTGAATGTATTTGAAGGGGAGCAAGTTTCCCGAGGTGAGGTTATTGCAGATGGTGAACCAGTGCCTCATGATATTCTTCGTCTTCAGGGCGTTGAGCCATTGGCCAATTATTTAATCCGTGAAATTCAAGATGTTTATCGCCTTCAAGGCGTTAAGATTAATGATAAACATATAGAGGTGATTATTCGTCAAATGCTGAGGAAGGTTGTAGTTGATGATCCAGGTGATAGTAGATATCTTCGAGGAGAACAAATAGATAAATCTCGTGTATATGAGATTAATGCTGAGCTTAGTCGTAAAGGAAAAAAAGAAGTTAAAATTAACCCTTTATTATTAGGAATAACTAAAGCTTCATTGGCTACGGAATCATTTATCTCAGCCGCTTCATTTCAAGAGACAACAAGAGTGCTTACTGAAGCAGCGGTTCGCGGTACAAAAGATGAACTTCGTGGGTTAAAGGAAAATGTTGTTGTTGGAAGGTTGATTCCAGCAGGCACTGGATTTGCTCATCATGCAGAAAGAAGAATGACAAGAGAGCAAGATTTGGCTGAACAATTAAAAGACCTTGAGGATGAAATCACGACCCAGAAAGATGAGCATGAAGATGCGAATCAAGTTAAAAAAATAGATACATCCAAAGAATCAAAAGAAAGTATCGATTCAAAAGATGAAGAGGTTAGCACTTAAGGTGTTACATTTACTTAACACAAAAGATATATTGACTTGACAGTTGATGTTTGCGATCAATACAATGCACTCCGTTTCCTTTGTTTGAGTATTAATATTTAATTAGAGAATTTTATGGCTACTGTAAATCAATTAGTAAAAGGCGCGAGAAAAGTCAAAACATATAAAAGTACTGTTCCCGCATTGCAAGGCAGCCCTCAAAAGAGAGGGGTGTGTACGCGTGTTTACACCACTACACCAAAGAAACCAAACTCAGCCATGAGAAAAGTCGCTCGCGTTCGTTTAACAAATGGATTTGAGGTAACAAGTTATATTGGAGGCGAAGGTCATAATCTCCAAGAGCATTCCGTAGTATTGATACGAGGCGGAAGAGTTAAAGATCTTCCCGGAGTCCGTTATCATACTGTTCGTGGCACTCTAGATTGTTCTGGTGTTGGTGATCGTAAACAGAGCCGTTCAAAATATGGTACAAAACGACCTAAATAACTATCTAAATCTATAAAGAGAGACAAGATGTCAAGAAGAGCACGAGCACCAAAACGGAAAATTTTACCAGACCCTAAGTATGGTAGTGAGCTATTAGCTAAATTCATGAATATGATAATGAGCCATGGTAAGAAGTCTGCAGCAGAGCGGATAATATATGGAGCTCTTGATTGTATCTCGGAGAAAGAAACAAAAAATGATAATAAATCAGTTGAGCTTTTAGAACAAGCACTAGAAAATGTTAAACCAATGGTAGAAGTGAAATCAAGGCGTGTTGGTGGGGCAACATATCAGGTGCCAGTTGAGGTAAGGCCAGTAAGGAGACAGACATTAGCTATGCGATGGGTAATTGAAGCTGCAAGACAAAGAAGTGAGAAATCAATGGCATACAGACTTGCGAATGAATTAATGGACGCAGCGGAAAATCGTGGGACAGCAATAAAGAAAAAAGAAGATACTCATCGAATGGCTGAAGCAAATAAAGCTTTCTCACATTACCGTTGGTAGAAAACACCAAGTTTTCTATATATCTCAGTGTCAAGATTAACCCCTATAGAGCTATACCGGAATATAGGTATCATGGCTCATATCGATGCTGGTAAAACAACAACAACTGAACGCATACTATTTTACACAGGTGTCTCACATAAGATTGGTGAGGTTCATGATGGCGCCGCAATTATGGATTGGATGGAACAGGAGCAGGAACGAGGAATCACAATTACATCTGCAGCAACAACTTGTTTCTGGGCTGGAATGCATGAGCAATTTGATCAGCATAGAATAAATATTATTGATACACCTGGGCATGTTGATTTTACAATTGAAGTTGAGAGAAGCCTACGGGTTCTTGATGGTGCTGTAACTGTTTTATGTGCAGTTGGTGGTGTGGAACCGCAAACTGAGACAGTTTGGCGCCAAGGAAATAGATATAGTGTTCCTAGAATGATCTTTATAAATAAAATGGATCGCGCCGGAGCAGATTTTTACCGAGTTTTAGAACAAATTAAAGACAGGCTTGGAGGAAAACCAGTTCCTATTCAAATTCCTATTCTTAAGGAAGAAGAATTTCTAGGTGTAATTGATCTGATAAAAATGCAGTCACTATATTGGGATAGTGAGAATAAAGATATGGATATTAGATATAAAGATATTCCTGATGACCTTAAACAAGAAGCGGAAAAGTGGAGAGATTTAATGATCGAATCAGCTGCGGAAGCAGATGAGAGATTGTTAGAAAAGTATCTTGAAGAAGGAGTTTTAAACGAAAATGAGATTAAAACTGGTTTAAGAAAACGTACCATAAACAGCGAAATAGTTATTGCAATTTGTGGGTCAGCTTTTAAAAATAAAGGAATACAGCCATTGCTTGATGCTGTTATTGATTATATGCCTTCTCCAAAAGATGTGCCTCCAATAAAAGGTATTCTTGATAATCAAGAAGAATCAAGTCGGAGTGCATCTGATGAAGAACCATTTGCGTCACTTGCGTTTAAAGTTGCTACGGATCCATTTGTGGGCAATTTAACTTTCTTTAGGGTTTATTCGGGGGTAATGAGTTCAGGAGATACGGTCTACAATCCAACAAAAGCAAAAAAAGAGAGAATTGGACGTATATTGCAAATGCATTCAAATGATCGAAAAGAGATACAAGAAGTTCTTGCAGGAGATATTGCTGCTGCTGTAGGCCTAAAAGATGTTACAACTGGAGATACCCTTTGTGATCCAAAGAATGTCATTACTCTTGAGAAGATGGAATTTCCAGAACCTGTAATCTCTGTTGCGATAGAACCAAAAACAAAACCCGATCAAGAAAAAATGGGAATTGCTTTGCAGAAGTTAGCAAAAGAGGATCCATCTTTTAGAATGCATACGGATTCCGAGTCAGGGCAAACAATAATCTCAGGGATGGGAGAGTTGCACCTTGATATAATTGTAGATCGAATGTTACGCGAATTTAGTGTTGATGCTAACGTAGGTAAACCTCAGGTTGCATACAGAGAAACGATAACTCAATCAGTTCAGCAAGAAGGTAAATTTGTAAGACAATCTGGAGGTCGTGGGCAATATGGGCATGTGTTTCTAAAGATTGAACCACAAGAATCTGGAGCAGGTTATGAATTTATTAATGCAATAGTTGGCGGTGCTGTGCCTCGAGAATATATAGCTGCTGTTGACAAGGGAGTGCAAGAGCAAATAGAAAACGGAGTTGTTGCTGGATTTCCAGTAGTAGATGTAAAGGTCACGCTTTATGATGGGTCATACCATGATGTGGATTCAAGTGAGATAGCTTTTAAGATTGCAGCTTCGATTGCGTTTAGGGATGGATCGCAAAAAGCGAAGCCAGTCTTATTAGAGCCAATAATGAACATTGAAGTCGTTACCCCGGAAGAATATATGGGCGATGTTATGGGTGACGTGAACCGAAGAAGAGGATTGCCTCAAGGTATGGAAGATGCTCCTGCAGGTAAAATAATTAGGGCAGAAGTACCATTGGCGGAAATGTTTGGTTATGCAACTGATCTAAGATCAATGACACAGGGAAGAGCAGTATATTCTATGGAGTTTTTAAAATATAATACCGTTCCAAATAATATATTGGATATCATTACAAATAAAACAGTATGATTACTAAATTAAATAAATCTTGAAAATATAGAAGGAAAATTATTGTGACAGCAAATCAGAATATACGTATACGATTAAAGGCATTTGATCATCGATTGATTGATACCTCTGCTCGGGAAATTGTAGATACAGCCAAAAGGACAGGCGCTACTGTAAAGGGTCCAATTCCGTTGCCTATGAAGATGGAAAGATTTACAGTATTAATATCACCTCATGTCAATAAAGATGCTAGAGATCAATATGAAATTAGAACGCATAAGCGTCTTATGGATATAGTTGATCCAACAGACAAAACTGTCGATGCTTTAATGAAATTAGAGTTACCGGCAGGTGTTGACGTTCAAATTAAGCTAAATTAGTTAAATTTAGTCCTAAATATAAGAAAATCATTAAAAAAATACATAAAAAGTCATTAATTGTTTGATAGCGGTGATTCTCACGTTATAATAGTCGGCTAATTTCAGCCGTTCCAAGAGTTGGCTGAAATTAAGGTTAGTTAGATTGAATCTAATAAAACAGATATAGGTCGCTTCAATAAAATGAAGCGTGCTCGGCAAATCTTGGGCCTGGATTAATCCAGACGGGGTCAGTTCAATTACATAGAGATAACAACTATGATGACTGGCCCTTTGTTATGTTTAAGAGGAATGGAAATTAAGAAGTATAGTGTTGCACCAGGAAGGTTTTAGCATTTGTGTCATTTAATACAAGGGTTTCAAAATGGCAATTGGATTGATAGGAAAGAAATGTGGAATGACCAGAATCTTTACAGAGGATGGTGTGTCTGTGCCTGTGACAGTAATTGAAGCGCAAACAAACCGAATTTCACAATTAAAAACCTTAACAACAGACGGTTACAATGCAGTTCAAATGGCATCTGGAACCGTTAAAACTAATCGTTTGTCTAAAACTGTTGCCGGACACTTTGCAGCTACTAAAACTGAACCTGGAAGAAATATAAATGAATTTCGTTGCGAAGAAAGTGATGTAAATGCTTTTGAAGTAGGTATGGAGATTAAGGTTGATATTTTTGAGGAAGGTCAGAAAGTTGATGTTACTGGAAAAACAATTGGTAAGGGATTTGCTGGGACTGTAAAAAGACATAATTTTAGTATGCAAGACGCAACTCACGGTAATTCTTTATCGCATAGAGCGCCTGGCTCGATAGGTCAGAATCAAACTCCAGGCCGTGTTTTTAAAGGAAAGAAGATGGCAGGACACATGGGTAATGTTCGGCGGACGATTCAGAATTTGGACGTTATTAAAGTAGATTTAGAGAGGAATCTAATACTCGTTAAGGGGGCCGTACCAGGCCATGAAGGTTCAGAAGTAATAATTAAGTTAGCAGTTAAGAGTAAAGATCAAAAAATTACGATTAAGAAGCCAGTAGAACCGAAAGTACAAGAATCACAAGAAGTACAGTCAGAAGAAACCTCAACAGAACCGAAAGCACAAGAATCACAAGAAGTACAGTCAGAAGAAACCTCAACAGAACCTGAAGAATCTGTTAAAGACGATGATCATGCTGATTCAAAAGAGAATACTTAAGGCTAATGAAAATAAAGACTCAAAATAGTAAGAATGTAGATATAGCTGATAGCGTATTTTCTGTGCCATATAATGAATCACTGGTACACCAGGTAGTTAATGCAGTTTTGTCTGGGAGTCGTGCCGGTACCAAATCTCATAAGAACAGATCTCAAGTTTCCGGTGGCGGAGCAAAACCCTGGAAACAAAAAGGAACAGGTAGAGCGAGAGCCGGAACAATAAGAAGCCCAATATGGGTTGGTGGCGGCAGAACATTTGCCGCAAAACCGAGAGATTATAATCAAAAAATTAATAGAAAAATGTATCGTGCTGCAATGCGTTCAGTTTTTTCGGAATTATTTAGACAAAAAAGAGTTGTGGTTGTTGAAAAATTGGAAATTAAGCAACCCAAAACAAAAGATTTAATAAAATTTCTCAAAAAATTAGATCTAGATGATGTTCTTATAATTAATGATGCATTTGATGAAAATCTATATTTGTCTGGAAGGAACGCAAAGAATATTGATATTTGTGATATTAATTCGATTAGCCCAGCCAGTTTAATGAAACGTAAAAAAGTGCTTATTTGTGTTGATACATTGAAGTTGGTCGAGGGGCGCATCTCATGAATAACTCTATACAATATCAAGAGAGATTAATGACGGTCATTATTGGTCCTCATATTTCTGAAAAAACCACAATTGTGGCAGAAGAACAAAATCAAATTGCTTTTAAAGTACGAGTGGATGCTAATAAACAAGAAATAAAGGAAGCTATTGAGCGCCTATTTGAAGTTAAGGTAGATAGTGTAACTACCATAAATTACCAAGGAAAGAAAAAAGGTCGAGGCAATATGGTAGGCAAGAGAGCAAATTGGAAAAAAGCTTATATAACTTTAGCAATGGGAAGTCAGATTGATTTCCTGGGTCCTGAATAATGAAGATCAGAGGTAAGTGAAATGACATTACATAAATCAAAACCAACCTCTGCGGGAAGGAGATTTCAGGTAGCTGTTAAAACTCCCGGCTTACATAAGGGTAAGCCTTTTGATCGGCTAGTGGCTAAAAAATCAAAGAATGGTGGCAGAAATAATACTGGAAGGATAACAGTTCGTCATCAAGGTGGAGGACACAAACAAAAATACAGAATGATTGACTTTAAACGTGATAAAGATGGTATTTCGGGTGAAATAGAAAGATTGGAGTACGATCCGAACCGAAGCTCTCATATAGCTCTAGTTAAATACCTAGATGGTGAAAGAAGATACATTCTGGCTCCAAAAGGTATCCAAGTTGGCTCAAAGGTATTATCAGGTGATGACGCCCCAATTAAATTGGGTAATTCTCTTTCCTTAAAAAGTATTCCAGTTGGAACACTAGTTCATAATATTGAAATGAAGCCAGGTAAAGGTGGTCAGCTAGTGAGATCTGCGGGAGGAACCGCTCAAGTAGCCGCAAGAGAAGGGTCTTATGTGTCAGTCCGATTAAGATCCGGAGAAACTAGGAAAATACATATCGATTGTAAGGCGACGATTGGTGAGATTGGGCATGGTGAGCACAATTTAAGGAAATTAGGGAAAGCGGGTGCAAAAAGATGGAGAGGTGTTAGGCCAACAGTTCGTGGCGTTGCCATGAACCCAGTAGATCATCCGCATGGTGGTGGTGAAGGAAGAACATCTGGCGGTAGACATCCTGTGAGTCCTTGGGGTACCCCAACAAAAGGTTATAAGACTAGATCAAATAAACGTACTGATAATATGATTCTTCGACGAAGGAAAAGAAAATGAAGATTGAGTTAAATAATATACATCTAAATTCTTTCTTAAGAAAAGGAAGAATAGATGCCTAGATCAATTAGAAAAGGTCCATTTGTTGATACACATCTAGCCAATAAAGTTGTTGAGGCAAATGCAAAAAAATCAAGACGCCCAATAAAAACTTGGTCGCGAAGATCTATGGTTTTACCTGATATGGTTGGACTGACAATTGCTATTCATAATGGTAGACAGCATGTACCAATACTTATATCAGAAAATATGGTTGGTCATAAGCTTGGTGAATTTGCAGTGACTAGAACATTTAAAGGTCACTCAGGTGATCGTAAAACATAAGTATATTGAGAAAATAGATGAACGTAGCGGCAACACTAAGATATTCAAGTATATCGCCTCAAAAAATGAGACTGATGGGGGATGCTATTCGCGGTAAAAGTGTTGATGAAGCAATAAAGATTCTTATATTTTCACCACAAAAGAGTTCGAATATAGTTAAAAAATTACTAGATTCTGCGATTGCTAATGCAGAGCATAATCATGGAGCTGATATAGACGAGTTAAGAGTTTTAACTATAGAAGTTAATGAAGCTCCACGATTTAAACGATTTAGGGCGCGAGCAAAAGGTCGTGGCGAAAGAATTATAAAACGCAATAGTCATATCACAATTCGCGTAGGCGATGAAAAGTAGAAGAGAGTTCTTATGGGTCAGAAAGTACATCCAACAGGTATTAGATTAGGCATCGTTAAAGATTGGTCTTCTAAGTGGTATGCGACTACAAAGGATTTCCCTGGGTATGTTAAACAAGATCATGAGGTGCGAACTTATATTAAGAGAAAGTTTAAAGACGCTTCTGTTAGTAAGATAAGTATCGAGAGGCCATCCAAAAAGGCAAATATCACAATTATGACAGCACGACCTGGAATAGTTATTGGGAAGAAAGGTGAAGATATTGAAGCTCTAAGAGCTAAATTAGCTTTAATGATGAATATGCACATCAATGATATTCGTATAAATATTTCAGAGATTCGCAAACCAGAATTAGATGCTCAATTGGTAGCTGAAGGTATCGCCCAGCAACTAGAAAGAAGAGTAATGTTTCGAAGAGCGATGAAGCGAGCAGTAACAAGTACTATGAGATTAGGCGCAGAGGGAATAAAGGTTAAAGTTGGAGGCCGATTAAATGGAGCTGAAATAGCAAGATCTGAATGGTATAGGGAAGGCCGTGTACCACTTCACACGCTTCGTGCAGATATTGATTATGGGGTCTCGGAAGCAAATACCACTTATGGGATTATTGGTGTCAAAGTATGGATATTCAAGGGTGAGGTCTTTGATAAGCCTCAAACTTCTGAAACTAATCCGGAAGAAACACAAGCGAAAAAATCTTAAGGAACATACCAAATTATGCTACAACCAAAAAGAACAAAGTATAGAAAACAAATGAAAGGCCGTAATCGCGGACTTGCTTTACGTGGCAGCAATGTTTCATTTGGTGAGTATGGCTTAAAAGCGATTGAAAGGGGGCGTCTAACAGCACGTCAGATTGAAGCTGCTCGGAGAGCAATGACTCGTCATATCAAGAGAGGTGGGAAGATATGGATTCGAGTCTTTCCTGATAAACCAATTACTAAGAAACCTCTAGAAGTGCGTCAAGGTAAAGGTAAAGGTAATGTTGAATATTGGGTTTGCCAGATACAGCCAGGGCGCATGCTTTATGAAATGGAAGGTGTAACAGAAGATGTGGCAAGAGAAGCATTTAAATTAGCAGCTGCCAAATTACCTTTCCCAACAGTATTTGTGTCAAGGCAGGTTATGTAAATGGCTGAAAAGAAATTAAAAACCAAAACTACAGAAGAATTGCAAAAAGAGTTGCTTGAATTAAGACGTGAACAGTTTAATCTTCGGATTCAACAGTCAACTGGCCAATTAGCTCGTAATCATGAGCATAAACGTGTCAGGAAAGATATAGCTCGTATAAAAACCTTAATGAATCAAAAATAGGTAGTTGGAATGACAGACAAATCAGAAGTAAAACAAAATAAGTCACGAAGATCCGTAATTGGAAGAGTGACTAGTAGTAAAATGGATAAAACTGTATCTGTTGCAATTGAGAGGCTAATTAAGCATCCGATTTATGGTAAATATATCCGGCGAACAACCAAGATATTAGCTCATGATGATGAAAATAAATGCAATGAGGGAGATCAAGTTACTATCAGACAGTGTAAGCCAATTGCTAAGAAAAAGTCTTGGTATGTTGTAGACATTGTTAATGCAAGCGTCGACAAATAATAGTAACTGGATGACTTTATGAATATTTTAACTTTTTTAGACGGAATGGAATCATGATACAGATGCAGACAGTACTAGATGCAGCAGATAATTCTGGTGCAAAACGAGTGCAATGCATAAAAGTATTAGGCGGCTCTAAACGTCGCTATGCTGCTGTTGGTGATGTTATAAAAGTGACCGTCAAAGATGCTATTCCAAGAGGTAAGGTTAAAAAAGGCGAAATCTATAATGCTGTGGTTGTGAGAACGAGAAAAGGAGTACGTCGGAGTGATGGCTCACTTATTAGATTTGATGGGAATGCTGCAGTTATATTAGATTCTAGATTGGAGCCAATTGGGACAAGAATTTTTGGACCAGTAACTCGAGAACTGAGAACAAAAAAGTTTATGAAAATTATTTCTCTTGCACCAGAAGTATTGTGATTTTTTAAGAGGCTGGACAGCGTAATGAATAAAATAAAACGAGGTGACGAAGTTTATATAACCGTCGGAAAAGATAAAGGTAGAAGAGGCACTATCATCGATGTGATTAATAACCATAAGATCTTAGTTGAAGGAATTAATGTGGTTAAGAAACATACCAAAGCAAACCCAAATGCTGGAGTTGAAGGTGGAATAATCGATAAAACAATGCCTATTGATACATCTAATGTAATGTTATGGAACTCTGAAAAGAATCAACCTGATCGCGTCAGCTTTAATATTGATAAGGATGGAAATAAGATAAGAGTATTCCGTTCTACTGGTAAAGCTGTTGATTTGTAGCTTAGTGAAATTGATTTTTAGGAAAAGTATTAACTAATTTTAGGATTATAGAATGGCAAGATTATTGAAAGAATATAATGAAGAGTTAAAGCCAAAGATTCAAAAGGTATTGAATCTAGATAATCCTATGGAAGTTCCAAAAGTCACAAAAATAACTCTAAATATGGGTGTTGGTGAAGCTGTGGCTGATAAGAAAATCCTAAACAATGCTTTAAAGGATATGGAGCAGATAGCTGGTCAAAAAGCAGTAAAGACATTGGCAAGAAAATCTGTAGCGGGATTCAAGATTCGTGATGGATACCCAATAGGTTGCAAAGTAACGCTAAGAAAAAAACGAATGTATGAATTTTTAGATCGTTTGGTAAATATAGCAATACCAAGAATAAGGGATTTTCGTGGCTTAAATGCCAAATCCTTTGATAAGCAAGGAAATTATAGTATGGGCATTTCTGAACAAATTATTTTTCCAGAGATCAATTTTGATCAGATTGATGTAATAAGAGGAATGGATATTACAATTTCTACGACTGCGCGCGATGCAAAAGAAGGAAAAGCCCTACTAGAGGCATTTAGTTTTCCATTTAAAAGTTCAGCAGCTCCAGAAACAGAAGCCGCGGAAGAAAAGGCAGAGCAGGCTTCACCAGAAACTGAAGTGAATGAAGGGGCTCAACCCGAAGAGGAAGCAGCAGCTCCAGAAACAGAAGCCGCGGAAGAAAAGGCAGAGCAGGCTTCACCAGAAACTGAAGTGAATGAAGAGGCTAAGGAAGACAGCAATACTGAAAAAGA
>Ga0163108_10002760_pt1 | contig 12648 bp, 8 predicted proteins | sample Fk1155metaG_FD_109644 | JGI IMG/M metagenome (GOLD analysis project Ga0163108, IMG submission 109644) | Marine microbial communities from the Central Pacific Ocean - Fk160115 155m metaG | ecosystem: Environmental > Aquatic > Marine > Oceanic > Photic zone | place: The Central Pacific Ocean...
GCCCTGGCGGGCATCTCGTTCGACGGCCTTCACTCCAGGAGAGACATCGGACAGACGATGGCCAACTGACTGGTCGAATACCGGCCGTCAAAAAGCCTGGAGCCTACCGGCCCTCTCCCCCTTCGGCCGGCTTTTCCTTGGCAGGATCAGCGGCTGGAGCCGCCTCGGCCTCCTCCTCTTCTTCGGGACAGACCAGGCGGTAGATGTTGTCCATCGTCCGGTTGAGGCTCTCTTTTGAAACGCGGTAGCGAAAGCCCGCATCGAAAAAGCGCAGCACCGCATCCGCCTTGTCCTTTGTGTTCAGCCGGGGATTGATCGCCTGGATCTGGGCCTCTTTTTCAAATTCCCTCTGGTAGCTCACCGAACGCTTGGCGACCATTCTGCCGAGACGCAGAAGGTTCGCGTGGGCGGTGAGCGATTTGGAATGAACTGCCGGACTGTCACTGGGAAAATCGATAAGGACGGCCTTCTGGGTCGCGCCCATCTTCCTGCGCCATTTCCGGATATAAAGCTCGAGCCCCTTACGATCGATCACCCCGGCAGTCGAGTACTTCTTGCCTTCCTTTACGGCATCCAGGGTGGATTTAAAATCATTCCAATTACCGACGAGCTCGTTGATGAAATCATCGTAGACCGTGCACATCAGGTTCGCTTGGGCCTCGCGCTCCTCTTCAGTGCCGACCTTGATAGCGTAGTTCTCCTGGCCATAGAGCCAGACCAGCGGGTTCGCCTTGGGCGGAAAGATTTTCGTTTTGCCCTTAAACGCCTTACCGACCGTGGACGTCTGCTCTTCAAGATCTATCTGGACCCTGAGATAATAACTGTCCACGCCCAGCGCTTTCTTCGGTACCCAGTCGTAGATGACCCCCTTCCGCTTGGAGGTCTTGAGGGTATAGAAGATGGTCTCGCCAATCAGGGGCAATCCATTATGAACCAGGTCCATCTGGATCTTCGTGCCGAGGGGAAGATCGGACGAAAAGTTCAGCTTGAGCTTCAGCGTCTGCTTACCGCCCTTCGCGGCCGAGACATATTCCGAACTGAGAAGCTCCATGTACGGCTTGTATTCAATATCCTCGTTAGGATCATCCTGGCTGAATCCCCGGGAACAGAAAATACCCGTAAACAGGACAGCGGCAAGCGCAGGAAGGAACAATCTATCGAGCTTCATCAATCTACGTCCTCTTGGAGAAGAATTTTCGGGTTGGGGAGATAATAGGAAAGCGAAACATCATCCAGCACTGGCGTCTGCACGACTCCGCCTGCAGTGTTGCCGGAGAGAGACTTGGATCCCTTCAGAAAAAACTTATACACGAATTCGGCGCTCTGGCCCTTGACCCCGGTATCCGGCCTGAAAATCTCGCGGCCTGATATCTGGCTCCTGACGTTCGGACTTCTCCAGGGCGCGCGGAACCGAGGTGGTAACGCGCTGGTCGAACGGAAATAGGCCTCACACTCAACCGGGGTATTCACCAATTGAACCGCGGTGGAGTTGGGCAGGGAATCTGTAAAGGTCGTCGGGTAGTACGCAGTCCAATCAATGGATCGCAGGACCACGCTGTCCACCCCTGGAGGCAAGGGAACCTCAAAAAGATTCGCATACTCACCCGTACGCTGGGTGAAATAACCCGCCCCGGCATTGCTTCCATAGTAGCGCTTCACCTGGGGAAAGGTTCCCTGGTAAACGATCAGTTCATCGATCGTCGCATTGGCAAGAATCCGCTTCACCGTGGGCGCCACTGTAGTCACCCCACCCCCTCCACCCGTCTTGGCGCTGGTGGTAAACCACTTGAACACGCCGGCATCGGAGACGCCCTGCGCGCGGACGATTCCGCCGACCATCAGGCCGTCAATGGGCTGACGCTGGTTGAGACGGACCCAGGAGTTGGCCGTTCCATCGATGACCTGCTGAGCTCTCCTGGGGGTACCTCCCGTGGTCACCTCTTTGAAATCGATATAGAGTTTGATCGGGAAGACGGGGTTGGCATCATCCCAGTCGATCGCGATATGGTGCCATTCGTGCGCCCTGAAATGCTTGATGTCAGCGACGATGTCGGCTCGGGAAATGATCTTCTGCTGGTCAAGGTGCTCGAGAATCGGGTTGTCGCCCTGCTGAGCAGCTCCGCCGCCGCCGGCTGAGCCGGGGTCGGGATAAAGCTTCACGCTTCCCGCTGCGCCGCCGACCCCCCCGGCCTCCGGAAACGCCTGATGATAGTACATGCGAACGACACGCATCTGGCCTCGGGTGTTCTTGAAAAGGAAGAATTGGCTGCCTTCCGATCCGCTGAACTCCTGGGCTGCCGGCAGAACCTCCCTGATCACCTGGGTGCAGCCGAGCAGACCGCTGAAGACCGGATCGTCACCGTCAAACTCGAACTTGACCCAGAAGCCGATCCCGCCGCGGTAGTAGGGAACGTTGCCGAGAATATTCTGTCCCCGGCTGCCAATGCCGGCGGACCCGACCCGCACGTTGCCGCCGCCGAGGCCGACCTCTCCAATACGCTGCCGCGCCGGAAGAACCAGCAGCCTGTTGCCGAGGTGCTGCTGGCGAAAGAGGCTGGAGTTGAATCCATCCGGGAAGAGATCCGTTCCGATCTCCTCTTTACCGACAATGGGATCGGTGTACTGCCCCGCCACATTGCCCCGGAAAACGTTCAGATTCTGAAGCGTCTTGAGACGATAGAATTCCCTGTACTTTCTCTGGAAACGGCTGAAATCGAAATCAAAGACGCCCTTGAGAGCATCGCTGACCTCATCGCCAAAGAAGCTGACGCCGCTTCCCTGGAGAGACCTTCGCAGCTGACTGACATTCTGCGGATCGCGCTCGGAAAAAGAGTGCTCCGCGAGAATACTCGGATCCCTGCCGAACAGCTGGCTCCTGGAGGTATACGGGCTCTGCTGGCGGCGGGCATCGAGCAAGCCGGCAAGCTCCACACGGCCATCACGAGCCGAGCCCTGCGAATAAAGCTCCGTCAGCGCGTTCATCGGTTCAGGCCAGGTCTGGACAAACTTGCGATCGTTCTTGCTGGAGCGAGCGCCAATATTGAAGGTCTTCTGGAAGTGGAACTGGTTGGTATGCCGCAGAACATCGAACACCTTGACGACCGTCCTGACCTTACGACGGAAAGGAAAAAGATCCGCAGGAACCTCTTCGCCGCCGCCGCCGCCACGATTTCCGACCACGGTGCGGGAGGCTCTCTCACTCCATTGTGACTTGTCGACCATCTGGCCAAGGGTGGTGATCTCGAAGGTTCCCATCGGACCAAAACAGAACTCGGTGGTATGTCCCTTTTTCAACTGGGGAACCTGGCCGCCTGACTTATCCGCCCAGACCAGATCGGACTTATCAACCGCCACGTAGGCCGAGAGGTTCGGATTGTAGCGAGAGATCCTGGTGTTGGGATTGAAGTTCGCCTTGATAACCCCCTTGATCAGGTCGTAATACCAGGCGTTGCTGTCATGCACCGCGAGTCCGAGCTTGCGGAAGGTGTTCCGTTCGGCCCCCTGGGCTGTCCCCTTCTGCCAGAGCCTGCCGATGGGACTGCCCGCGCCGCCAATGACATGCCCGCGTATCAAGCGATTGTTCGGCTGATCCGGATCAATCACCAGGACGCTGGCAAAGCCCGGAAAATAGCTGGCATCCAGGCCATCTATGAAATCTTCGAAGCCGGGCTGGCTGGGGTCGTTGGTGCGCCAGGCGCGGAAGAACCTCCGGCCGTTTTTTCGATTACTGACGATCTGCTGAACAATCTTGAGCGACTCGGTATATTCAAGCCGCGGCGTATAGACAAAGATCGGACGCGGCGTCACATCACGGACCTCTTCATCGGCGAAGATCCGCTCTCCGAGAATCTGGGCGGCCTGGTCGACAGCTGTGACGGCGCCGCCGGCGACCCCCAGGCGGGAATACGGAAAGGTCCTTCGCCCGGCGAGTCCCATGAAACAGGAAATAAGAACTTCCTCCGGCGCCGTGTTGATGTTCACCGGGTATCGCGGTTCATGACTGAGCCGCGGCGATCCAACCGCGCTGGGCATCCGCAAGCCTCCGCCGCCGCCGACACCTCCTCCTCCCTGCGCCCCCCCACCGGTATTGGTCGTACCCAGGGCCAGGTCGCGAACCTCATCGTCTCCGTCATCGGCCTTGTAGGTGTAGGGATCAAGCCAGGAATGGCAGACGACAAAATCTTTCACCGTCTCAAAGTTTTCATCCCCAATCAACTGGCGCAGTTGGTTCTTGGACTGGAAGCGCTGACCTTCGAGGCGCTGGCGGAAAAGCATGACGCTCTCCCCCGTGATTCGCAGCCCGGTTCGGTTCGGCCCGGTATAGAAGGGGTTGGTCACCTGGCGGCCATCTCGCTTGAGGCGAGCGCTGCGCTCAATCACGGTCCCGAGATTGTCGAGCATCCTGGCCAGCGTATCCTGGCGGCCGTTCAGGTTGATGAGCGAGTTGGTGTCAATGACCTTGGTCTTATACTGAAAACGATAACCCGCGACATCAAGGTAGGTGCTCCAGCGTCCGACCCTCGGATCCTCGACTCCGACCCGGCCATGGGCGAGGTCATCCTCCTTGGGCAGACGGAACAGCCAGTCGGTATTACCATAGAAAGACCATGAGTAGTGATTGCTGGCCTCGTGAAGCTTGGCAACGACCATGTCCAGGGCCGAGCTTGACATCATCTCCATACGCTGAGCATCAACGTAATTGTTGGCCGCCTTGCGCTCCAGCCTCATGAGTTGGGCAAAGGATGCCCCCAGGACGGCAAGCAGGGTGAGAACCCCAAGCGCGATGATCAGCATCGCGCCTTCCCGCCGGTCAGAGGCAAAATAACCGGAAGGCGTTGCGCAGAACTGCTTCCCGAGTCTCTCCCTGCGCGCATCTCTGCTCACATCACTGTTCAAACCGTTTTCAGTCTTCTGCATTCGAACTTTCCGTCCCTGGACTGTGCGAGATATAGGAACTCAAAAACAAGAAACGACTCGGCCGAAACGCCAGGTAGCTTTCGCAACATCTGCCAGAAAACCTGGAAGACGCGCCGAAAGAGACCTCTAGCCCTTACCTAATAGACTGCCTGCCAAGGCACGGCGTTGCAAATCAGCATAGGCAAAGTCGTCTGTTTTTTACAGGCGCCATCCGGGTGCCTGAAGACAAGATAGCACAAATGACAGAACGCTGTCAGCAGTACCGACTTGTGGAAAACTCAGGGAGTTTAGCACACGATGGGGACTCCGGCGAGAAACGATCTTCGGTCCCACCAGCTAAAAGACCAGCGGAGCACTTAAATTATCCGTACTCCGCTGGAATTCTCTTATTTCTCCTGAACACAGCGCGCCCCAGTGCCGGCTGGGTTACAGCCCAAGCTCCGCGCGTACCTGTGTCTCAATCCTCTCGAGAATGTCAGTGTTCTCATCGAGGAACTGGACCGTACGGTCTCGCCCCTGGCCGATTCGAACATCCTCGAAAGAATGCCAGGCGCCCGAACGCTTGACGATCTCCTGCTCAACCGCGACATCGAGCAGATCCCCGATATAGGAAATGCCCTCGTTAAAGATGATGTCGAACTCGGCCTGGCGGAACGGAGCCGCCACCTTGTTCTTCACCACCTTGACGCGTGTACGGTTACCGCGGAAGGTGTCCCCATCCTTAATCGCTCCGATTCGGCGAATGTCGAGTCGAACCGAAGAATAGAATTTGAGTGCGCGGCCGCCCGAGGTCGTCTCGGGACTGCCGAACATGACTCCGATCTTTTCCCGGATCTGGTTGATGAAGATCAGGCAGGTCTTCGATTTGTTCACAGCGCCGGTCAGTTTTCGCAGAGCCTGCGACATCAGGCGCGCCTGGAGGCCGACGTGGGTATCTCCCATGTCACCTTCGAGCTCCGCCCGCGGCACGAGAGCGGCAACGCTGTCGATGACGATCACATCGAGCGCGTTTGAGTTTATCAGCATCTCGGCGATCTCCAGGGCCTGCTCGCCTGAATCCGGCTGCGAAACGAGCAGCGTGTCAAGATTGACCCCCAGCTTCCTCGCGTAGCTTGGGTCGAGGGCGTGCTCGGCATCGATAAAACCTGCCGACCCGCCCGCCTTCTGGGCATTGGCAATGATCTCGAGGGTCAGCGTGGTCTTGCCCGAAGACTCAGGGCCATAGATCTCGACGATCCGCCCGCGCGGAACACCACCGACTCCAAGCGCGACATCCAGCGAGAGCGAACCCGTGGAGATCGTGGCTACATCGACCTTGTGATCAGCTCCGAGGAACATGATAGATCCCTCGCCGCACTTGCGTTGGATCTGGTCGAGAGCAAAATCAAGCGCCTGCCCCTTGCCCTTCTTTTCTTTGTCCTTCTTTTTGGCGGAAGCCTTTGACTTACTTTTACTCCTCGACCCCTTTGGGGAAGGATCGGCCTTTGAAGTTGTTTCTTTTTGTGGCACCGCTATTTCCTGACCATTTTTCTGCTTTGGCGTTTCCTGCTTTGGCGTTTCTTGTTTTGGCGTTTCCGGTTTTTCTGTCTCCTGCTCTACCGGAAGTTCCGCCACCGCGGTCGAAGTTTTCATTCTACCCATTTTCTCTACACTCCTTATCAGCCTGGTTACTTTAGATCACGATTTGTTTTCCTGAGCCAGAAGCTGTCCGAAAACATCGGCCCACCAGAAGGACCCTCATTTTCGACCACCATCGGCTCATACTCTAACTGTCCCCTGCTTCCTTGTCTGAAGAAGAATCATCACCGGAAGAGCCCGCCTCGGTTTCGTCGCCGCCAGGGTTCTCCTGACCAGGTTCGTCCCCCGAGCTCTTGCCTTCATCTACCCGGACTTCAGACGCGCTGCCGACGCCGCCGGCGCCATCCTGGCCGGAGCCCCCGGCCGCCTCCGCCATGCGTCTCCTGGCAGTGTCTTTCATATAGCTGTCCAGGGTACTGCGAATCTCGCGCTTCGTACGCGCCGGGTGATACATAACCCTCCAGCGCTGGTCAGGTGACAAGTCACCATAGTTCTTCCGCACGAGATTACGCCTGAAGTCGAGCGCCTCACGCTCTCCCAGCCTTCTGCTCCCGTCACTGCAGGACACCGCGACGGCGCCCATGAGGACAACAAGAACAGCTACCCGGGCAGACGCCCGCAGGCGGCTGTCCGGCAAACAGGAGGAAGCTGTGCCAGGAAAGACCCTGGAGCACTGTTGAAGCTTCGTTCGAATAAAAGAAGGTACCGGCATGATTCTCCCGAACTTCCCTGGCTCCTGTGGATACAGGAAACGACAGGGGTCCGTAAAAAACGAAAAAGCAGAGTATTCGTTCTTCCCCAATTCCTACGGGGGGAACGGTCCCCGTGAAGGAACATGCAAACCGGCAGCGGGGATTCTATTGAGTCCGACAGGGAGTGCAAGAAAAAACCGGCGGCGATCGGGCCGCTGACCCGGCCCAGGATTACTTCACATCTTCAAAAACCGCGGAAACACTGAGTCTTTGTCGGAATAAACTGTCTTGATGCGCGTAAATACCTAATGGTAAATTCCGTTTCCTTTTCGTCTGAAACTTTTCGAAACTTCCCTTCTTTACAGGGTCTCTCTACCTCTTTTTTCTCAAGGAAACAGTATGAGTACTCCTTACAAGCTTGAATATATCTGGCACGATGGCTACCAGCCGACCGCCAATCTCCGCAGTAAAACCAGGGTGATAACCCAGGACAGTGAGCCCACCCTTGAGGATTGTCCGCAGTGGGCCTTCGACGGCAGCTCGACCGAACAGGCCGAGGGCGGCTCGTCAGACTGTCTCCTCGATCCAGTGAACATTATTCCCGACCCGGGCAGGAGAAACGCCTACCTGGTCATGACCGAGGTCAAGAATGCCGACGGCTCCATCCACCCCTCCAACACCAGGGGCGGCTGGGATGACAACGACGACCTCTGGGTCGGACTCGAGCAGGAATACGTCCTCATGGATGGCGACAGGCCCGCCGGCTTCCCCGCCGAGGGTTACCCCGGTCCCCAGGGGCCCTACTATTGCTCCGTCGGACACGGCAACGTGGTCCTTCGCCAGCTTGTCGAAGAGCACCTCGATCTCTGTCTCGATGCCGGCCTCAAGGTCACGGGCATCAACGCCGAGGTCATGCTCGGACAGTGGGAATACCAGATCTTCGGCAAAGGCGCCAAGAACGCCGCAGATGCCGCTGTCTACTCCCGCTACCTGCTCCACCGTACCGCCGAACAATACGGCGTCGTGGTAGATCTGCATCCGAAGCCGGTCAAGGGCGACTGGAACGGAAGCGGCATGCACTGCAACTTCTCGACCACGAAGATTCGCGAAGGAAGTGGCGATGCGGCAGCTAATGAGGCCTATATCACTTCGATCTGCGAAGCCTTCAGGGAAACCCACGAGGAGCATATCGCCGTCTACGGTGCCCACAATGAACAGCGCCTGACCGGTCTCCACGAGACCCAGTCGATCGACCAGTTCAGCTATGGAGCCTCGGACCGCGGCGCCTCGATCCGGATCCCCATCGGCACTGTCAACGATGGCTGGAAGGGCTACCTCGAGGACAGGCGCCCGGCCTCCAACGCCGACCCCTACCAGATCATCGGCATGATCCTCGCCACGCTGGCGAAGGTCGACGGTTGATCTCTTAGCAGTACGAATACAAAGAGCCGTCCTTCCCCCGGGAAGGGCGGCTCTTTTTTCTTTGCCAACCGCGAACTCGTAGACGCTGCCCTCTTGAATGCCGGGTGCCATGGGTATTAGGATAGTCGGTCCGCCCCCCTGGTAGAGGGCGTGCGGAAACGCGAAATCAATTCAACAGAACAGAAATCAGAACTCTTAAGGAGAATATGCCATGGACGTTCCCGAAACGATGAAAGCCCAGGTCTTTTACGAACCGGAGAAAATGACTCTCGATGAGGCGAAACCAGTTCCGGAAATTGGCCCTGAGGAGGTTCTCGTCAAGGTACACGCCACCGGCATCTGCGGTTCGGATATTTCCTACTACTTCGGTAAGGCCGCAGTCGGAACCGAGGACCCGCTCGTACTCGGACATGAGATCTCTGGCGTCATCGCCAGGGTCGGAGAAGTTGCCGCCGAAAAAGGTGGTTTCGAGGTCGGTGACCCGGTCGTCGTCAATCCTGTGCAGTCCGATGTTAACTCTCCCTGGACCCAGAAGGGCCTCTCCAACGTCGATCTTGGCGACGTCGTTGGCATCACGAAGGACGGTGGTTTCGCTGAGTACTGTGTTTCGCACTGGTACTGGACCGTCAAGGTGCCCCAGGACATGGACCTCGACATCGCGGCCTCGGCCGAACCGCTGGCCTGCGGCCTCTACGCCGTTAAGAACCTGAACATCCAGGCCGGCCAGTTTGTCACCATCTTCGGACCCGGCCCCATCGGGCTCATGATGGTCCAGATGGCAAAGGTCTACGGCGCCGGAAAGGTGCTGCTGGTGGGTACCCGCGACGAGCGGCTCGATGTCGGCAAGGAACTCGGCACCGACCTCATCGCCAACACCAAGGACCCCGAGTCTCCCAACTACGTCGAGGATCTCGACAAGTTCATCAGGGATAACAATAATGGCGAACTCTCTGACCGTACCATCCTCGCCACCGCCAACCTCGGGGCGATCAAGTCCGGAATTGACACCGCCGGCAATGCCTCGACGGTCGTCATCTTCGGGCTTCCCGGCGACAACGACGTCCACAGCGTCAGCGGCATCGAGTGCATGCTCAAGGACATGACGATCCGCTACTCCTGGCTGGCGCCGGACACCTGGCCCGAGGCCGTTGACCTCCTCCACAGCGGCAAGGTTCGGGTCGAACCGATCCAGAGCTACAGCTTCGCGCTCGAAGAGCTCGGCGACTCGCTGCACAAGGTCAAGAACCGCGAGGGCAACGCGATCAAGCCTCTCATGAAAAACTAAGCGCGGCCTGGAGAAAATCAAGCCGGGGTCCACCGTCATCGCGGACGACGGACCCCGGCTTTTTTATTCTCCTCCTGAAGCTCAGTCGTTGACGTTGTCACCGCCAATCAGGAAGCCCATATCCCTGTTGGAGGTATTCCTGCTCCCTCCTCCAACGACCGAGTGATCGCCATTGGCGGTATTGTTGCGGCCGCCGCCAATAAAGGAAAATTCTCCGTAGGCGAAATTGCCTCCGCCGCCGCACACGGTAGAACCCCTGGCCTCAGCCGAGTTTCCCCAGCCTCCGCTAACCGTGGCCGCTCTTCCAATGGCGTAGTTGCTGTCTCCTCCACTAACAACGGCCGCCTCGCCGTTGGCGATATTGTTGTAGCCTCCCGCCACCGTTGAGAGCCAGCCGCCCATGCTGTTGCGGGCACCGACAATAAGTCCGCCCCAGCTCCAGTAATTGTTCATCGCGCCCACCACGAGATTGTGGGACCCGGTCCTGTAGTTGCCGTCGTCGGTATCGCCGACTCCATCATCTGTACGATTCTCCTGGTAGCCAATGACCAGGTTGCCGAGGCCATTGGTCTGATGGGTGCTTAGGTTCCAGACATTTCCGGCAGCGTTCCCCCAACTCGAGCCCATGCCGTTGACCAACTGCAGGTTGACTCCCGAGATGCGAATCGTGGGCGCCAGGTTTCCCTGGTTATCTATCGGAACCTGTACCAGGCTCATATGGCTGAGTATCTCGGCCTGCTCGGCCGTAAGAACCGGACCGGCCTGGGCGCAGGCGACTGGCACCGGCTCATCCCCTCCGTTAAAAAGCCAACGCAACAGGTAGACCGCATCGCCGATATCCCGGGCGCCGTCACCATTGGTATCACCGTTCACCGCGGCTGTCGGGTTTTCATCACCACCGGCAAGAGCTACCAGCTCAAGCGCGATAACCCCGAGGATCGCCGCGTTGAGAAAGAGAGCGAAGAGAATCATGCGTTTCATAGGATTACTCCTTTCAGGATTGTTCTGAGTTCCGGAACCAGATGCACGGCGTGGTACCTGCCAGGATCTTCCTTACAGTTCACGCCTGTTGACCCGGCATTTCCATTATACCCCGTTAATTTTCCCCGCCTTCCCAACATTCCAGAATCCAGCGATAAGAACCGGGCCATCCGCTAAAACAGACTCAAGCGGACACGGGTGCAAAAGAAAAGCTGATCGGGGTATCATGCCCGGTGAACGACAAAGGGAAAGGTTACCGCGCAAGGAACGCCGCATTGAAGAATCCGGATCTCAAACAACCCAGCATTGCAGATGTAGAGAGCGCTCGCGAGAAGATCCGTCCCTGGCTGCCCCGCACCGCGTCAGGCTCCTATCCCGAGCTCTCGGCTCTCACCGGGACCGAGCTCATCGTCAAACACGAAAACCACCAGCCGACCGGAGCCTTCAAGGTCAGAGGGGGCATCAACCTCCTCAGCCGTCTCAGCGAGGAAGACCGGCTGCGTGGAGTGATCTCGGCCTCGACCGGCAATCACGGCCAGTCGATAGCCTACGCCGCGCGGCTCTTCCAAACGCGCGCCATCATCACCGTACCCGAGGGAGCCAATCCCTCGAAGGTAGATTCGATGCGCGCGCTGGGCGCCGAGGTTGTCTTCCACGGCGAGAATTTTGACGACGCTCGTGAAGAGGTTGAACGCCGCAGCGCCGCCGAAGGTCTTCGCTATATTCACTCAGCCAACGAGCCTCTCCTGATCGCCGGGGTCGCGACCTGTACACTCGAGATCATCGAGGAGCAACCGGACCTCGACGCGCTGATCGTTCCGATCGGAGGAGGAACCGGGGCCGCGGGAGCGGGCCTCGTGCTCGAAAGCATGAGCCCGAAAACAGAGCTGATCGGAGTCCAGGCCGAAGAGGCGCCCGCGGCCTGTCTCTCCTGGCAACAGGGGAACCTGGTCGAGGCGCCGATGGCGACGAAGGCGGAGGGACTGGCCACCCGCTGCGCCTTCGAGCTGACCCAGGACCTGCTCAGGAGACACCTCGATGACTTTGTCCTCGTCAGCGAGGAAGAGATGAACGAGGCCGTGAGAATCCTGATAAAGAAGACTCGCAACCTTGCCGAACCTTCGGGAGCCGCGGCGCTCGCGGCGGCCCTGAAGCTCAGGGACAGGCTGGCCGGGAAGAAAACCGCCGTGATGTTCAGCGGCGGTAACATCTCAACCGCGCAACTGCGCGAGATACTGAGCGCGACCTGAATCGTCGAGCGACCAGGAAGAAGCTGGCGCGAAGTTCCCCTGGGATCAGGAAATCAATTCCGCCCGCGTCCACGGCCGCTTGAACGTCCACGGCCATCATCCCGCCCGCGACCTTCGTCTTCTCTGCGTCGATCGTCGTCATCGTCGTCGTCATCAGCGGCGGTAGCGTCGCCGTATTCCACGGTGCTGGAATCGATCTCGATGGCCTGAACCGAACACTGCTGGCCGGCATTGATGGAGATGAAAAGGTAGGAAGTCTGCTCCGGGTTTATCTCACCGTAGTAGCTCTGGTATTCGCCGGCCTTCCACTTAACGGGCTTGCCATTAATCGAAAAGCTGAGGCTCTTACCCACGCGCTCGATCCGAACACGGTTCCAGCCGGACTTCAACTCGACCTCGAGGCGTTTGGAGCGCATGTCGTCAGAGGTGAGACCCACGCAGCGCCCTCCCGACACGTTGACCGTCGCCGAGAAGTCGCCCCTGAGCAGTCTCTTTGAGCTCAGCAGCGCGTAGCGCCAGATCC
>Ga0163108_10002762_pt1 | contig 12642 bp, 6 predicted proteins | sample Fk1155metaG_FD_109644 | JGI IMG/M metagenome (GOLD analysis project Ga0163108, IMG submission 109644) | Marine microbial communities from the Central Pacific Ocean - Fk160115 155m metaG | ecosystem: Environmental > Aquatic > Marine > Oceanic > Photic zone | place: The Central Pacific Ocean...
GTCGAAGCAGCGAGTGGCCCATCCGGCGAACCGTTGCCGCGACACTGTCGAACCGCTCGGGGTGGCGCGGCACCAGGATCAGCCTCAGGTCCGGGTGGTTCTCCCGGGCAGCAACCCAGGCCTCGATCGCCAGTTGTTCTTCTGGCTCCTGTGTGCTTCCGGCAACAAACACCGGGTCACGGGGGTTGATGCCCAGGGTCCGGGCCAGCGCCAGTGTCTCCGGGTTGTCTCGCGATGTTTGGATCCGGTCGTACTTGATCGATCCCGACACGAGTGTTCGGTCGGCGGGTCCACCCAATCGGCGGACACGGTCGGCGTAGATCTCGTTTTGCATGACCAACCGGTCGAAGCAACAAAGGAGTCGTCCAAAGAGCCCGCCGGCACGCCGGTATCCTCGGAAACTGTTCTCGCTGATTCGACCGTTGATCAGGGCCAGCGGGATCTGGGCGCGGTGTGCTGCGAGAATGAAGTTTGGCCAGAGTTCCAGTTCGACGAGCACGACCAGGGTCGGACGGATCCGTTGCAAGGCTCTCTTGACCGCCCAGCTGAAGTCCAGCGGAAACCAACACACCCTGTCACCTGCGAAGCGTTCGGTCGCCAGGCGGTGGCCACTGGACGTGGTGGTCGTGATCAGGATGTCGAGCGTCGGCCAGCGTGCGCGGCAGCCGGCAATGATCGGTTCCAATTGCAGTACCTCGCCCACGCTGACCGCGTGAAACCAGGCCAGTGGACGGCGGTCGTTACGCGGTGCAACAGCACCGGTGAACTTCTGCCACAGGCCCCGGCGGGATTTCCCCAGCAGGCGTTGCCACAGCAACCACGGTGTTGCTGCGACAAGAACCACCAGGTACGCGAGGTTCAGCAACCAGGGCATCCGTTTCCTTCTGGTTTTGCTCGATGCCGACCGACGATCAGCTCACGAATGCCTCGCGGCGGTTCAGCGAGCGGCACCGCAACACTTCTTGAACTTCTTTTCACTGCCGCAGGGACACGGGTCATTGCGACCGACACGGGGTCCGGTATTGCGAATGGGCTGGATGGTTTCGACCATCTGGCCGGGTTCCTGTCCCGTTCCGCCATCCGACTCGACGTTGTCATACACCGACCCCGCGTCGTCGTGAGTCAGCGCCGAGATTTCCCAGAGAGATCCAACAAACTCGGGGCTCTGCATTTCCAACCGGAAGATCGACGACGTGACCTGGTCGCCGACACGTTCCCACATCTGTTCGAACGCCTGCATGCCCTCGCGTTTGTATTCGGTCTTGGGATCCTTTTGTGCATATCCCACCAGGCCGATCCCCGACCGAAGATGGTCCATGTGGTAGAGGTGGTCTTTCCAGGCGGTGTCGAGAATTTCCAGGATCAGGGCGCGTTCTGCCTGACCGAGTTCAGGTCGAAAGCGGCTGTCGAATATCGCCAGCAACCGCAACCGGACGGCTTCCGGGTCCAGGTCGTTCCACTCGTCGGCATCGAGTTCGACTTCGAAGGATGTCCTGACCCAGTCGATGATCCGTCCCGTGTCAAACTCGACCGTTTCGCCAGGAGGGTGGCCGTTGGCCGGGGCGACATCGTCCTGGAAGAAGGAGTCGATCAGTTGCCGCAGGTTCTCGCCGATCCGGTAGTCGCGTTCACTGAACTCGATCAATGACGACTGGATCTGGTCACGTTGTCGGTTGGCCACGTTGTCGAGAGTGATCGAGGTGTCGAACCGGTCGCTGGCCCACTTCACCAGGCCCTCGCGGTCGGATCGCTCGCCGCTGGCCTGGCGGGCGGCCAGGAAGTTGTTGATTCCGACGGTGACCGGGAACGCGATTTCCTTTTGCTGGTACAGGGCATCGAGCAGGTCACGAATCGTGGCGCTGACCTCGTCGTTTTCCTGGCCGTCGAATTGATCGGCCCCGACTTCAAGCGCGTACTGTTGCTGCAACCATTCGCATAGCGTTTGCAGCGGGAACGAGGTCTCGAGGAAGAGGTCGAGTACGTCGAACTCGTAACTTTCGATCGCCGGTTCGATGTGGTCGAGTAACCAGTCGAAGATCTCGTCGCGGGGCACCGCCCGCAGGTTCTTGTCGCTGAGGCTGAGCCCGTATTGCGTATTGGCCCATCGGGCCAATGCCTGCCAGTTCCACTCGCCTGGATCGACATCCTCGGGCAGGCACTCGGCGGTCTGGTCCTGGATGTTTTCCCGCGCCTGAGACGAGGCACTGTCGCGGAGGATGAGGTCGAGTTCTTCCCGAGTGGAATTGCGAATGTTCCGCAGGTCGATGCGGATTCCACGATCCTGCATCGCCCATTCGCTGATCACTTCCCAGCGATAGTCAGAAGAAAGAAATTCGGACACCCGTCGTTCGATCTGTCCTTCGATCATCTCCATGATCAGTTCGCGGCAGTTGATGCCATCAAGGATCTGTTGCCGGTAGCTGTAGACCCGCTTCCTTTGTTCGTCCATCACCTCGTCATAATCGAGCAGGTGCTTGCGGCTCTCGTAGTGCCGTTCCTCGACTTTCTTCTGAGCCCCCTCGATCCGATTCGACACCATCCGGCTCTCGATTGCATCGCCGTCGGCCATGGTGCGGTCGATCATCCGTTTGGCGATATCGGGAATGAACAACCGCATCAGGTCGTCTTCCATCGAGAGAAAGAAGCGGCTGGAACCGGGATCTCCCTGGCGACCGGCCCGGCCTCGCAACTGCAGGTCGATCCGGCGCGAATCGTGCCGCTCGGTGCCGATCACGTGCAGTCCACCCGATTCGGCGATCTCGCGTCCCTGCTCATCCATCCCTTCCCTGCTCGTGATTTCAGCCGTGACGCGGTCCCACTCGGGCTTGGGGACATCGAGTCGAGAATCGTAGGTTTGCGAGAGTTCTTTCCAGGCGTGGTGTTCCGGGTTGCCGCCCAGGATGATGTCGGTGCCACGACCGGCCATGTTGGTGGAAATTGTGACCGCGCCTTTTCGACCGGCCTGGGCAACGATCTCGGCCTCGCGTTCGTGCTGCTTGGCGTTGAGGACGTTGTGCTCGATACCGAATCTCTCGAGCTTGCTGCTGATCAATTCGGACTTCTCGATCGACGCGGTCCCGACCAGGATCGGTCGGACCGAGTTCTTCTTGATGTCACGAATTTCCTCGACCACCGCGCCCCACTTCTCCGGTTCGGACCGGTAGATCACGTCGGGATGATTGACGCGTCGCAACGGACGGTTGGTCGGAACCGCCAGGACATCCAGCTTGTAGATGGCGAGAAATTCGTTTGCCTCGGTCATGGCCGTTCCGGTCATGCCGGCCAGTTTCTGGTAGAGCTTGAAGTAGTTTTGCAGGGTGATCGTGGCCAGCGTCTGGCTTTCTTCCTTGATCTGCACGCCTTCCTTGGCCTCGACGGACTGGTGCAGGCCGTCACTCCATTGCCGTCCGGCCATCTTGCGACCGGTGAACTCATCGACGATGACGATGTCGCCTTCCTCGATGACGTAGTTGATGTCCTTCTTGTAGAGGTGGTGGGCTTTTAGCGAGTTGTCGAGCAGGTGAGGCCACTCGGTGTTCCCGCTCGTGTAGAAACTCTCGACACCAACCAGTTTTTCCGCCTCACGAATGCCCTCCTCGGTCAGGTGGCAACTGTGTTCCTTTTCCTTGACCTCGAAGTGGGCATCGCGCGAGAGTTGCCGGGCGATGCGGTCGGCCTTGGCGTACTTGGTGATGTCATCCTGGGCGGGACCGGAGATGATCAGTGGTGTGCGGGCCTCGTCGATCAGGATATTGTCGATCTCGTCGACGATCGCGAAGTTCAACGGTCCCTGCACCTGCAGGTCGGCGGTCGGCTTCATGTTGTCGCGGAGGTAGTCGAAACCGAACTCGTTGTTGGTTCCGTAGGTGATGTCACAGGCGTAGGCGGGCTGGCGTTCGTGGGGACTCATCTGGGACTGAATCGTTCCAACCGTCAACCCGAGTCCCATGTAGACGGGCGCCATCCACTCCATGTCACGGCGGGCCAGGTAGTCGTTGACGGTGATGACGTGGACCTTGCCGCCGATGGCATTGAGCGTGGCCGGCAGCGTAGCCACCAGGGTCTTGCCTTCGCCGGTGACCATCTCGGCGATCATTCCCTGGTGAAGAATCTGGCCGCCGACCATCTGGACATCATAGTGCCGCATTTTCAGGTAGCGACGACCCGCCTCGCGGACCGCGGCAAAGACCTCCGGCAGCAGGTCATCCAGCGTTTCTCCAGCGGCAATCCGCTGCCGCATCTTCGCGGTGGTCTCCCCGAGTTCCCCCTCGGAGCGGGACTGGAAGTCGGCTTCGAGCGAATTGACCCGGTCGACCATTGATCCGGTCGTGATGCTGACGTTGCCGTTCGGGTCCCTTACGAAACCCATCTGGCGGATCCGTCGCTCGTTGTCGGAGCCGAAGAATCGTCGGACCAGGTGCTCGAACCAGGAAACGATACGACTGAAGAAATCGCCGAGACTCTCGAGGAATTCCATCGATCGATCCGTTGCCGGAACCTGGCAGCCGCTCCGGGGCCAGGTCCAAAGGCGAGTCCGTTGATCCCGCACGACAGGGCGAGAAAGTGCCAACAGGCGGACAGTCTATTGGCTCTCCAAAATTCGGTCAATCCCGGGAAAATGGCCGGCCGGCCGGGGGCTAGCTGACGATGTTCCGGGGAGCCCCTTCGAGGAACGCGATCGTGTTCTCCACGCAGCCCTGGTTGAGCAGGTCGTTGCCCTCGGGCGTCTGGTCAGCACAGTGAGGCGTCAGGACGACGTGATCACACCGTGTCAGCGGGTGGTCGGTTTCGAGCGGTTCGGTCTCAAAGACATCCAGCGCCGCGCCGCCCAGGTGACCCGAGTCCAATGCTGCCACGAGGGCAGCGGTATCGACCACGGCCCCACGAGCCGTGTTGACCAGCAACGCGCCGGGCCGCATCAGCTCGAGTTCCCCGGCGGCGACAAGGTGGCGGCTGTCGTCGGTCAACTTGACGTGCAGGCTGACGACATCGGCACGACGGAAGACCTCGTCGCGCTCGACATATTCAAAACCCAGCCGTTGGGCCTTGGCCGGGTCGGGATGAAAGCTCCAGGCGACCACCTCCATGCCAAAGGCTCGTGAGAGTCGAATCATCTCGCTGCCGATGTTTCCGGTCCCGATGACTCCCAGGGTCTTGCCGCCCAGCGAAGTCGAGAGGACCTGGTGCCAGCGGTTGTGCTTGATTGCCTCGGTGAAGTAGGAAGTCCGTCGCGAGATGGCCATCATCAGCGCAAAGGCGTGTTCGGCCACGACCGGTGCAGTCCGTCCGGGGATGTTCGAAACCACGATGCCGAGTTCGCGGCAGGCAGCCAGGTCGATCGCGTCGGTCCCGATTCCGCAGGTCGTGATGAATTTCAGGTCTGGCAATTGACGCAACAACTCGCCACCCCAGGACACCGCGCCCCGGGAGTTGATCATCACCGTTGCGCCGCTGGCTCGCTCCAGTTTTTCCCGGTCGCTGCTTGGCCGGGTGTCGAACAGCCGGACATCGGCGCGAGGGGCCAGTTCTTCCAGTCGAGGTGATCCGGCAATCTGCACCGGTTCATCTCCCGGAACGACAACCAGCGGACGTTCCGGCGGCGACATCGGCAGCTCTCCTGTTGATCTTCTCGGATGCGGGACAGACTACGGTACCGGAGCAGGAAATCCCAGTGGGCACCGTGTGTGCCGGCGACCGGCCCGTCGCGGTCCCGTGCGTGGCATGGTAGAGTACCGAAAATCCAGCGGAGGACCAGGTGATGGCGGTTGGGGAATCACAGTCGGGGATCATGGATTCTTACCTCGACGCGACGCCGCAGTCACGTGTGGCACATGAACGATCGGTCGCGGTGATGCCCGGGGGAGCCAAGGGGGCCTATCACTACGCACCCTATCCGGTGTTCTTCGAGAGCGGGGATGGCTGCCGCCTGGTCGACGTCGAGGGTCGGACCCTGGTCGATTGTGCAAACCACCATACCGCCCAGATCGTCGGACACCGTCACCCGGCGGTGATGGCGGCGATCGAGGCACAACTGAAACGAGGGGTTGTGCTGGGAGGGCCCACCGGAGTCGAGACCGAGTTGGCCGAGGAACTGTGTGACCGGGTCGAGAGCCTGGAGCGAGTCCGGTTCTGCAATTCCGGAACCGAGGCCACTCTGCATGCCATCCGGTTGGCACGCGGGGTCACCGGCCGACCGAAAATCGCGAAGTTCGAAGGTGGCTACCACGGGAGCCATGATGCGGTCGAGATCAGCGTGGCCCCGCCGCTGGGAGAGGCCGGTGACCCGCTGGCGCCGACGGCGGTGCCCGGCGTGGTGGGCATGGCACCGGCGGCTGCCGAGGACGTGGTGATTCTGCCCTATGGAAATATTGACGCCGTGACCGGGATCGTCGAGTCGCATGCCGCCGAATTGGCCTGTGTCCTGCTTGACCCGAAGGCGGGGATGCTGGCACCGGTTGATGGATTCGCGGTTGCCGTCAGCGAGTTGGCCCGTGAACACGGGATTCTCCTGGTTGCCGATGAAGTGGTCGCGTTTCGGCTGGCTCGTGGGGGCTGGCAGCAGACCGTCGGGGTGACACCGGACCTGACCACCTTCGGGAAACTGGTCGGTGGTGGTTTTCCCATCGGGGCGTTTGGTGGACGGGCCGACCTGATGGACCGGCTCGACACGCGGGCAGGGCCAACCGGGTTTTTCCAGAGCGGTACGTTCAGTGCCCATCCGATGGCGATGGCGGCAGGCCTGGCGACGTTGAAACAACTGACTCCGGAAGCATTCGAGAGACTGGACCGAATGGGGCGACAGTTGGAATCGGGTCTGACTGCAGTTTTTGGTCGTCACGAGATCCCACTGACGTGCGTTGTGGCCGGGTCGCTGTTCAGCCTGTACTTCCTGCCCGATCCGCCTCGTTGCTACCGTGACCTGGTGGCCGGTGAACGCGGCTGGAATTCACCCGTATTTCACTCGCTGCTTCAACAGGGCTATTTTCTGAGCCATTCGCTGGCGATGAATGCGTTGTCGTTGCCGATGGAGTCTGGCGATGTCGACGGTTTGATCGCCGCGGTGGATTCGAGCCTGGAACGAGTGCTGTCTGATGGCCAGCCGTAGGCGTGGAGCGGCCCGACCGGGGTGGCCAGCCGTGGCCATGGTGGTCCTGTCGGTCCTGATGATCGGCACGGCGGATGCCGCGGAGGTGGATTTTGACCGGGAGATCCGGCCGTTGCTTGCCGAGAACTGTTTCCAGTGCCACGGGGGCGATGCCACGGCCCGCCAGGCGGACCTGCGACTCGATCAACAGGCAGGCGTGGTCGCCAACGTGACGGCCGGCCGACCGGCCAGGAGCAGGCTATTTGCCCGGATCACGTCGAATGACCCCGAGCGACGGATGCCCCCGCCCAAGAGTGGTCACACGCTCTCAGCAAAGCAGATCGAGACAATCCGTCTCTGGATCGTCGGGGGAGCCGGCTGGTCCGAACACTGGGCGTTTCGTCCGGTTGTTCGGCCCGAAGTTCCCGCGCCGACTGAGGCGAACAAGGGGGGAGTGATCCGGAACCCGATCGACCAGTTTGTTGTCGCTCGACGAGCCGATCGCGGGCTGCCCTCCTCGCAGCCAAGTGGCCCGGAACGGTTGATCCGCCGGGTCACTCTCGACCTGACCGGGCTGCCACCACGGCCGGCAGAGGTCGAGGCCGTGGTTACCGATTTTCATCCCGGCTGGTACGAGAGGCTGGTTGATCGGCTGCTGGCATCACCGCGGTTGGGGGAACACCTGGCGAGACACTGGTTGGATCTTGCCCGGTATGCTGACACCGATGGCTACCAGGACGACGAGCCGCGGGTCATGTGGCGATGGCGTGACTGGGTGATCGAGGCAATCAACCACAATAAGCCGTTTGACGAGTTCACGATCGAGCAGCTTGCCGGCGATCTTCTTCCCGGCGCTCGAGCCGAGCAGATCCTGGCAACCGGTTTCAACCGCAACAACAGGACCAATGGCGAAGGGGGGAGCATTGCCGAGGAGTTTCGGGTCGAGTACATCGTCGACCGCCTCGACACGCTGGCGACAACCTGGATGGGACTGACGCTTTCGTGCGCTCGGTGTCATGACCACAAGTACGACCCGATCTCGCAACGCGAATTTTTCCGCCTCTTCGCGTTCTTCAACAACGTCCCCGAGAAGGGGACGTATCGGCGCAACTCCCCTCCCCTGCTGAAAGTTCCCACACGGGCCACGGCCGCCGAGTTGTCCGAGATCGAACGCGAGGAGTCCCGCTTGCCGCCTGGCGATTCCCGGCGGAAGTCGCTCGAGGCTCGTCGCAAGAAACTTCTGGCACAGGTTCCCTCGACGATGGTGTTGAGTGAGGGGCCTCCGCGGGAGACGTTTCTGCTGATTCGGGGTCGCTATGACCAGCGTGGCGAGAAAGTGACCGCCGGTGTGCCTCGGGCGTTTCCCGACCTGGCGGCCAACCAGCCGCGCAACCGGCTCGGATTGGCCCGCTGGCTCGTCGATCGCCGCCATCCCCTGACCTCGCGAGTGGCGGTCAACCGCCTGTGGCAACAGTTTTTTGGCCGTGGGCTGGTCGAGACGCCCGAGGATTTCGGTGTCCAGGGCTCGCGTCCCTCGCACCCGTTGCTGCTGGATTGGCTGGCCGCGGAATTCCAGGCCAACGGCTGGGACGTTAAGCGATTGTTGAGAGTGATCGTCTGCAGTCACACCTATCGCCAATCTTCGCGGCTGCGATCGATCGACCGGCGACTGGATCCGGACAACCGCTGGCTGGCGAGATCGCCGAGACTACGACTTTCGGCCGAGATGATTCGTGACCAGGCACTTTGGGTCTCCGGACTACTGGTAGAGGAGGTTGGCGGGGCATCGGTCAAACCCTATCAACCGGCCGGGCTCTGGAAGGAAATCGCCGGCGGTGCCAGCGGTGCTTATCGTGAGGGATACCGGGCGGATCGAGGTTCGGGGCTCTACCGTCGCAGCCTGTACACCTTCTGGCGGCGTACGATTCCCCCGCCGACGATGGCGACCTTTGATGCGCCGAGTCGTGAGAACTGCACGGTTCGACGGGGGCGGACCAACACGCCGCTGCAGGCACTGGCGCTGATGAACGACACCATCTTCGTGGAAGCCGCGCGGCAGTTGGCGGTTTCGGTAGCCGACCGGGCTGGCGGGAACCGCCAGATCGAACGGGCATTCCGGCTGGTCCTGGGACGCCGGCCACGAACGGCCGAGTTGGCGATCCTGGTCCGCGGTTTTCGTCGATCGCAGGCAAGTTTCCGCTCCCGGCCCGAAGCGGCCCGGCGGTTGCTCGCCCTCGAGAAGTTCACGCCGGCGGCCGATCCGTCGAATGTCGCCAGCCGGGCCGCTCTGCTGGCAGCCTGTCACGTGATCCTGAATCTTGATGAAGCGGTCACCCGAGAATGAGCATGCTCAACCAACACGCGAATCGACGGATGTTCCTCGGCCGATCGGCATTGAGTGTGGGGACGGGGCTGGGAACCGCGGCAATGGCGGATTTGTTCGCCGGCGATGCTGTCAGCGATGTTCGTCGATTTCCCGGTGCCTTGCCGCGTGCCAAACGCGTGATCTATCTCTGCCAGTCGGGCGCACCGTCCCAGTTGGATCTTTTCGACGAGAAGCCAGAGCTCGGGCGTCGATTCGGCCAGGAGTTGCCTGATTCCATTCGACGGGGACAGCGGCTGACGACGATGACATCTGCCCAGAAGCGATTTCCCGTCGCACCTTCGGTATTCCGGTTTCGACGGCACGGTCGGAGCGGGGCCCGGGTCAGCGAACTGCTGCCGTACACGGCCGGTGTCTGCGACGAACTGTGCTTTGTTCGATCGATGTTCACCGAGGCCATCAACCATGATCCGGCGATCACGTTGTTGCAGACGGGGACCCAGCAGGCGGGGCGGCCCAGTTTCGGGGCGTGGTTGAGTTACGGGCTGGGAAGTCAGAACGGGGCTCTTCCCGGGTTTGTCGCGCTGACATCCTGGAGCCTGGGTGGTGGTCAACCACTTTACGATCGACTGTGGGGCAACGGATTCCTGCCGACACGTCACCAGGGCGTGAGATTTCGCGGCGTCGGCGATCCCGTGCTGTTTCTCTCCAATCCCGCGGGCATCGACCGGCGGTTGCGACGCCAACTTCTTGACGATGTCGCCGAATTGAACCGACTCAAGCTCGACCGATTCGGTGACCCGGAAATCGCGACACGGATGGCCCAGTACGAACTGGCCTTTCGCATGCAGACGTCGGTGCCCGAATTGGCCGACTTTTCCGACGAACCCCGGCATGTTCTGGACCTCTATGGACCCGAGGTCAGCAGACGGGGGTCTTATGCGGCCAACTGCCTGCTGGCCCGGAGGCTGTCGGAGCGAGGAGTTCGTTTCGTGCAGCTGTTTCACCGGGGCTGGGATCAGCACAACAACCTGCCCAGGGACATCCGGTCGTTGTGTCGGGCAACCGACCAGCCGTCGGCGGCGCTGATTTCTGACTTGAAGCAACGGGGATTGCTTGACGAGACGTTGGTGGTCTGGGCCGGAGAATTCGGCCGAACCGTCTACAGCCAGGGCGAGTTGACTTCGAGCAATTACGGTCGCGACCATCACCCCCGCTGTTTCACGATCTGGATGGCCGGAGGGGGCATTCGCGCCGGCCTGACTTACGGGCGGACCGATGATTTCAGTTACAACGTCGTCGAAAACGCCGTCCACGTGCATGATCTCAACGCCACACTGCTGCATTGCCTGGGCATTGACCACCGCCGTTTGACCTTCAAGTACCAGGGGCGGCACCACCGACTGACTGACGTGCATGGCCGGGTCGTCAAACCGCTGCTGGCCTAGCCGGACCAGCGTCGATCCCATCATGGAGCAGGAACAGGGGCTGCTTCACCCCGCAGTCACACCAGGATCGTTGGTTGCAGATCCGGGATCGTCTCGTCGGCGGGAAAATACGGCCGCCGCAGTTTCTGGAACTTGACGTGCTTGAGAGTCGCCGGGGTCGGACCGGGGGTGTCGAGCACGAGGGTCCCGGCCGCGATTTCTCCGTAAGCCCAGCGGTAATTCATCGGGTTCTTGGCAACGATGAACTTGGCGATCGCCGGGTCAAGTCCCACCAGGCGAAACTGTTCATCGGCCCAGTCGTAGGTTGCCCGACTGCTGATCAGCACGCGGATCGCTCCGACTGACAGCACCGCCGTTGGTCCCATGTGGGTCAGGTGTCCTTCCCACTGTCCTCCAGTGTAGGTGAATTGGCCGTCACTGAGCGTGTTGACCACGCCGCTGTAGCTGCGAGGAGTGCCCCAGCGTGGGTCTCGCTTGTGACCGAGTTCCACGGTGATCTCGGCTCCCTCGCCGGCGGCATGACAGGCGGCAGCGGCAGCGGGATCGACAACCGGGACGTAGCAGAGGTCTTCGACGTTCGCCTCGACCAGAGCCTGCAGTGTCGCGATGCTGTCTCCGGCGGCCCCGCCTCCGCAGCAGTCGGCCGTTTCGACCAGGATCACCGGCCCGCCCTCGATCTCGACTCCCCGGCGGATCGCCTCGGCAGGGACCGAGGTCTCAGGTTCCAGCTCATGGCGGTGTTGCCAGTACCGTCGGGCGATCCCGGTGGCGAGTTCGACTGCCAGGTCCAGGTCACCGTCGGTGATCACCAGTCCGCCACTGCCCATTTCCTCGACATCCATGTACGGGTGAATCAGCAAGAGGCTGGTCGACAGCACGTCGTGCCGTGCTTCCAACGACTTGGTGTGCTGCATCAACCGGGCGAACGGGCCGTCGACAGTCGATCCGTGGATGGCGCTGGTGATCACCGGTACCTTGGCCATCGCCATTTTCGGCCGGCAGTTTCCCGCCAGGGTGTCCAGCAGCAACCGTGCACCGCGTTGACCGGTCTGGAACTGATCCTGGTGAGGATAGGTTTCCCAGGCCAGGATGGCATCAGCTTGCGAGACCATCTCGGCGGTGATATTGGCGTGCAGGTCAAGCGTGACGACGATCGGGATGTCGGGTCCCACCCGCCGCCGAACCTCGCTGATGATCTCCCCCTCCGGATCATCGTTCCCCTCGGCCAACGCTGCCCCGTGCAACGGCAGCAACACGCCGTCGACCGGCAGTGCCGCGTCGAACCGTTCCAGCAATTCGTCGCGGAGTTGCTGATAGCAGTCGGAGGTGATTGGTCCACCGGCACAGGCCGAGGCGAACAGCAGCGGCAGCGGCTCGGCTCTTGCCTCCCGCAACACGCTCAGCATGCCCCCGACGACACTCGTCGTCGCCGACAGCATTTCCTCGCCTCGATCCAACTCGGTTGACTCGTAGGTCGCCAGGTTGATCGGTAAACCACCGAGGTGATTGCACTCGGTCAGGATGCCACCAATGGCGATCCGCGTCATCTCGCTCTCCTTTACCACCGGGTCCATGCCGTCGGAAGAGATCTTAGCCGATGGAGCCGGAGCGTTCACGAGCGAGCAGTTCCGCCAGGGCGGTCAACTGCTGACTGCCCGATTCAGAACAGTTCGTTGACGGTTGAACCTTCCGGAAGCATCTTCATTGTGCGTCCCTGGGTCACGAACTGGGCGTTGGGGTCAAGTCCCAGTGCGTGGTAGACCGTTGCCACGAAGTCGGCGACCGAA
>Ga0163108_10002764_pt1 | contig 12635 bp, 5 predicted proteins | sample Fk1155metaG_FD_109644 | JGI IMG/M metagenome (GOLD analysis project Ga0163108, IMG submission 109644) | Marine microbial communities from the Central Pacific Ocean - Fk160115 155m metaG | ecosystem: Environmental > Aquatic > Marine > Oceanic > Photic zone | place: The Central Pacific Ocean...
AAACAATGCAGCGCTCAAATGAGCAGCTAGTAAAGATCATCGGCTTGCGCCAGAAAGCGCAAGGATCTCGCGAGGTCTTATCCGAAAGCGACAAGACTAACCTTTTTGACTTAATCCAAGGAGTCCCTGAAGATGTCTAAAGAATTCCTGGATTGGTCAACAGTCGCAGGTAGCGGTGGCGGCTGGGAAATGCTCGGCAATTCCGTTCGCAAAGGCATTAACTTTGATGCCTACGAGGATGTGACCCAATTTGAAGCTAGAGTATTGACGGACGCTTATCCTCTTAATGACGCTCAAGCCGCACTATTCAATGCCGAAGGCGCCGCAGAACTGATTTCCGCTCTCTCCAGCAGCGCCACAAGTGTGTCTCGCGGCACCAAATGGATTGTAAAAGCGCGCATTATCGGCCCCAAATCTCCACATCAGTTTATCCCTGATCCGTGTGATGCTAAGTTCTTAGAATACCCAGAAAAAGCGCTTCCTTATGTGATGATGCACACTTCATTTATTACTACAGATGATAGCCAAGGAGATCTTACGTATCTTAATCAAGGTGATACAATCCAAGTTGAGCTTACCCGTAATGATTTTTCTTTCAATTTAGATTTTGGCAAGATCGTCAAGAGAACAGCCACTGCTGCGCAAAACACAGTTGGGCGCCTTAAAACCATTGGTCCAAAATCCAACCGCTGTCAGAGCTTGCAGAGTTTATTCGGATCCGAAGCCCAACTGGGGTTGTTAGGCCCGAATGTTTCGCCGAGTATGTCCGTCGAGAATGAGGCGATTGGACAACACTTTGAAAGAGATCTTAAAGCAGCAATAGAATCCGCTAATTTACCTTTTTATGTAACAGACCGCAGCAGAACCGTGGCTGTACAAGTTGAGAGAATAAAGTATATGTACAACCGGGTGGGAGAGGCCGAACTCCTTTCAACTTATCCGCGCGGCAAGCTTGGAGCGAAGATGGTAGCGGCAATAAAATCTGGTGATGACGCGTTACTCCGAAATCTTGCTAAAAATTCAAGCAGCCATCTTAGAGGGCTTGCTATAGACATTCGTTCTAACCACTACGATAAAACCTCATCAGATGGAGCCCAAATTAATCGAGTTTTAGCTATAATCCGCCAATTAGGAGGTAAAATTAACTTAGAACCCACTTCCACCACTTGTTGGTCGACGCGGGGCGCAGCCGCCAGCCAACAAGGCGCCACAACCGCCAGAGTGTCTCCCAACAAACCGGGCAAAGGGAAGTGTGTGAATGAACATATTCATATAAGTATTCCGGCAGATTATGGTGGGGCGGCCAGCCAGTCCGGTCTGGTTGCCGGAGACACCACCGGTGCCACCGCGGCCGACACTCCCCTCGTCTTGGCTTCCGCAGCCAATATCCCCTGAGAACGAATAAGAAGCACCCCAAGGAAAAATAATGTCACAAGAACCACCCGAGATAGATCCCGAACTGCCGGCCTGGCAACGCGTGGAAGAATATGAGCGTCGGCAAATAGAAAGAGTGGTCGCAGAGGGCGGATCCGCAGAGGCGGCAAGGGCATTCCTCGACGCTGAGTTCGTGTTCGGAGAGGACCCTCTGAACGGCAACCCCGGTGATATGGGTTTTTTCCACACGGAAAATCCGGCGCCACAACCCATTTTTATCCCTGCCCCAGACACTAAAAAAGTAGGACAAGGCAATGCTCAGATAACATTTGGATCCGACCGCCCAACCGGCTTAGCTTCTGGCTTTGGGGCGACAGGATTTGTTTCTAATACGATTGACCTCGTGGTCGGCCGCGCAGCAAAGTCGGATCATGGCGCCGGCGTTAAACCGGGAACTCTGGTTCATAATAACTTTTTTTCCGATGCAGCCAGAATCTATATCAGCGAAAAAACTCTGATTGATCACAATTTTGCCCTTGCGGGCCATGACGCAGATCCCGAATCTACCGGGCTTTCCGGCATTGGTATTAAAGCGGATACTGTAAGGCTTATTGGCGTAAAGGGTGTCAAGATTATCTCTGGACGCGCTCGGGTTGCTGGTTTTGGAGCAACTGGGGAAACCGACATAGATGGAGGCGCCGTCCCCGCCGCTCCCCCGATTGAATTAATCGCCGGCAACAATACTGATTCTAAATCGGTGTGGGGAGGAATGTTCCACCGAAATGAAGTGGTGCCCGGATTACAGCCTTTAGTAAAAGGAAAGAACATGGTTGATTCGATGAGCGAACTTCATCAAATTATTGGAGAAATTTGGAGCGCCCTATTTAATCTAACATTGCTACAAACTACCTATAATGGCGTTCTGGGAGTAACCCCTATCCCATGGCATGCCGCGGCAGCCCCGGCGATTACTCAAGGAAATATGAGCCATGTAATGAGCAGTCTTTATCATACGCGAGTTAAAGCTAGACTATGGAAAGTAGACTATTTAAGAACCTGGGGATATAAATATATTTGTAGCACTAACGTTCGTGCAAATTAAAAAGGGCAGAAATGGCTGATTCAAAATTTTTAAAATGGCAAGATAAAACAGGCGATGGCATTCCGGACGTCTGTGATGACCTGATCCCTGCCGCCCAAATTGATTCCTGTGATCTTTGTAAGCCACTACCAACTGCTCTTGTGCCTGACTGGAAGACGCGTGACGTCACTACTCCCTTTGTTAATGAAAGGGAATGCCTTTATCAAATCACTATTGTCACCAATTTAACGACAACTGGCGCCAAACCCGGCGCAAACCCGACCGCGGCCAACGAAGCACTACAAGAAATTTATACTCTCCATGCATCCGATGCCATGGCTGGGTTACTTTTATTTTATAATAAAAAAGATAATAGCGAAACTCGTGCTACCCTAGTGCAAGGGCTTTATCCTGATGATTATTATTTAGATTTTCGACCGACTTCTAAACTACAATTATTATACTCTGTGCCTACCGCTGTTGTAGATTCTTTACCTGAAGCTGATGCGGAAGATGAAGAAACTGAAAACGATGAGTCTTCTCCTAATCCGGCTACCGCATCCATCGCAACTTACGACATTTCAGAACTTTTTGATAAAATCATGACAGTACGCAAGGGGCTTAATCTTTATAATAGGTATTTTTTAGCTTCGCGCTTTTTAGAAGGAACAAACATCTTTTTTGAAGAATCTAATAAAGTATTTAATTTAGAAGATTATGGAGACGCCGGCTTTGGAAACGTAAGACGCGGAAATATAATGGCAGATATTTTGCCGCAACTGGAGTCTTTTTTAAATACGAAAAATATTAAAATACCCGGAATTGGACTTCCAGGGTTTCAAGACGCTGCCACAAAAATTACATTTTATTTTGATAAAAAACATAAATTAATACAATTAGATGTGTATACCGAGGGGTGTGGAGGTGAGATTCCCTTGGTTTATAAAAAAAGCTTATCTTTATTACAAGCGAAATCCGCCTTCGCCAACCCCACAGCTATGGCCTATTTGGCACAATTGGACGGAATGATTCAGGACCTCACAGCCCGGTCCCCCTTAGCGTGGCTGGAATTTATTCAGAAATATACCGTCCCTACATTATATGTAAAAGATGGTTCCACAATTGAGACATCTGCCACCCCGGGAAACTGTGTACAAGAGGCACTTAAAAAAGAAGCTAAAGAATTTGGACAAGATTTACTTGATGAAACGTTTGGATTAGCTGACGCAATTGCTTATAAATTTCATCGCAATCTTTGTTATAAAGATCAAGCTAAAGTTTTAGAAGAACATCAAAATTTTGGATTTTTTACTGTTGGTGATCCGGATTCACCTGATTTTAAAGAAAACCTCTTAGCCGTAGCGCAAGAGCGCGCCTATAAACAAGTAGACAAAACCAGTGGCGGACTATGTGCCAAAATTGGAAGATTCGCTGATAAGAACGCGCCAGCCGGGAGTTCACAAAAGACCTTAGACGACATGTGGGAAGAGGTAGTGCAAGATATTAAAGTTTGCGGACTTAACGATTTGTTGATGGGAGCAGTAAAGTGTCTTTTTAAAGGAATGTCTTTAGAAGATGCGCTTAGTAAAATGATTTCCGCTGCACTGAAGGGCATGTCGGTGCCCGAGTTCGGACAATTATTTCTCCTACTCCCACAGGACAAACAAGACGAGCTTAATGAACTTGTAAAACAAAAAATTAATAGTGGTGATATTTTTAGAGAAGGGAGCGCCCGCCAAACAGCCTCTGATCAGACGTCGGGCGCCCTCAATTGGGACCCGAGAGACCCGGCTACTGGTGCCGTGGTACCTTGGCGAGATCAGGAATATATTAAACAAAAAGAATCCTCCAAGGCTGCACCCTCTCAACCTCCTCAACGATCCCGGCGTACTTTAGCTAAAACCTTAGATTCATCGGTCATTGCCCAAGGGATCACACGCGGCGGAAAGCCTTTAGATCAGAATAAGGTAATGGACGCCTATATCTTGGCATTGCTTGAATTATATCAAGGTTATTATCTAGAATTAATAGATTTGCTTAATGACTTCCCCGGCGCCGAACTTATTGCTAAAGTGATTGCAACGTTAGATTGTCCTCGCCCGCCTCCACCGGGTAAGGAGTCTAATGGATATGATTTTATAAAAAATGATACGGAATTGCCTTATTGTTTCAACATTGATGATATCACGTTGCCCCGTCTTGAAAATCCATTTGGCTGGCTTCCTCAAAAAAAGGATTTCATAGGATTACTTATGCAGGCGGCCGAAACAGCTATCCAAGAAGCAGTAATGCGCGCCATGGTTAAATTGTTTCTCAAAATTTGTCAAACGGTGAGTGCCGCCGCATGCAAGGGGATTGAATTGCTTGGAGATTTGGCTCAAGCGCCCTTCTCGGACGAGACCCTTAAGGATCTAGTTAAAGAAACCTTTTGCGGTCCCGACTCAAACGACGACACGGTAAATGAAGCCTTATTGGAGCTTGTAGCCTCTCTTGGTCCTGGCGCTATTGCATTAGCAGATCAACAGAAAGCATTAAGATTTGCTTCTGATTTATCCTCCGCCACCACTCGTCGTGAATTTACTAATGGTTTTATTGGCAATGCTTCCGACACCTTGATTGAAATTACGAACAATTTAATTGACAGCAATTATCCGGAGTATCGCGAAGGACTCGGAAACAAAGACGCAATAGGGGCTTTTTTCAAGAATATTGGCAATGCCATGCCCCTAGCACAGCGCGAGCAGATGCGCGATTATGCTAATGGATTGGATGAAGATGACCCTTTTCCCGCAAATCCTAATTTGTGTGCGACACCGGACCAGTTAGCCGAATTCTGTGAGATCCGCAGCGCTCTGTTGGGAGACCGCGCTACTGAAGAACAAAAAGCAAAGCTATGCCTACCTCCCGAAATGGATCTAGCTGATGTACTGCAACAGGGCCCGTCTCAATTTTTAGGAGGCTCTTTGCCTCCCATCTTGTCCGACCCTGGGTGTGATAATGGATTGTTGCCATTTGAGCCTGCTGAGGCGGTCCAAACCACCACAACCGTCTTAAACAATAATTTGGAAATGTTAAAAATAGATTTTTTGACTGACATGCTTGGCAATGGTCCGTTTGAATCTGATTGGGGAATGCTCAATCTAATTTTAGCGGATACCCGCGGCAACCCCCTCACAACACATCATCGCAAACGCGAATGGGATTTTGGATGGCAACAAAATTATGTAGATTTTTATGTGGACTCTGAAGGCAATTTTTGGGATCCGTATGCTTCCCCGGCGGGACAAAGAGGGGCATACCCCGTAAAAGTAGCGCAGTGGCTGAGTGCTCAAATGGATAACTTAAAAGCAACAGTCGATTCGAACAATGTGTTGCAGCCTACTAAAACTGAAAGTATAGTAGACTTTCCATCCTTTGGACGCGATGTAAATCTATTAGAACAATTAGACTATGGTTATAATATAAAAACGAGCGCGGACTTTGAAAGAGAACAAATTAGATTCGTGGCCTTAGCACGCAAAAAGACTCCTGATACTATTTTGTCATTTAAAAACAATAACGGTGGGGAATACGAAGAGGGTGGTGAAGTTGATGAAGACGAATGGAACTTTGGTCTTGATTTTGAAATATATATGGCAGACTTGGTCAAAAGCAATAGAGGACTTTTTGAAGTTGCATCTTCATGGCAACAAGCCGGCGATGGTACTCACAATCGTCCAGATGATAATATGAGAATTAAAATAATGGAGAACACTAAAAAATCGCCACTCTCGTCATTTAAAGCCGCCAGTATGCTATCTCCGCTCAGCGCGCGCTCATTAATTAGTTCCCTTCCTTTTTCCACTGAAGTGCAAAGCGAGCTTAAATATGAATTTTTAGCGGTAGACAACACTTTTGATGATATTGATCTTTTGGTCTATCCTAATTTTGTGAGGACTTTTACCTCTCATAATCAATATAGTCCCCCTGTAGTGTTATTGCATGAAATGATCAAGCAACAAGGCGCCGGCACATCAATATCCAGTGTTAAATCCTTTTATGATTCCGCCCTCGCGGATTTATTTAATACTCTTTCTTCTACTATCGCCGCTAATGATGAGGCGTTTGATTATGGTGCGACCTTTGATAATTTGACCGACGAAGATCTGGAATATGTTATTGATTCGGGAACAGTCCCCGGATATTCCGGCGGCACTCCCTATGATGAAGTAAAGATATCAGACCCCGATGCCTTATTGGGTGAGCGAAAATTGAAAAATAGCGATCAGATTCTAGGAATCAGCGCTTATCAGTGGAAGACTAAAGAAGGAGAACCCGGGTATACGAAAAATCGGGTACATTATTTAGATCCCAATAAGTTTGGCGGTTCCTTCCAAAGTCCTCCATTATACATCGAGCCACCCCGAGACAAAGGCTGGTTTGGCTTAGTAGACGTCATCTTTCCTGATCAAGGCGCCTGCAAGCCTATGCGCCGCGATTTAGTAGATTTTGGTGACATCCAAGATCGCGTTACTGAAACTTACGATTACATACCCGAAGACGAAAGGTTGAAAATAGATCGCGACTGTGCGCTAGAACTCCCCTATAATAGGATCCTAGAGCGCCCAGCAGTTGCCGGCTTAGAAAGTGTTATTACCTCGGCCATTCGAATTTATGTATCGATGCATTTTATAAAATCTCTGGCTACTTTTACTACTATTAAGCCTGATTTTTCAAAGAACTTTAGTTCCGCTTACGCTTCTTATATTATTGAAGATATGGAAGAAAGCTTTAAAGACGCCCAAGGAAGCTTTGCCGAGGCTTTTACTTTGTTTAAAGATGAAGAATTTTGGTATGCATTTTTAGAGCAAGCCGTTCAACTCTACGCGCGCCGCGTGGATGGACAGCAAATGCAGGGAGACGACCAAAAGGGCGGTACCGACATTCTTGAACCACCTCAAAACGTATTACAAGCTCTCCATTCTATTAATGATATGCAAGAAGAATATAAATATCCGACTAAAAAAGATCTGTGGGCGGCTAAAAAGAGCGACGATGCCGGACTCTTCCAGACATTGGGAGGATATCGACAAGATAAAAATCTTGAAGCAGTGCAAGCTACTGAAGAGCAGGCCAAAATCGTTTTAAAAGAATTAGTTGTTGAACAACTTGAAATTATGGGAGAGAGGTTCATGAACAATGTAGGTGCTATCGACCTCAATCCTCGAATTCACAATCTCGCGTATTATTTATTGGAAAATCTGAGCGACGGCTCTTCCTTAACACTGGATGGCAAAGAAATCAAAGAAGAGGTTGCTGGCTTGCCATTAGAAGGGGAAGAACTTTACACCAATGGTGGAGAATTAGTAACCGCTGATGGAGACGATTACGTAGGGTTTTATCATGTGCATATAAACGAAGATGGAATTCCCGTTTATATGGAAGGAGAATTCCATATTCCGACATCTCATGGTATTTTGACTCCTATAGCTAATAGAATTATTGTTCCTATTGGAGACGTCGCCGATTACAACTCGACTACCAATAGAACAAAGCCGTTTACAATTGAAAAATATATCTCGATTAAAGGGATCAAATATGCCCCAGCGGATGCGTTAACGATCATTGCTCAAAATGAACCCACAGATAATATATCAGATGTTTATCCCGGCTCTCTCAAGCATGTTGTTGAACCATCTGGAAAAATTGTAGGTCTCGAAGGAAAACTGGGCGTACGCTATGGCTTGGAGTTATCAGTAAATATCTCCGGTACCAAGACCCCTGTGGCTACAAGCGAAATCGATGTTCTTGATTTGCCAATTGATCAAATGCAAACACTTGGCGGCGATTCAAAAACATTATTATGCTTAGTTAACCAATTAATAGAAGAAGATAAGTTCAAATTAATTTATCGTTATATCTTTTCCCTTCCTAAAATCGCTTCCACTTTAGCTATCTATAACGATATGTCTTTCCTGCCGTCTATCGGACAGATTACGGTGCCCATCTCTATATCAGAAGATTGGCCACCCTCCGACAAGCCCGGTAAATATGTTTCCGATGCGGAAGAGTCCGCTCTCTCTAATGCTCAAATTGGATGGAACCCTGAGTACACGAGAAGTCATGCCGGCTTTTTTGTGTTAACTTGGGATGAATGGGACAAAACCTTAATGCTCAACTCTAAAAGTAGAATTAAGCACATATTTAAAGCCTATTATAATTCGGCCGGCGGGATGAAAGAAATCTTAGATGCAATACAGAATAGAGATCGCGCTAGCTGGACTTGGTTTAAAAATTTGAAGTCGAGGATGAAGCCGTCCGCCGGCGCCGGACTTTTACCTTGGTGGAAAAAACGGAAGCTCCGGTCGAACCCGTTTGATATGAAAGGGAATTTATGTGATAAGAAATAAAGTTATTCCTATTTACAAAAAGGAAAGAATATGTCTTCGTTAGCTGTAAAACTGCCTCTAATGTATAGCCAAGAAAATGGGTATATGATGATTAAGTCTATGTTGCCCATGATCCAACAAAATTTAAAAATGTTATTATTGACAGATCCAGGAGAGCGTGTTATGATACCTACGTTCGGAGTTGGGCTCCGCAGATATTTGTTTGAAAACTTTACTGAAACTACATATGCCCGAATCCGCCAAAAAATTAACCAACAAGCTCGTACTTTTATGCCATACATTACGATTAATAATATACAGTTTAGCCCTTCCGATATTGATAATGGAAAGCTATCCATCGTTATAAATTACGTAGTGCCTTCCCTAAAGTCTCAAGATGTTCTTACTTTTAATGTTTAAAATGAGGGTTCCCAATGCCAGATGATCAAAAAAAGCTTTTACCAATAAATTATACCCACCGGGAATTTGAAACCATCAGGAGCGATTTGCAAGGAATTGCCGAACGCCTTTATCCGGACACTTTCAAAGATTTCTCAGAAGCATCTTTTGGCTCTTTAATGCTTGATGCCGTAGCCTATGTGGGAGATCAACTTTCATTTTATCTTGACTATAACGTTAATGAATGTTTTTTGGATACTGCCTATCAATTTGAAAATGTCGTTCGCCACGGGCGCATCTTGGGCTACAAATATGGCGGCCGCCCATCAACATTCGGTAAAGTTGCTCTATATGTTATGGTGCCCGCCTCGGCAACCGGTATTGGTCCGGATACCTCTTATATACCGTTATTAAAGAAGTCTACCACCTTTTCGGCTCAAACCGGACTCAAGTATCTATTGTTAGAAAATGTAGACTTCGCAGATCCTAAAAATACAATTGTTGTAGCCCGCGTAAACGAAGCTACTGGCGCCCCAACATGGTATGCCGTTAAGGCTTATGGAAATGTCGTGTCCGGTTTCCTCTCACAAAATACAGTAACAGTAGGCGACTATGAGAGATACAAGAGAGTTCGAATCCCCGCGGGCAACATTTCTGAGATTATATCAGTAACGGATTCTCAAGGGCATGAATACTTTGAAGTAGACTACTTGGCCCAAGATATGGTTTATAAAGAACTGCCCAATGTTAACTTTAAAAACGACAATGTTCCCTCTGTGATTAAGCCATATTTGGTATCTCGTAAGTATACGTTGGAAAATGATCGGCAAGGCGCTTACCTACAATTTGGAAGCGGCAAAGCCGGCGAATCTAATGTGGTAGCAAACCCTCAAAATGTAGCCATCGATCTTTTTGGAAAAGATTATGTGACCGATACAACTTTTGATCCAACGAGGCTATCCAAAAATGAAAGCTTAGGCGTGGTTCCTTCAAATACTACTCTCACTATCGTATATCGTGCCACCAATCCTTCAAATTCTAATATTGGTGTGGGGGTCCTAAATCAGACTAATAATTCTAAATTTGAATTTGAAGATGTGACTTCCTTAAACGCAGGCATTGTAGGCGACGTCAAGCGCTCTTTGGAAGTGAGCAACGAAGAGCCGATTACAGGGGTTGTTGCCTACCCCAATTCCTCAGAGGTTAAAAGACGTATCTACGACACCTTCCCCACTCAGAACAGAGCGGTTACTCAAGCTGATTACGAAAACGTGGCATACAGAATGCCAGCCAAATTTGGTTCAATTAGTCGGATTAGCGCCCAGCGAGATCCTGATTCGTTAAAGCGAAATCTCAATTTGTATGTCTTATCCATTAATGAGACTGATCAGCTGGCCAAAACTAATTCTACCATTAAGAACAACCTCAAAACATGGCTTAATCAATATCGAATGATGAACGACACTCTCGATATTTTAGATCCTTATATTATTAATATCGGCATAAACTTCGTCATTAAAGCTGAAATAGGGGCAGATAAATATGTGGTACTCAACAACGCTGTTAACGCACTGCAAGCCAAATATAAAACTCATTTCTTTATTGGGGAACCCTTGTATATTAGTGACATCTACCAAGCGCTCAAAAATACGACCGGCGTTTTAGACGTATTAAAAGTGAAGCTTACCAACCCGCAAGGTACTAATTATTCTAGCACCAAGATAAATATCGAGCAAAACCTGTCTCCAGATGGCAGCTATTTGATTACTCCCCAGAACGCGATATTGGAATTGAAATTCCCACAAACAGATATCAAAGGAAAATGTAGGTAATGGCCCTAAAGAGATATACAGCTAGCGCTGACACCACTATTGTCAATGCTTACCAACCTAATTTAAGAACACGCGGCACCGGCGCAAATATGGGTGCAGCCGACGTTTTAGAGACCTTTTCAATCTACGGCCGCCAGTCCACTAGTTCTGCCGAGCTTTCTCGCGTTCTAATCAAGTTCCCCATCGACGCCATCACAACAGACCGCACCAACACCGTAATCCCCGGTAGCGGCAGCGTCAGCTTTTATCTGCGGTTGTTTAACGCCGCAAACTCAAAGACCGCACCTTCCGGCGCATTTTCGTATACGGTTCAACCCTTATCTCGCGATTGGCAAGAAGGCTACGGATTAGATCTCGAAGGTTATAAAGACGTAACCAAAGGAAACATCGGCGCGAACTGGATGAGCGCGAGTAATAGCACCGCATGGTCTAAAACCGGTGGAGATTATGTGTCGACCGCTAACGCAGCTTATCCATTCCGCTGGTATAATGTTTCCGCTTCAAACGGAATAAGCGATTTAGAAGTCGATATTACACAGCTAGTTGAGCTATGGTCAGCCGGAACTTTGAATAATTATGGAATAGGTGTTCACTTATCTGGTGCATATGAAGCATATTACGACAGTACCGAAGACGGCACCTACGACGGATATAATAACGATCTCACAGGAGCCACCGTTTCATATTATACTAAACGCTTCTTTGCGCGAGGTTCGCAGTTCTTCTTCAAGCGCCCTTATATCGAGGCGCGCTGGAATTCTACTCGCAAAGATGATCGCGGAGACTTCTATTATAGTAGCTCTTTGGCGGGTGTCAATGAAAACCTTAATACAATCTATCTATACAATTATGTCCGCGGCCAGTTAAGTGATATTCCCGGCTCCTCCACTGGCGCAATCTACGTCAGCCTATACTCAGGCTCTGCCGACAACACACAGCCTTCAGGCAGTGCGTTGGCGTTGCCTACGACATTACCACGCACAACTGTGAGTTCTATCAACCCATATGTTGTTACAGGAGGTTGGATTTCCACAGGGGTCTATACAGCATCGCTAGCGACTACAAGTGCGATGCCTCCGCTTACAGCTTTGTTTGATGTATGGCACGATGGAAGTGGCAAAAACAAGCCGCATGCTGGCGTAGAATATGTAACCGGCTCTATTGTGCCGCTACACTTTAGCTCGTCTCAAACTGTCATTAAGCCTCACTATTACATGACTATTACTAACCTACAGGAAAATTATAACAGCACGGAAACTGCACGATTTAATCTGTATGTTCGAAACAAGAACTGGTCTCCGACCATTTATACTAAAGCCAATGAAACGATTGAAAATCTTTCTATCTTAAGCGCATCGTATCGCGTTTATAGAATTATCGATGGATATTCAGCAGTTGGCTATGGAACCGGAAGCCAAAAGCACACCGAAATGTCATATGATATTTCCGGCAATTATTTTGATTTTGATATGAATCTCTTAGAGCCTGGATTTACATATGCATTTAAATTTGCATTTTATGAAAACGGATTAAGTTCTTGGATGGAGCAACCAGACTCGTTCAAATTCCGAGTAGAAGATC
>Ga0163108_10002775_pt1 | contig 12582 bp, 10 predicted proteins | sample Fk1155metaG_FD_109644 | JGI IMG/M metagenome (GOLD analysis project Ga0163108, IMG submission 109644) | Marine microbial communities from the Central Pacific Ocean - Fk160115 155m metaG | ecosystem: Environmental > Aquatic > Marine > Oceanic > Photic zone | place: The Central Pacific Ocean...
CGCGCCCTATGGCGCAAGCCTGTGGAAGCTGCGCCTGCCGGCCGCGATGCCGTTCCTGTTCAACGGGTTGAAGATCACCACGACGCTGGCGCTGATCGGTGCCATCGTTGCCGAATTCTTCGGCAGCCCGACCCGGGGGATGGGCTTTCGCATCGCGACTGCCGTCGGGCGGCTGGAATTGCCGCTGGTCTGGGCGGAAATCCTTGTGGCGGCCATCGCCGGATCGCTGTTCTATGGCATTGTCGCGCTGATCGAGAAGAAGGTGACGTTCTGGCACCCGTCGCAGCGCAATCAACGGGGCTGACCGCTCCAACAGAGAGGTGTATGATGAAGAAACTGATGCTTTCGGCCGGCGCCCTTGCGCTGATCGCCGGCGCCGCCCAGGCGGCGGAAGACCTGACCCTGCAATTGAAATGGGTCACGCAGGCGCAGTTCGCGGGCTATTACGTGGCCAAGGACAAGGGCTTCTACGACGAAGAGGATCTGAACGTCAACATCAAGCCGGGCGGACCGGACATCGCGCCGACGCAGGTTCTGGCCGGCGGCGGCGCCGATGTCACCGTCGAATGGATGCCCGCAGCCCTGGCCGCACGCGAAAAGGGCCTGCCGATCGTCAACATCGCCCAGCCGTTCAAGAAATCCGGCATGATGCTGACCTGTCTCAAGGAAAGCGGCATCACCGATCCCAAGACCGATTTCAAGGGCAAGACGCTGGGCGTCTGGTTCTCGGGGAACGAATATCCGTTCCTGTCCTGGATGAACACGCTGGGCCTGTCCACCGATGGCGGACCCGACGGGGTCACCGTCCTGAAACAGGGCTTCAACGTCGATCCGCTGCTGCAAAAGCAGGCCGCCTGCATCAGCACCATGACCTATAACGAATACGGACAGGTTCTGGATGCGGGGCTGACGCCCGAAGATCTGGTGACCTTCAAATACGAGGATCAGGGCGTCGCCACGCTGGAGGACGGCCTGTATACGCTGGAGCAGAATCTTCAGGATCCGGCGATGGTGGACAAGCTGGCCCGGTTCGTGCGCGCCAGCATGAAGGGCTGGACCTATGCCGCGGAAAACCCGCAGGAAGCGGCCGAGATCGTGCTGGAAAACGACGAGACCGGCGCCCAGACCATCGCGCATCAGACCCGCATGATGGGCGAGATCGCGAAGCTTCTGGAAGGATCCGACGGATCGCTGGACGAGGCCGATTATCAGCGCACGGTCGATACGCTGATGTCGGGGGGCTCGGACCCGGTGATCTCCAGGGAACCCGAAGGGGCCTGGTCGGCGGAAGTGACCGACAAGGCAATGAAATGATGACAGGTCCGGCGCGGGTCGAGCTCCGCGCCGGACCTGCCGCAAGGGGCCAAGGACGACGATCATTTCGCGCGGAGAACTGGACGGCCTCAGACGAACCGGGGGGATCGTCGCGCAGTCTGTCCCGATCAAGGTGACCCGGCCCGGCCCAGCTTGGCCGCGTCCCGTTCGACGCTTCGAGAGACAAGCCCCGCCTCTTGCGGATCCCGGCAAGCCGGGCGAGACAGCGGTCATGAAACCGGACACGCGGAAACATTCGTCCCTCGAAGATGCGCAAGGCATCGCCTTCGGCAGCTTCATGGCCGCCATCGGGGTTCTGTCGCTGACCCATCTGGGCTTCGTGACCGGCCAGACGGCGGGGCTGGCGATCCTGATCTCCTATGCGACGGGTTGGGAATTCGGCCCGGTCTTCTTTGTCGTCAACCTGCCCTTCTACTGGCTGGGCTGGAAACGTTTCGGCCCTGTCTTCGTGGCCAAGTCCTTTGCCGCGGTGGCGCTGTTATCCGTGCTGACCATGGTCCTGCCCTCGCTGATGCAATTCGGACCCGTGCATCCGGCCGTGGGCGCGGTGCTGTTCGGCTGCCTGACCGGTGCCGGCTTGCTGGCGCTGTTCCGGCACGGCTCGTCGCTGGGCGGGATCGGGATCGTCGGGCTCTACATTCAGGACGCGACCGGGTTCCGCGCGGGCTGGGTGCAGATGGCGTTCGACGCGGCCCTTCCTGATCGCGCTGAGCCTGCGCGACCCGATCACTGTCGCCTGGAGTTTTCTGGGGGCGGTGGTCCTGAACCTGGTGATCGCGATCAATCACCGGCGCGACCGTTATATCGTTTGACGCCTCTATCATCGAATGGCGCGGCGGCCCCCGTCGGGACCGCCGCTTCATGTCCTAGCGCGCGGTTTCGCGCAGGATGTCGCCCTTGGCGTCGATTTCCAGCGTGACCTGTTCGCCCGCGGGATTGGTTGCATCCAGGGCAAAGCGCGGACCGGCGCGGCGGGGTTGGGCCAGATCGGTGTAGCCCGCATCGCCCAGCACCTTGTCGATCGCCGCGCGATCCATCATCGGCGCCCGGCCCGGCCCCTCGCCGGGGCGTTCACCGCGACGATCACCGCCGCGCGGACCTTCCCTGTCGCCGTCATGGCCGCCCATCATGCCCGGGCCGCGACCCTTACGCGATTCGTCCTTGTCACCGTGCTCGCCACGTTCCGGGCCGCGCCCGAACCGCCGGCCGTCACCATCCTCGCGGCCAAAGCGCAACAGCCGGCCCTCGGCGTCGAAACCCGCGCGGAGATCCTCTCCATCCGCATCCTCGCCGCCGATCATCACGCGCGAATCCATCGTGGCCAGCTTGCCGATCGTTGCGAACTGGCCGAAAACCGCATTGTCGCGCACGCTCTGCGGCAGCATCGCGTCGATCAGCGATTGCGGCATCGCGGCGTCGTCCACATCGACCATGACGAGATTGCCGCTCTCGTCGATGACGGCTTGGATCTCACCGCCTCCGGGCAGGTTGCCCTCGATGCGGTTGCCGCCGTGCCGGGCCTCGCGCGTCGCGATGTCGGTCAGGTTCAACGCGCCCAAAGCCTGCGGCAGCTGCGTCTGCGGACTGGATTGCGCCGTGGCGGGGGCCTGGTCCTGCGCCAACGCGCCGGTGCCGATCGCGCCCATCAGCGCCAGGATCACGGCAGAGGTTCCCAGTTGAATTCTTCTCATCGTCTTTCCTTTCGTCAACTCTCCGGCCTTTGCATGGCCGGGACGAATCGGTTCTAGGACAATCATGCCGAACCAAGGACCAACCGGCCATTTGGTTTCCATTGGGTGGCAAGTCGGCATAGATGATCCATGCGCCGCAATGTCCTGCCCCTGCTGCTGATCGCCATCCTGTCCCTCGGGGCCGGTCTTTCACTTCCCCTCGCCCGCCAGCCAGGCGCGGTGGCGCAGGATTTCCAGCCGCTGCCCTTCGACCGTCTGGCCCGGCGCGTCAGCGACCGCTATGCCGGCCGCCTTGTCGGGGCCGAGATTCGCCGCCCCAGCCCCCGGGAACACGAATTGGGTGCGGCGCTGGTCTATGAATTCCGCCTGCTCACGCCCGAAGGCAACCTTCTGCGAATCCGGCTGGATGCCCGCACCGGTCGTTTTCTGGAAGTGGCCGGTCGCGGACAATTGCAGGCGCTGCGTCGCGGCAAGGACCGGCCCTAGCTGACAGATGATGACGAGGATTGAATGCGCGCGCTGATTGTCGAGGATGACCCGGTTCTGTCCGGGCAGCTTTCGCAGGCGATGAAGGATGCGGGCTTTGTGACCGATCATGCCGGCGACGGCGAGGCCGGAGAGTTTCTGGGCGCGACCGAATGCTATGACGTGGCGATCCTTGATCTTGGCCTGCCGGGCCTGTCGGGGATCGAGGTTCTGACCCGCTGGCGCGAACAGGGAATCGACATGCCGGTGCTGATCCTGACGGCGCGCGGCGACTGGACCGACAAGGTCGCGGGCTTTCGCGCGGGCGCCGACGATTATGCCGTCAAGCCCTTCCGCCTGGACGAGGTCGTTTTGCGCGCGCGAACCCTGATCCGGCGCGCGGCCGGTCATGCCCGCTCCGTGATCGCCGCAGGCCCGCTGCGGCTGGACAGCCAGTTGGGCGTCATCACCCGCGACGGCGTGGCACTGAAACTGACCGCCTTCGAGGCGCGCATCCTGTCCTATCTGATCCACCACCAGAATCGCGTCGTCAGCCGGACCGAATTGTCGGACCACCTCTACGAGGCCGATACCGATCGCGACTTCAAGTCGATCGAGGTCGTGATCGGCCGCCTTCGCCGCAAGATCGGCGACGGCCTGATCCAGACGCGGCGGGGCGAGGGCTATGTCCTGCGGGCGCTCCCATGATGCGCTCGATCCGGGGGCGACTGCTGGTTCTGGCGGCGGTCTGGCTTGGGGCGGCCCTGCTGGCGGCGTTCCTGGTCATCTCGAATCTGCTGGACGATTTCGTCACCGACCGTTTCGACGCCGAAACGAGGGCGGCTGCGGATTCGCTGATCGCCGGACTCGAGGTCGGCGCCGATAACCGGATTGCGGTCGCGACGCCGCCCGCCGACGCCCGCTTCGGCCTGCCCTTCAGCGGCTGGTATTGGCAGGTTGCAGCGGACGGCCGGGCGGTGGCGCGATCGCCCTCGTTGCTGGACGGGCGGCTTCAAGGCCCGCCGGGCAGCTATGCCGGCCGGCCGGGACGCGGCGCGGATGGCGCCCATCTGCGGGTGTCGCGGCAAGAACTGACCATCCCCGACAGCGATGCCCGCGTCGCCGTGACCGTCACAGCGCCGGCTGACGAAATCCGCGCCAGCCTGCGCCAGATCCGGCGCCCTCTGGCGATTTCGCTGGCGATCCTGGGTCTTGGGCTGGCGGGGGGCACCGTCGTTCAGGTGGCCGTCGGGCTGCGCAGCCTCGATTCGCTGGGCACCGATCTGCGTCGGGTGCGCGAGGGCCGGACCCATCGCCTGCCCCTGCCCGACGTGTCGGAACTGCGCCCCCTGACGGCCGAGATCAACGCCGCGCTGGACCAGAACGCCACCCTCCTGGCGCGGTCGCGGCGGCATCTGGGCAATCTGGCCCATTCGCTGAAAACGCCGCTGGCGGCGCTGGCCAACGATCTGCCGGGCGATCATCGCGGACAGGCGCTGATCGCGCGCATGGACCGGCTGATCGGCTGGCATCTGCGGCGCGCCCGTGCGGCCCAACCCGCGACCCTGGGACAGCGCACCGCGATTGCCCAGGTGATCGACGACATCCTCATCGTGCTGCGTCACCCGATGGCCGACAAGGGCATGACCGCGCGGATCCTGGACCCTGCCGCTGCCGCTGCCGACTTCTTCGGCGAACGGCAGGATCTGGAAGAGATGATCGGCAACCTGGCCGAGAACGCGGTGAAATGGGGCCGCTCATGTCTGGTCTTTCGCATCAGCGCAGGACAAGGGCGGGTTCTGATCGCCATCGAGGATGACGGCCCCGGCCTGGCCGAAACCGACGCGCCGCGCGCGTTGATCCGCGGTGCGCGACTGGACGAAACAGGCCCTCCCGGCGCCGGCCTGGGCCTTGCCATCGTCGCCGACCTGGCCGCGCTGCACGGCGGCGAGTTGCGGCTTGAACGGGCGCCGACGGGCGGATTGGCGGCCATCCTGGACCTTCCGGGCTCGATCCGGGACGCGACTCGGGCGGGTTGATTTTACCATTTGATAAAAAAACGCATCTGTGCCAGCCTGAACCTGACCAACAGGTGAGCCAGGAGACACGAATGTCCCAAGCCAGGTTGTCGCCAGGCATCGTCCCGGGCCGTCTTGCGCCCGAGGATCTGGCGCTGAATTTCCGCGACATTGCCCCGCCTCTGACCGCGCACGAGGCACAGGTCGCCGCCGATCGCTGTTATTTCTGTCACGACGCGCCCTGTATAACGGCCTGTCCCACCGCCATCGACATTCCGCTGTTCATCCGCCAGATCGCGACCGGAACGCCGGATGCGGCGGCGATGACCATCTTCCACGCCAATATCCTGGGCGGTATGTGCGCCCGCGTCTGCCCGACCGAAAACCTGTGCGAGGGCGCCTGCGTCAGGATGGAGGCCGAGGGCAGACCGGTCGAGATCGGCGCGCTGCAGCGCCACGCCACCGATGGGCTGATGGCCAGGCCGGGCCATCCGTTCCGGCGGGGCGCGCCGACCGGCAGGCGGATCGCCGTCGTCGGCGCGGGACCTGCGGGCCTGTCCTGCGCGCATCGGCTGGCGGCCAAGGGCCATGAGGTCGTGATCTTCGAGGCGCGCGACAAGCCCGGCGGTCTGAACGAATACGGCATCGCCAGCTACAAGACCGTGGACGGCTTTGCCCAGGCGGAAATCGAATGGCTGCTGGGCATTGGCGGGATCACCATCGAGACCGGCAAGGCCCTTGGCCGCGATCTGACACTGGAAGGTCTGACGGCGGACTACGACGCGGTTTTCCTGGCGATCGGCCTTGGCGCCACGAACGCCCTGCGGACCGGCGATGAAGGAATCGGCAATGTCGGCGACGCGGTGGATTTCATCGCCGAACTGCGGCAGGCCGCGGATCTGGCCGGCCTGGCCGTCGGCCGGGATGTCGTGGTGATCGGCGGCGGAATGACCGCGGTCGATGCCGCCGTGCAGTCGAAACTGCTGGGGGCCGAAAACGTGACCATGGTCTATCGGCGCGGGCAGGACCGGATGACCGCCAGCCGGCACGAACAGGATCATGCCAGCGCATCCGGCGTGCGCATCATCCACAACGCCGCGCCGGTGGCAATCCACGGCGACGGCGCTGTCGCAGAGGTGGAATTCTGCTATACCGAGGACAGTCCCGAAGGTCTGGTCATGACCGACCAGCGATTCCGGCTGAAGGCCGACCAATTGTTTCGCGCCATCGGACAGCGGCTGGACGAGGCGCCCGGATCGCCGGCGCTGGAGGGCGGCAAGATCGCCGTCACCGGCCCCGGCCGGACCAGCCTCGACAAGGTCTGGGCGGGCGGCGACTGCGCGGCCGGCGGCGACGACCTGACGGTGACGGCGGTGGCCCAGGGCCGCGACGCCGCGGAAGATATTCACCTGAGCCTGTCGCCATGACGGAAGGACCGGCCATGATCGAGAAACCGTCTTTTCGTCTATGGCCTGCTGCGGGGTGGGGTCACGATGATCCGGCTGCTGCCGGACCGCGCGGCCAAGACAAGGATTGCCCCATCGACCGCAAATAGCTGAAATAGGCCCGGCCCGTCTGGCCCGTTGGAAGGAAGGACAAGCGATGGCTGATCTGCGCAGCGACTTTATCGGGATCAAGTCTCCCAATCCGTTCTGGCTGGCCTCGGCCCCGCCCACCGACAAGGAATACAACGTCCGACGGGCCTTTCAGGCCGGATGGGGCGGGGTCGTGTGGAAGACATTGGGCAGCGAGGGACCGCCCGTCGTGAACGTCAACGGCCCGCGATACGGCGTGATCCATGGCAATGACCGGCGGGTTCTGGGCCTGAACAACATCGAACTCATCACCGACCGCCCGCTGGAGGTGAACCTGCGCGAGATCAAGCAGGTCAAGCGCGACTATCCCGATCGGGCACTGGTCATCAGCCTGATGGTGCCCTGCGACGAGGATAGCTGGCGCAGGATCCTGAGCCAGATCGAGGATACCGGCGCCGACGGGGTCGAACTGAATTTCGGCTGCCCGCACGGGATGTCCGAACGCGGCATGGGCAGCGCGGTCGGACAGGTGCCGGACTATATCGAGATGGTGACACGCTGGGTCAAGCAATATTCGCGGATGCCCTGCATCGTGAAGCTGACGCCGAACATCACCGATATCTGCAAACCGGCCGAGGCTGCCCGGCGCGGCGGGGCCGACGCGGTCAGTCTGATCAACACGATCAACAGCATCACCTCGGTCGATCTGGATCTGTTCGCGCCGCAGCCCACGATCGACGGCAAGGGTGCGCATGGCGGGTATTGCGGGCCGGCAGTCAAGCCGATCGCGCTGAGCATGGTGTCGGAAATCGCGCGCGGCGCGGACACGCGCGGGCTGCCGATCAGCGGCATCGGCGGTATCACGACCTGGCGCGACGCGGCCGAATTCATGGCGCTCGGGGCGGGAAATGTGCAGGTCTGCACGGCGGCGATGACCTATGGCTTCAAGGTGGTGCAGGACATGATCAGCGGGCTGCGCGATTATCTGGACAGCCACGAAATGGGCCTGCCGGACCTGATCGGACGGGCAGTCCCCAATGTCACCGACTGGCGCTACCTGAACCTGAACTATGTCACCAAGGCGGTGATCGACCAGGACGCCTGCATCAAATGCGGGCGCTGCTATGCCGCCTGCGAGGACACCAGCCACCAGGCCATCGCGATGAAGCCCGGTCGCATCTTCGAGGTGATCGAGGAAGAATGCGTCGCCTGCAACCTCTGCGTCGATGTCTGCCCGGTCGAGGATTGCATCACCATGCGCGAACTGGAGCCGGGCGAGCTGGACAGGCGCACGGGCATCCGGCGCGCCAACTATGCCAACTGGACGACGCATCCGAACAATCCGATGGCGAAGGCGGCCGAGTAGCACCCGGCCGTCCGCCTGGGACAGGAATCGCACCGGCGGCGGCGCGATCGCGCGCTCAGCCTCCGGTCAAGGGCCGGAATTCGCCCCTGGCCTCGGTCATCAGGCTGACGCCGATAATGGCAAGTCCCGCCAGCAGGAAACCCGGAATGATCTCGTAGACGCCCGGTCCGCCGAGGAAGCTGGAATTGAGGCCCGCCCATATCCAGATCATGACCGTCACCGCGCCCACGACCAGCCCGGCCACCGCGCCCAGTCCGGTCATGCGCGACCATGTCAGCGACAGGATGATCAGCGGTCCGAAGGCGGCGCCGAACCCGGCCCAGGCATTCGAAACCAGCGACAGCACGCTTGAATTCGGATCGCGGGCGATGAAGGCCGCGACAATGCCGACCGCCAGCACCGCGATGCGACCGACCATGACCAGCATCTTCTCGTCCGCGTCGCGATCGAAGAACAGCCGGTAGAAATCTTCCGTCAGCGAACTGGACGAGACCAGAAGCTGGCTGCTGACGGTGCTCATGATCGCGGCCAGCAGGGCGGCGAACAGAAAGCCCGTAACCAGCGGATGGAACAGCAGATCGGCCAGCAGAATGAAGATCGTCTCGGGGTCTTCGACGGTCAGGCCGTTGCGCACCACATAGGCGCGACCGAAAATGCCCAGACCGACCGCACCCAGCAGCGAAATCGCCATCCAGCCCATTCCGATATTGCGGGCCGTCGGCACCTCGCGGACGCTGCGCACCGCCATGAAGCGGACGATGATGTGGGGCTGGCCGAAATAGCCCAGCCCCCAGGTCACCGCCGACAGAAAGCCCACCACGGTCAGCCCCCGGGTCAGCGAAAGAAATTCGGGATCGACCCCCGCCAGGGTCTCGCGCGCCTGATCGAAGCCGCCGCCGCCAGGGCCCATCAGCACCACCAGCGGCATGATGATCAGCGCCAGCATCATGATGCAGCCCTGGACGAAATCGGTCAGGCTGACGGCAAGGAAGCCGCCGATCACCGTATAGGCCAGCACGACCCCCAGCGTCAGCCACACGCCCGCCTGATAATTGCCGCCGAAGGCCGATTGGAACAGCTTGCCGCCGCCGACCAGGCCCGATGCGGTATAGACGGCGAAGAACACCACGATCACCACGGCCGAGATGACGCGAAGCGTCAGGGCTTGCGTCGGGAAGCGGTTGGCGAGAAATCCGGGAATGGTCAGCGAATTGTCGTAGCGTTCGGTCTGTTCGCGCAGTCGCGGCGCCACCACGATCCAGTTGACCAGCGCGCCGACGAAAAGCCCGATCCCGATCCAGGATTCGACAAGCCCGGCGGCATAAAGCGCGCCGGGCAGGCCCAGCAGCAGCCATCCACTCATGTCCGAGGCGCCGGCAGACAGCGCCGCGACCGCCGGTGGCAGGTTGCGTCCGCCCAGCATGTATTCCTCGGAGCTGGAGGTCGATTTCCGCCAAGCGTAGACGCCGATGGCCAGCATCAGCAGAAAATAGAGGATCAGGCTGATCCAGACTCCGGTTGCCATGGCTTCGCCCCTTCTTTGGTAAAAACACCGTGATGGAACAGGACCTGACAGATCACGCGGCCGGACGCAACCGCCAGGCGTGGCGGCCCCATTTCCGCGTGGACGGGATGGCGCCCGTCAAAGCCCGTAGATACGACCGAATTTTTCTTCCAGATAATCCAGCAGCGGTTCGGGCGTGACGGGTCGGCCGGTTGCCTGTTCGATCAAGTGGCGCGGCGGATACAAGCCGCCATGGCGCTGCACGTTCTCGCGCATCCATTCGACCCCCGGCGACGCGTCTCCCTGGGCCAGTGCAGCGTCCAGATCCGGGACGGCCTCGCGCATCGCGGCGTTCAGGCAGCCCGCATAGACATTGCCAAGCGCATAGGTCGGGAAATAGCCGAACAGGCCAACCGACCAATGAACGTCCTGCAAAAGGCCATTGGCGGGCCGGTTCACCGCAACGCCAAAATCCCCGAGAAAACGGGCGTTCCACGCCTCGACCAGATCGCGCGTGTCCAGCCGCCCGGAAATCAGGTCGCGTTCCAGGTCGAAGCGCAGCATGATGTGCAGGTTATACTGGATTTCGTCGGATTCGGTGCGGATATAGCCCGGTGTGACCTTGTTGACGGTCGCGTGGAAGGCATCGGCATCCTGGATGTTCAACCCGTCGAAGGCATCCGACATGCGGTTGAACAGCCAGCCTGCAAAGGCCCGGCCGCGCCCCATCTGGTTCTCGTAGATGCGGCTCTGGCTTTCGTGGACCCCCATCGAGACGCCGCGTCCCAGCGGCGTGAAGGCATAGTCGGGGTCGATCCCAAGCTCATAACTGGAATGGCCGACCTCGTGGATGGTGGAATAGATGCAGTTGAACGGCTCGGGCTCGACCACGCGCGTGGTGATGCGGCTGTCCTGCCAGCGGCCGCTGCTGAAGGGATGGACCGCCATGTCCATCCGCCCCCGCGTCCAGTCATAGCCGAAGGCCGTCGCGCAGGTGCGGGCCAGCCGAAGCTGGGTTTCCTGCGGGAAATGCCCCTGCAGCGTCTGGGGCTGGCGCTCGGCGCCCAGCACATCCTCGCGCAGCGCGACCAGGCGCGGCCGCATCGCGTCGAACAGGCCGGCGATTTCGGCCCCGGTCGTGCCGGGCTCGTAATCCTCCAGCAGCGCATCATAGAGATCGCCGCCATCGGCCAGCGCCGCGGCCTCCTCGCGTTTCAGCAGCAGCACCAGATCCAGCGTCGGCAGAAAGTCCTCGGGCGCGTCATTGGCACGCGCCTCGGCCCAGATGCCTTGCGCCAGCGAGGTCACGCGCGCCAGTTCGGTCGCGAGGCGGGCCGGGATGCGGATCCTGCGGGCATAGTCGCGGCCGATCAACTCGACGATGCGGATGTCGGGCCCGGTCTGTGGGCGGGCCGCGTCCAGCCATTCGCCAAGGCGCGGATCGGTGCGGCGTTCGTGCAGCACCGATTCCATCGCGGCCATTTCCTCGGCCCGCTGTTCCACCGCGCCGCGCGGCATGACGGTTTCCTGATCCCAGCCCAGCCGCTCGGCGACCGAGGACAGGGCTTCGGTCTGACGCTGAAAGCTCAGCAATTCGTCCAGGGCGCTCATCGGGTTTTCCCCCTCAGCGAGGTTTGATGCGGGTAGCGGGCGTGGTGGCGGGCCCGGATGATCAGCACGAACAGCGCCACCGCGCCCAGCTGGTGGGTCAGGGCCAGCGACAGGGGCGAGGCGTTGATCACGTTCATGATGCCCAGGCCCACCTGCACCGCCACCATGACGATCATCGCGGTAAAGGCCCCGCGCGTCACCGGATGGGGCGAACGCCGCGCGCGCAGCCAGACCACCACCGCGAAGATCGCCAGCAGATAGCCGGTCATGCGGTGGACGAACTGCACCAGGGCCGGGTTTTCGAACAGATTGCGCCAACCCAGCGAGGAATCCCAGATCGCAGAGGGGATCCATTCGCCGCCCATGGTCGGCCAGCCGGTATATTGGCGGCCCGCATCGATGCCCGCGACCAGCGCGCCGATCAGGATCTGCACGAAGGCCAGATGCATCAGGCCGGTGGCCATGCCGAACAGCCTGCGCTCGCCCGCGCGCCTTGCTCGCAGCAGGTCCGCTTCGGACCGGCCCAGCATCAGCACATACCAGGCAATCAGACCCAGGATGATGAAGGCGATCCCCAGATGCGTCGCCAGCCGGTAAGAGGCCACGCGCACCATCCCCTCGGCCAGACCGGAACTGACCATCCACCAGCCGATCGCCCCCTGAAGCCCGCCCAGAAGGCCGATTCCCAGCAATCGCTGCGTCCAGCCCGCCGGTATGCGGCGGGTCAGCAGAAAGCCGAAGAAGCCGAGCGCCCAGATCAGTCCCACGGTGCGGCCCAGCAGGCGATGGGACCATTCCCACCAATAGATTCGCTTGAAGCCAGCCAGATCCATGTCGGGATTGACCTCGCGATATTGCGGGATCTGCTGGTAGGCCTGGAATTCGGATTGCCACCGGGCCGCGTCCATCGGCGGCAGCGCGCCGGTGACGGGCGCCCATTCGGTGATCGAAAGGCCCGATCCGGTCAGCCGCGTCGCGCCGCCAAGCGCGATCATCGCGGCGACCATGACGAACAACACCATCAGCCAGACCCGGATCGCCCGGCGCGCGCCGCGCG
>Ga0163108_10002776_pt1 | contig 12581 bp, 12 predicted proteins | sample Fk1155metaG_FD_109644 | JGI IMG/M metagenome (GOLD analysis project Ga0163108, IMG submission 109644) | Marine microbial communities from the Central Pacific Ocean - Fk160115 155m metaG | ecosystem: Environmental > Aquatic > Marine > Oceanic > Photic zone | place: The Central Pacific Ocean...
AATAAAAAAAATAAAATTGCAATGTTTTGTACCGGAGGAATTAGGTGTGAAAAAGCTTCTGTTTATTTAAAAAGAAAAGGATTTAAAAATGTATTTCAATTAAAGGGAGGGATATTAAACTACCTAAAAAAAATTGATAAAAAACAAAGTTTGTGGAAAGGGGAGTGCTACGTTTTTGATAATAGGATTTCACTAAAACACAAACTAAAAGTTGGAACTTACTCAATGTGTAGTGGATGCAGGAAACCAGTATCAATGAAAGAAAAAAAATCTAAAAAATATGTAGAAGGCATTTCTTGTCCTAAATGTCACGATTATCTCACAGAATCACAAAAAGAAAGATTTGCTATGAGACAAAAACAAATTTTAATCGCAAAAAAAACCGGAAAAAAGCATATTTTTCAAAAGGAATTTCATTGAGGTAAAAATTGAAACAAAATTTAAACTTAACCTCCGCTCCTATTGGAAAATTGTTACAGCAAATTGCAATTCCTGCAATGACCGGAAGTTTATTTCAGGTATTGTTTAATCTTGTTGATACTTTTTATGCGGGAAAAATTTCTCCTGAAGCTTTGGCTGCTTTAGCAAAATCCTTTCCGTTATATTTTATAATAGTTTCAGCAGGAATTGGAATAGTGGCAGGCTGCAATTCCTTAATAGCTAATTCTTTAGGATCGAATAACAGAGTGGCAGCATCTATATATTCTTACAACTCTTTAGTGTATGCATTTTTACTTTCCATAGTAATAACTTTGATTGGGATATTCTTTTCATATGATCTTTTAAAAATTATGGGAAGTACGCACGACAGTATAATGCTAGCAAAAGAATATATAGATATTATTTTTTTGGGAACCGTTGTTTTTTTGATCCTTACATCTTTTAATTCAGTATTAAATGCTCAGGGAGATACAAAAACTTACAGAAATGTTTTAATTGTAGGATTAATTTTTAATATTATATTAAATCCTATTTTTATTTTTGGATTATTTTTTATTCCGGCTTTTGGAATTGCTGGTCTCGCAATTTCAACTGTATTAATTCAATTGTGTGCTTGTATTTATTTATATTTTAAAGTTAACAATACTGTATTAAAAATAATTCCTAATCTTGAAAATTTTTATATAAGAAGAAATTTTTTATTAAATATTTTTAATCAGAGTATGCCTATAACATTTGCTCTTTTTTTAGTGGCAATAGGCAGCTATATATTATTATCATTCATAAATATTTTTGGTGATGAAGCAATTGCAGGTTATGGGACAGCTGTAAGATTTGAACATATATTTACTTTGCCCATAATAGGTTTAAATACCGCCGTTATATCAATAGTAGGACAAAATTTTGGAGCCAGAAGATATCACAGAGTCAAAGAAGTTTATTTTAAAGCTGTGATTATAGGTTTACTCATCATGTCTGTTGCGGGTTTTGTAATTTACATTTTTTCAGAGCCTATTATTAGAATATTTTCAAATGATCTAGAGGTTATTAAGTATGGGTCTAGTTATTTAAAAATTGCAGCATTCATTGGGCCTATTTATCCTGTTTTTTTTATTTCTCACGCTTTATTTACAGCGTTAAAAAAAACTTATTTTATATTTTATTCAAATCTTTTTAGAATGGTTATTTTTCCACTTGTTATTGTCTGGGTTATTTTGAACGTTATGAACGGGTATTTTCAAGATATATTTTACGGTTTGTTGATCATGAATTGGGTTTTAGGATTTATAATGCTAGGAATAGCAAGGGGTGTAATGATTAAAACTTTCAATGAAGAGAAAAAAGTTTTCTTTATTTTTTAATATAGTATTATATAAAATCAATCACATGGAGAGATGGGTGAGTGGTTTAAACCAGTGGTTTGCTAAACCGCCGTACGGGTAACACCGTACCGAGGGTTCGAATCCCTCTCTCTCCGCCATTTATTATTTAAAGTAATTTTCTAATTTTACAGGTTTTCCGCTGATCATATATCTATAGACGTTAGCATTTTCTAAAACTCTCTGGACATAATTTCGCGTTTCTTTAAATTTTATTAATTCTATCCAATTAACATAATCAATTTTTTTCTTACTTGGGTCACCATTTATTCTTCTCCAATATTTTACTCTTTTAGGACCAGCATTGTACGCAGCAATAGCGAAAGGATATACTTCACGATATTCATTCAAAAGTGAGTTAAAATAATATGCGCCTAATTTAATATTGTATTCCGGATCAGAAGTTAATTTACTTTTGCTATATGGAACCTTCATCTGCTTAGCCACAAGTTTTGCAGTATAAGTCATAAGTTGCATCATTCCTTTGGCTCCCGCATAACTATTTGCTTTTGGATCAAATTCGCTTTCTTGACGCGTAATAGCCAGAACAACTTCTTGTGAAGGCATGGTTTTACCATTAATTATTCTAGGAGTAGTTATAATTGGATAGTTGAATTTATTATAAAAACGTTTTTCATATGATGCTTTTTTTGAGATTTGAATTGCATAATCATATCTTCCAATTTCTGTAGCTAATTTTGCCGCAAGAACCTCACTTCCTTTTTCAATATCTAATTCAGCCAAATGTTTCAGAATATCTTTACTATATTTAGTTTTATTAAGTTCCTTTAAAAGAATTACATGATTGATCAAAGGATTTTTATTAAATGTTTTTTGATATTCTTTTGAATATTTTGAATCATCAATTAATTCAAAATCTCCAAAAGGATTAATTTTTTGAAAAGATAGTTGTCCATAATATGTTGTTGGATATTTTGAGCCTTCTTCAAAAAAATCTTTTGATAATTTCTCTTTTCCAAGTTTTTCATAAGTTAATCCTATCCAGTAAGCTCCTCTTGCCAAACTTATTGGATAACCTACATTTTCATAAAAAGTTTTAAAATGTTTTATAGCTGCATTTGGGTTTTGTAGAAAACTTAAGGCAATCCATCCAGACACCCATTCAGCCTCTGCTAATTCAGGTCCTTCAGATAAAGAATGATTTTTTGCAACTTCATATGCCAGTTGGTATTTTTTTTTATATATTAAAGATCTACTTATAACACGTCTTTCTTCCCACCATAAATCAGCTCTAATTAGTTCTTCTTCATTTTTTGGAGCTTGGTTTATTATTTCCAGAGAAGATTCTAATCTTCCTCGTCTTCTTCTCCATTTTAATCTGTCATATCTAAGTCCTATGTCTGATTTAAATTTTTCTGGAACTTTCGAAATTGCACTATCTACACCATAAGAATTGCTCATTAGTATTTGTCTTGCGTTATAGAGGGCTCGATAGTCTTTTGGCAAGTATCTTAATATTCTTTTCAAATCCCAGTATTTATATTCCCAAGCCATATATTCTGCTCTTTTGATATGATCAGACGAATTTAAAATTTTCTTATATTTTTTATTTAAATACCTTAGGTCTTTAGAACTTAAAGATGCGTTGACCCATCCTTCCTTTATAAGGGAGCTTCCTTTTTCTATGTCACCTTTCAACAGGTAGGATTCTCCAAGTTTTATTTTTCCAAACCCACTAAAAGGCGGAGAAGAATCAAACCATCCTATTACAGTATTTGGACTATTAGCATTTAGATTAATCTTATGTTCAGCTAAATATTTTAATCGATTTATTCTTGGATAGTTTGGGTTTTTGTCTATAAAAGCAATATAATCCGAAAAGGTTGCTTTATTACTTTTTTCTTTCAAGTAGATCCACCAGATTAAATTTTTAAAATCTTTATTCTTTGTTTTTTTCATCAGTCTAAAAGCTTTAGTCCATTTTTTTTCTTTGATATTCAAAAAAATTTCCTTTGCATAGCCATAGTCTTTTTTAGACAAGACTACAGATTCAACAGCCTGTTTACTGCTGGTTTTTTTATAGGTTATTGGTTTTTTTTCTGGAAGCAAAAAGTCAATTTCAACTTTCTTTACTACGGAATCAGAAGACACAACTTCATTCTTTTGAACGGGTTTTTCCTCGGGTACAATAGTTGAAATTTTAGGTTTTTTTTCTTTTAGGACTACTTTGAGATTTTTTTTGCTTTTAGGTTTGTTTTTAGGCAAAATATTTTTTTTTGTAACCATGGTCTTTTTTCTTATTACTGGTTTTTTTGCTGGTAGAATTATAGATAATTTTTCCTTTTCAAGGGCTATTGATAATTTTTTCGGTTTTGTTTTGGGTAAAATTATGGAATTTGTATCTGAGAAAGCCGAACCATAGTGTAAAGCTATCAATAAAAAAACTAGACTAATTAAATGTTTAAGCATAAAATTTCGAAAGAATAAATTAATTACTATATAAAGAATTATGTTCAAAGGTTCAATTGTAGCTTTAATAACACCATTTAAAAATAATGTGATGGATCAGGATAAATATATATCCCTTATCCACCATCATATTGCCAATGGAACAAAAGGAGTGGTCCCAGCTGGTACAACCGGTGAATCACCTACCTTGAATCACGAAGAACACAAAAAGGTAATTGAGATTGCTGTTAAGGAATGTAAGGGAAAAATTCCAGTTATAGCCGGAACCGGTTCTAATTCTACTGCTGAGGCAATTGAATTATCAAAGTATGCTGAAAAAGCTGGAGCCAATGGGTTATTGATAGTTACTCCATATTACAACAAACCAACACAAGAAGGACTTTACCAACATTACAAATTAATTAACGATAACGTTGGGATACCCATTGTTATATATAATATCCCACCAAGATCAGTAGTTGATATGTCAGTTGATACTATGGCTAGACTTTTTGAATTAAAAAATATTGTAGGAGTCAAAGATGCAACTGCAGACCTAAATAGAGTTGATCAACAATTGAAAAAGATGGGTCCAGAATTTATTCAATTATCTGGAGAAGACGGAACAGCTTTAGAATTTAATATGCGTGGTGGTGTAGGATGTATTTCTGTTACTGCAAATGTAGCTGCAAAACTTTGTTCAGAATTTCAAGACGCATCATTAAGCAAAAACAATAGTAATCTACTTTCTAAAGCAAAAGAGATTAACGAAAAATTAATGCCGCTACATAAAGCTTTGTTTATAGAAAGCAATCCAAGTCCAGTTAAGTATGCCGCAAGTTTATTAAATTTGTCTTCCGATGAAGTTAGATTACCGTTAGTAAAAGTGACAGACAAAGCAAAGAAAGAAGTACAGAAAGCTTTAAAGATTGCCAATCTGCTTTAATGAAAGCAAGAAAAAATACTGGTATAAAAATTGTCTGTAATAACAGAAAAGCAAGGTTTAATTATTTTTTTCAAGAATTAATAGAGGCTGGAATAGTTTTAAAAGGATCAGAAGTTAAATCTCTTAGGGACGGAAAAGCAAATATAACCGATGCTTACGCCACTGATAACAGGGGTGAAATTTACTTAATTAATTCACATATACCTTTGTATAAGGAGTCTAGCTACAACAATCATAACCCGAGAGATATGAGAAAACTTTTACTCAATAAAAAAGAAATTAACAAAGTAATAGGAAAAATTAATAGAGAAGGATTAACAATTGTTCCAACAAAAGTATATTTTAAAAAGGGAAAAGCAAAAGTAGAGCTTGCCATTGCCAAGGGCAAGAAGCTTTATGATAAAAGGCATGTTAAGAAAAAAAGAGACTGGCAAAGGGAACAGGCCAGGGTATTAAGTAGAAATAAATAATGATTTATCTCGGAATTGGATCAAATCTATCATCTAGCTTTGGCGACAGATTCACAAATATAAATTTGGCCGTTTCTTCTTTGGAAGAAAAAAAAATTAATTTAGTTAAAAAATCTAGTTTTTATGAGACTTTTTCTTATCCAAACAAAGAAAATCCAAAATTTATTAATATAGCAATAGCTGTTCAAACATTTTTGTCCCCTAAGGATTTAATGGAAGTTTTGATATCAATCGAAAAAAAACTTGAAAGGAAAAGGACAAAAAAAAATGATCCAAGAACCTGCGATATTGACATTATCGATTATAACAAGAAAATTATTAATTTTAAGCTAAATAATTTTGAACTAAAAATTCCACATCAATCTATGTTTGCTAGAAATTTTGTATTATATCCATTAAAGGAAATTTGTCCCAATTGGATACATCCAATAAGTAAAAAAACTATTGATGTTTTAATTAAAAATTTAAAAAAAACTAATAATGACATTACAAAATTATCTCAAAATGATATAAATAGTTATGTTAAATAATGAAGAATTAATAAAAAAAGTTAAATCTTATAATAGGTTTTTTAATCCAGATGCTTTGACAAAGGCCTATAATTTTGCTTTAGAAGCACACAAAAATCAAAAAAGAGATGAAGGTATCCCTTACATCAGCCATCCCGTTGCTGTAGCAAGCATACTTACCGAACTTAAATTGGATAGCGCCACCATCACAACTGGCCTTCTACATGATACCGTTGAAGATACCAAAGCTACTTATGATACTGTGAAAAAAGAATTTGGGAAAGAAGTTGCAGATTTAGTTGATGGAGTGACTAAAATTTCAGCTTTAGAAGAAAAAGCTGTTGAAAATTCTAGAGCAGAAAATTTTAGGAAATTGATACTTGCTACCTCTAAAGACATAAGAGTTCTTCTAGTAAAATTAGCAGACAGATTACACAACATGAGAACAATTCATTACGTTAAAGATAAAAACAAAAAGATTAGAAAAGCTAAAGAGACAATGGAAATTTATGCCCCCTTGGCTGATAGAATGGGAATGAACAGAATAAGGGATGAATTAGAAGATTTATCTTTTTCTATTCTAAATTCTGAAGCTAGAGATTTAATTCTAAACAGATTGTCTTTTATTAAAAACAAGAGAGAAGATGTGATCAAAGGTGTTTCTGACGAACTCAATCAACTTCTAAAATCTAATGAAATAGAAGCCGAAATAACTGGTAGAGAAAAAACTCCATTTTCCATATGGCGCAAGATGCAAAATAGAAGAATTTCTTTGGAGCAACTTACTGACATTGTTGGATTTAGGGTGATAGTAAAGAATATTAATGACTGTTATATAACCTTAGGAGTATTTCACAATAAGTATTCTGCAATACCAGGAAAATTTAAAGATTACATATCAACACCAAAGATTAACGAATATAAATCTATACATACATCGATAATTGGACCAATGAAAAAAAGAATAGAAATACAAATAAGAACTAAACCAATGCATGAATTTGCCGAAAGAGGTATAGCGTCACACTGGAAATATAAATCATCAGAAAAATTTTCAGAATTGTCATGGAAAGAATACGATTGGTTAAGAGATCTTGTAGAAATCATCGAAACCGGTGGAAGTCCAGAACATTATTTTGAATTTACAAAACTTCAAATGTTTCAAGACAACGTTTTTTGTTTTACACCAAAGGGAGCTGTCATAAAGTTGCCTAGAAATGCTACCCCAATTGATTTTGCTTATGCTGTGCATACAAAAATAGGCGATACAGCAATCGGTTGTGAAATTAACGGAAGTTCTTCTCCTCTTCAGTCCAAACTAAAAAATGGAGACATGATAAAAATTACAACTTCTAAAAAAGTTTCTCCTTCTTTGCATTGGTTATCATCGAGCAAAACTGGTAAGGCTAGGGCCTCAATTAGAAAATATTGGCAAGGCAAACTATTAGAAAACGAATCTCAAATTAAAGAATATACCTCAACATTGTCCATTGACCTTCCGCATAAACCAGGGATTCTGGGTAAGGTAAGTACATTAATTGGACTTAACGATGCTAATATAATCAACATAGAATTGACCAAGAGAAGCAAAGATTACTTACAATTTTTGTTTGATCTACAAATTAAAGATTTAAAAAACTTCACAAACTTGATAAGTCAACTTAAACAAGAAGATTTAAAATTTAAAGTAATTCGTCATAAGAAGAAAAAGTATGCTTTCATACAAAGAGTCCTTAAAAATTTTAAAAGAAACTAATGCTTTATTAGAGGGGCATTTTATTCTATCTTCAGGACTCCATAGTGATAAATATGTTCAGTGTGCAAAACTTTTAAGTAAACCTGAAAAAGCAAAAGAGCTATGTTTATCGCTCGCTGAAAAAATCAAGGAAAAATATAAAAATATAGATCTAATATTATCACCAGCTATTGGTGGAATTGTAATTGGTTATGAAATTGGAAGAATTTTAAATATAGAAACTATATTTGCCGAAAGAGTTAATGGAAATTTTAATTTGAGAAGAGGTTTTGAAATAAGTAAAGGACAAAAAATTCTAGTAGTTGAGGATGTAATAACTACGGGAAAATCTAGTTTAGAATGCTCAACTTTAGCAAAGAAAGTAAACGCAGAGATTATTGGTTACGCCTGTATAATAGATAGATCTAATGGAAAAAGCAAAATTGATAAAACAATTGTATCTCAAATTCAAATAGAAATTTCAACCTATAAGAAAGAAGATTTACCAAAACATCTTGAAAACATAAAAGCCATCAAACCAGGAAGTAGAAATTTATAATGAGCTTACCTAGATTAGGCGTGAACATAGATCATGTTGCCACCATTAGAAATGCTAGAGGAGAAAACTATCCAAGTCCTTTAAAAGCTGCGTTGTTAGCCCAGAAATTTGGAGCGGATTCAATTACAATTCATTTGAGAGAAGACAGGAGACATATTAGAGATAAAGATTTAACAGATATAAAAAAAAAAATAAAAATTCCTTTAAATCTAGAAATGGCCCCAACAAAGGCAATGCTGAGAATTTCTTTAAAACATAAGCCAAGATACGTTTGTATTGTACCAGAAAAAAGAAAAGAAATTACAACAGAGGGAGGTTTGAATTTAAAAAGAAACTCTTCTTTAATTAGAAAAATTATAAGAGAATTGAGGAGAAAAAATATAAGAACAAGTTTATTTATTGAACCAGATATTGAAGATATTAAAATTGCCAAAAAAATAGAGGCTGACTGTATAGAAATTCATACTGGAAAAATTTGTAATTTATACAATAAAAAAAAGAACACAAAAAATGAATTTAAAAAAATTCAGAAATCAGTTAATTTTGCAAACAATATTGGTTTAGAAGTACATGCTGGACACGGAATCACTTTTTCTTCCGCTATGCTTCTCTCAAGAATTGAAGGAATAAAAGAATTTAATATAGGACATTTTCTAATTGGAGAATCAATTTTTATAGGTATAAGAGATTGTATTAAAAAATTTAAAAAAATATTAAAAAAATGAATATCTATGGAATAGGAACAGATATAGTTAATGTTAACAGAATCAAAGACGCAATAAAGAAAAACAATCAAGCATTTAAAAAAAGAATTTATACAAATTTTGAAATTAAAACATGTGAAAGAAGAAAAAATAAAGTAGAGTGTTTTGCGAAGAGATTTGCTGCTAAAGAAGCATTTTTTAAAGCAGTTGGTGCCGGCAATAAACTAAAATTTAATGAAATTGAAGTTAAAAATAATTCATTAGGCGCTCCGAAAATTGTCCTCAAAGGACTTTCTCTAAGAAATTTAAAAAAAATTTTAAAAAATAAAAAATTTAAAATACATTTATCATTATCTGATGATAAGCCCTGGGCAGTAGCATCAGTAATTATATTTGTATATAAATAAACAACGATGTCTAAAATTCTTGATAATATTAAAACATTAATAATTGCTTTAGTTATTGCGATTTTGATTAGGTCTTTATTATTTCAACCTTTCTACATTCCGTCTTCCTCTATGGAACCCGCATTGCTTGTTGGCGATAGGATTTTTGTTTCAAAATATACATATGGGTACAGCAAACACTCCTTTCCTTTTAGCCCACCAATTTTGAACAAACGGATATTTGATTCAAAACCACAATATGGAGATCTTGTAGTTTTCAAAACACCATCTGATAATAGAACAGATTTTATAAAGAGATTAATAGGTTTACCAGGAGATGAGATACGAATCATAGAAGGTGAGCTGTTCATCAATAAGATAAAAATACCTAAAGAAGAAGTGGCTAATAATTTCAATATTAGATGTGGAGATAGCGTTAGTGAAGTTGTTGCCTATGAGGAAAAATTACCAAATAAAAAAACCCATATAACAGTGTATAATAAAATTGGAAGCATGATTAATTCCGATTCTTATATTGTCCCTGAAAAACATTATTTTTTTCTGGGGGACAATCGAGACTGTTCAAGGGACAGCAGATTTTTATCAAGTGTAGGTTATGTTCATGAGAATAATTTAGTAGGAAAAGCTCGAATGATATTTTTCTCTTATGACACAAAAAAAGGAAGTGTTTTAAAGTTTTGGAATTGGGGCAAATCATTTAGACTCGATAGGTTTTTTAAAAAATTAAAATGAAAAGTAACATAAAAAAATTAGAAAATATTATAAAAATTAATTTTCAAAACAAAGAACTTTTAAAGCAGAGTCTAATACATAAAAGTTTTGACGAAAGTTATAATAATGAAAAGTTGGAATTTTTAGGGGATAGAGTTATAGGTTTGGTAATTTCCCAAAAATTACTTATTTTATATCCTCAAGAAAGCGAAGGAATTATAGATAAAAAATTTGCAAATCTTGTAAATAAAAAAACTTGCAAGGAAATCGCAAATCAACTTAATTTAAAAAAATTTATTAAAACAGGAAATTCTTTCAAAAACATTAAATCTTCAGACGAAAAAATTTTAAGCGATTCATGCGAGGCTTTAATTGGAGCAATATACCTCGATCAAGGACTTGCTGTTTCAGAAAAATTTATTCTTAGAAATTGGAAAAACTTTATTAAAAATTCAAAGATCACTCAAATTGATCCCAAGACTAAACTTCAAGAATATTCTTTAAAAAAATATAAAAAATTACCCATTTACAAAATGTTTAAACAGACTGGACCAAATCACAATCCAATTTTTAAGGTTCAGGTTCAAATATCTAATTCAAAAAAATACTTTGGTTATGGAAAGTCTAAAAAATTAGCTCAACAAAGCGCTGCATCGAAATTAATAAAAAATTTGAATTTTAACTAAATATGAATTGGGAAGACGAAGGATTTATAATTTCTAAAAGAAAATTTAGAGAAAATGCAATTATTTTAGAAGTTTTCACAAACAGATTTGGTAGAGTAAGCGGTATTGTTTATGGAGGAAACTCTAGAAAAATAAAAAACTACCTTCAATTAGTTAATAAAATATTTGTTGTTTATAACTCCAAAGGAGATAATAAAATAGGGTATTTTAAAACTGAACTAATAGATGCCATCTCCCCAGAATATTTTGATAATAAAATTAAAATTCTTTGTTTAAATTCCTTGTCCTCAATACTAAAAGCACTTTTACCTGAAAATCAATCATACGAAAAAATTTATCAATCTTTATGTGAACTTTTAAAAAAATTTAATGATAAAAATTGGCTAACGTTATACCTCAATTGGGAGATCAATTTGATTAATAATTTAGGATTTGGTTTTACTATTGATCCTAAAAATTTTTCAAACATGAGAGAAAACAAAACAGTTAAAATTAAACTAGATAATATAGATTATAGAATACCAAGTTTTTTGATTTTTAAAAATTTTAATAATACTGACACCCAAGATATATATAACGGTTTAAATTTTTCGAGAACCTTAATGGAAAATAAATTTTTTATTCCCAACAACATACCCTTTCCTTATTCAAGGAAGTTATTGGAAAAAAATTTTTATAATTGAAATTACTAGCTTATTTTAGATAACCTTTTAATAACAATATCTTTGTTAAGAGAAAGAATAATATCATAGATACCAGGACCAAATCTGGATCCAACTAAAGCAACCCTCAATGGTTGGCCAACACCTTTAAAATTTGTTTTGTGCTTTTTAATCAATTCGTTCACTGCTTTTTCAATATTTTCTTTAGTTACTTTTGACATTTTTTCAAATTTATTAAGAAAATCTTTTATAATATTTTTAGAAGAAGAGTCTAAAAGCTTAGAATCTTCAGGGGAAATTTTAATATCATTTTGCAAAATGTATTCAGAATTACAATAAATATCATCAAGCGTTTTAGCCTTATTTTTTAAAAAACTCATGGATTTAAGAATAGATTTTTCCTTAGAAGAATCTACACTTTTTCTAAATTTTTTAGAAAAAATTTTAAATAATTCAAACAATTTCTTTTCATCCATATGCTTGATGTAATGTTCGTTTAAAGAAAGTATTCTAGTTAAGTCTAATTTTGATGGAGATTTTCCAACTCCTTTCAAATCAAAAAGTTCTATGCTTTCCTCTAAAGTAAAAATTTCTTTATCTTTATGAGACCAACCAAGACGCAAAAGGTAATTTCTGAGAGCATCAGATAAAATTCCTTTTTTAATATAATCGCCTATAGTTGAGGCCATATCTCTTTTTGAAAGTTTAGATCCTTTCTCACTATGAATAAGAGGTATATGTGCAAACAGAGGTATGTCCCATTTCATAGCTTCATAGATTTGTTTTTGTTTAAAAGCATTTATTTTATGATCATCACCTCTTATGACATGAGTAATCTTCATTAGATGATCATCAACTACAGCAGACAATTGATAGGTAGGTGAACCATCCTGTCTTAAAATAACAAAATCTTCTATAATGGAATTCGCGATATTAATTTCACCTTGAACAAGATCTTTAACA
>Ga0163108_10002777_pt1 | contig 12579 bp, 14 predicted proteins | sample Fk1155metaG_FD_109644 | JGI IMG/M metagenome (GOLD analysis project Ga0163108, IMG submission 109644) | Marine microbial communities from the Central Pacific Ocean - Fk160115 155m metaG | ecosystem: Environmental > Aquatic > Marine > Oceanic > Photic zone | place: The Central Pacific Ocean...
CTTGCTGTACAAGATATTTTTGAAAAAGAAGATATTTTTAACAGAGCAAAAAATCTTTCCTCTTACTTTCTAGACGGACTATTTTCTCTAAAAGATATTGATTGTGTTGAAAATATTCGGGGATATGGATTAATGGGCGGTATAGACATTAAACAATCAAGTAAACCTGGAAAAGCAGGTTTCCAAACTTATAAAAAATGTTATGAGGCAGGTATAAATTTTAAAGCCACAGGAGATTGCCTAATTGTTGCTCCACCATTTGTTTGTGAAAAAAAACACATTGATGAAATTATAGATAAGCTGAGAAAAGGTATTTCTTCTTACTCAAAAACTAAATAACCAATACTGCTTAACAACCCAACATGGGCAATGATTATGGGTGAGATGGGGTTTTTTTGCCCATTTTGGTTCTAGAATTACTTCCATATTAATTAAACCGGTGTTCTAATGGGTTCATGAGAGAAGAAGATAGAGAAGCCATTCCTTCTAACGGAAACGGTTTAGGTCATTCATCAAGAGTTGACCTGAATAACTTAATGAAAAAACTTAAGGAAGAAGAGAAATTAACCAAGAGAAACAACTTGGTGATATCTGCTGCTGCTTTATCAGCAGTCGCTGTATTTGGCATAATTATGACTTTGTAAAAAGTCTACTACCTGAACAATCCCTTCATAATCACTGAAGAGAATTCACTTAATATAGAAATTTTTTGCTTTAACCACTCTCCATCTAACATTGGATTTAGAGTTGCTTGATTAAGTTTAAGAAAGTATCTCTTTGATATCAAATCCTTTTCCAAAACTTTCATTTTAACAAATTTATCTAACTTTCTTATACAGGTTGCTCTAGGAATTCCGGTAACTTCGGAAACAGAAGTGGCACTAATATTTGCTTCTTTAAGATCAATATTTTTTTGTGGTTTCAAGCTAATCAAATGACCATTTTCTGTTTTTCTATTTAAATAATTGACAGTTTGTATTATGGTTTGCAAACCTATTAAAAGCATTTCTAAATCATTCAACTTTCCTTGCCAAAACTTAATATATTGAAGCTGAACCGTTAAATAGTGATACCAATAAAAGGAATAATTTTTTTTTATTTCTTTCTCTATTTTTGTAAGAGGAACAGTTGATTGAAGTAATTTTGTTTGTTCTAAAATAAATTTAGATAACGAATTTATTTGTTCCCCAATTATTTTTAAGTAAGTTTCTTTATGTTCGGAGGCAGGTTCCCAAAAAAGCCTGTTCTTTTCTTCCTTTTTTAAATGTTTTTTTTTAATTAGTGAGATTATTTTTCTTCTCGTAGTTTCTTTTGGTAAACCAGTTTCTTTTGAAACTAAAATTATTTTCTTTTTCCCTTGTCTGATATCTTTATGGTTTTGCCAAAACATGTCTAGGGAAAGATCAAAACTTAAATCATTTTCTCTTTTTCTTAAAATTTCCAAATGTAAATCTCTGGCAAAATAAATAACAATATTGCCACCCTCTAAGTCTCCATAACGTTTGTAGACACCAGATAAAAACAAACTTTCCATTTCGTAAAATGTTGGCATGAGCTTTGAAAAATTGTCTTTGAGTACTTTTTCAATATTATTTTTTTCAAATCTTTTAAAACGATCCATATCTCCTTTAAGCACCATTGTTCATTTTGGGTTAATAAGAACAACTTTGTAAACCAAAGTCAACAGCCAAAAAAAACCAAATTTATAAAAGTATTTATTTGTTTTACTTTTAAGAATAAACTATTAAAAGTACTGTTAGTTTAGAGTATTGAAGGCGGGGTAGCTCAGTTGGTTAGAGCACAGGACTCATAAGCCTGGGGTCGGTGGTTCGAATCCACTCCCCGCTACCAATTAATTTTTGCTGAACTCAAGAAATATTTAATTAGAAACCTTGTCTCTTTACTGTTTTTAAATCTTCGGTCACCATGCTTTTAACTAAATCTCTAAAACTAATTTTTGGTTGCCATTTTATTATTTTTTTTGCCTTTGAATAATTGCCCAGCAACGAGTCAACGTCGCTTGGTCTATCAAAATCTTTGTTATATTTTACATATTTTTTGTAATCTAAATCTAAAAATTCAAAAGCTAGTTTTGCGAATTCTTTAACAGAATGTTGTTTACCGGTTGCAATTACAAAATCATCAGGATTTTTTAACTGAAGCATTTTCCACATTGCTAAGACATAATCCTCTGCGTGACCCCAATCCCTTTTGGCATTAATATTTCCAAGTTCGAGATTTTTTTGAATGCCCAATTTAATTCTGGCTGCCGCATGTGAAATTTTTCTGGTAACAAATTCGAATCCTCTTCTCGGAGATTCATGATTAAATAAAATACCAGTACAACAAAATAGGTCGTATGCTTCTCGGTAATTTTTAGTTAGTTCATAGCCAGTTACTTTAGAAATACCATACGCCGATCTAGGATTGAATGGAGTTTTCTCATTTTGTGGCACTTGTTTTACTTTGCCAAACATTTCAGAAGAACCTGCAAAATAAAATTTTGATTTAGGAGAAAATTCTTTTATGGCCGACAATACAAAATGAGTACCATTGACATTTGTGTTGATTGTAGAAAATTCGTCTTCAAAAGAATAAGCAACATAACTTTGTGCCGCTAAATGATACACTTCGTCAGGTTTAACTTTTTGAATAATTTTTACTAAACTAGCATAACTTTCTAGAGATGCCGCATGAAGTTTAAGTTTATTTAAAATTTTTCTTAACCTCCATAGCCTATGAATTTTATCTTCTAAAGCTACTCTTCTGACTATACCGTGAACTTTGTAATTTTTTTTTAATAATAATTCGGCTAGATACGATCCATCTTGGCCAGTAATACCAGTTATTAAAGCTGTTTTTGTCATAAATCAATTTTTACAAATTTAATAAACTATATTGTGTATCTAAACAATCTTAAAAGATATCGTTAACTTTTAATAATTTGTTAATTAAATAGTTTAAATTATTTTCTTTTAATCTTTGAGGGTGTAAACCAATAAAAAAACCTCTATCTTCAATTTCCTGTGCATTTCTGAACTTTTTCTTATTTTGGTTAAGATTGTACAGTTTTATCGAAGGTTGATTCAAAAAATTACCACTAATAATAGGCCTTGTTTCAATACCGTGTCTATTTAGGTAGGCCAAAAATTTTTTCTTATTTTTCATGTATTTTTTGTTAATCAAAATCGGAAGACCAAACCAACTAGGTTTTAAATTTTTTATTGGATTTAAAAACGTAAACTGTTCTGACCACAAAGGTGATCTTAGTAGAGAGTTTATTATTTTATTTCTGTTTTCTGATCTGATCTTACGCATCATGTTTAATCTTTTGAATTGGCTTAAACCTATAGCAGCTGTTAAATCTAATGGTCTTAAATTAAAGCCTGAATTTACAAAATTAAAATTTTTATTATTTTTATTCAGCAAACCTCGATCCCATCCATGCGCCCTAAGCGCATGAATAATTTTGTAGTCTTTAATATTGTTGCAAACAACCATACCCCCTTCCCCAGCTGTCATTTGGTGAGAAACATAAAAAGAGTAAGTTCCGTACTTTCCAAAAGTACCCAAGTATTTACTGCTGTAGGTAGAACCAAGAGACTCACAAGTGTCTTCAATTAAAACTAATTTTTTTTTATTAACAATGTTCATTAATCTATTCATGTTAGGAGAATTTCCCAAAATATGAACAGCCAGGATAGCTTTTGTTTTCTTATTTATACTTTTTTCAAGAATATCTAAATTTAAATTAAAAGTATTTAGATCAACATCGATAAAAATAGGTTTTAGTCCTGATTGAACTATAGGCCACAAAGAAGTCGACCAACAAATTGCAGGCAAAATGCATTCATCGTTTGGTTTTATTTTTTTTTTGTTCATTGGATTAACTAATGCGAAGAAAGCTAATAAATTTGCTGAAGACCCAGAATTTACCATAAGGGCATACCTAACACCTAAAAATTTTGCAAACTCATCCTCAAATTTTTTTGTTATGCCTGACATCGTTATTCTTCCCTTAAATAAAGTTTCAGCTCCGCTAACAACATCTTCTGGCTCAAAAGGAATACTAGTTAAAGGATAGCTTTGAGTTTTTTCTTCTTTTTTAGAGTATTTATTTATAATTTTTTCTAGGAATTTTTTTTCAGATTTTTTCATTTTTAATTTTTTTTATATTTATTTTCTAAATAAGCGCACTGTTTTTCAAAATGATTTTGGAAATAAAAGTCATAAGCATCATCTCCATGCGGATATGCAGCCGGAAAATCAGGGCTTGCCTCAAGAATCCTGGGAACTTTTAGTCCCTCAGCAATAGAATGGCCAACCGATGAGTTGCCAATAAAAAATCTACTAGATTTTATAATCATCGCCATTTCAAGATGGTCTTTACAGTCATGAAATTGCAAATTATTTATATCTTTTTTCAGATCTTCATACTCTTTCATAACACCTATAAAAACTAAATCATTAAATTTTTGTAAAAATTTATAGTTAATTAAATGATTTCTATATCTAAAGGTTCTATGTATGACAATTTTATTTTTAATTTTTTCATGTTCATTGACATTGATATAAGGAGACAAAACATCTGCCTGTATTCCTGCTACATGAAAATAATATCTCAGGTTATCAAACTGAAGACTCACAGGAAAATTTCTAAATATGTCAAAATTTATATCAATACTCTGTCCGTTAAATCTTTCAACTTCAGATAAATAGTTTTGAGATTTAAGTAGAGGCATTAACATTTTGTAAGTATGAGTTGGAAGAAGATAAGGGGAATAATTATTAGGACGAAACTTTTCAAGTGGTTTATCTACCCCAACGTACAATCTACATTTATGTGTTTTAGAAAGCTCCTTGATCACCGGTAAAGAATTGACCAAATCCCCACTTGTTCCAGAGTGAAGAAAATTTAATTCTTTTTTGTTTTTAATTTTGAACTGGATTTCATTTAAATCCTTTTCCAAATGTTCTTTAAAATGCTTTAGTTCTTTATCTTTATTTAATTTGTTTTTTAAAGCTAAATACTTCCTCTTATTTGTAAACTTAAGCCAATATTTTTTCAGTAAATCAGGCATTTATTTTAGATCATTATTAATATCGTAAAATGTGATATTCATTGTTTTTAGTTTAGCATTTTTTGTAAACCAGTAGGACAGAAATCTTTCAGCTAAAAATCCATAAATTCTAGTAAGATCATAACCTTTTAAATTTTCGAAACCAAATATACTTTCACACTTTTCAAGCCAAGGAAAAATTACCTCATAGTATTTTTTCAAAAAACTATTTTTGCAAACAAACATATTATGTGGATGAAAATAATTTTTTGTGTTTACGTAATCCCAAAAATCATTTTTGTTTTCAGGATCTAACAAATTTACTGCTTTATATAAATTATTTTCTCCATGCATAAGATCGAAATGAAACCTTATATTCCTAGAATTTGCATCTATAAGTACTTTGGGATTTTTGATTATGATTTTTAGACCTTTTTTTAAAAATTTCATAATTTTCCTCTGATTTATATAATAAGGTTCGCCCATAATTACATCATAATTTTTGAAATCATCCGGAATTTCCTTTAACACAATATTTGGAATTTCTTGGATACTTAGTTTTTGATTATCATAATTTTTTAAAGTCCAAAATTTTCTGTATTGACAAAAACCTACCCACTCATGGTTAATTTGTTCCAAATAATTTTTCCAAATCCAATAATGAAAAGTATATTCACCATAATTTTTATTTTTTTTAGAAATATTATTTCCTGTATTATCTTTTACCCATTCTTGATTAAAATTCTTATGACCTAGCCCAACAGGCGTATATCCAAGTTTTTTTATAAAGCTTAAATGTTTTGGCTCTAGAGAAATGCAATACATTTGAAGATTTTTAATGTTATTAGTCATCTAAAATAACTATAATTTTCTCAATATACTTTTGAGTTTGCTTAAATTCATCGACGAGTTAATGGGAATCAAACTTTTTTTCTTATTTTTCAAAAATATTTTTTTTATTTTTGGATTCTCTGCCTTTACAAAGTTATAGACAGATTTTGTTGGGCCACCGACATTAATAATACCTTTTTTATTAATCAATTTTTTAAAAATTTTTAAGAAATCTTCATGGTAAATAAAGTTGGTATACATATTTGCAAATGCCTGTTTATGAACAAAAGGTTTTTCCGTCATGCTTGCTCTTATTATCAAACTATTTTTATACATTTGAACCGCAGACTCCCCGCCCAATTTTGACCACGCATAATTGTTTGAAGGAAGCAGAGGATCTGTCTCTTTGTAATTTCCTCTTTTGCCCGGATATATATAGCTTGTTGAAAAGTATATTAACTTTACACCAAACATCTTACATGCTCGAACAATGTTTGCAGTTCCAATAATATTCAGTTCGATGCTTTTAGAAATATTTTTTTCATGAATTTTCATTGGTCTAGAAAGACCAGCTAAATGTATAAGGCAAAATGGTTTTGTTTTAGCAAGGTAGTTCTTTATAGATTGAAATTTTGTAATGTCTAATTTATTTTTTCTGGGAAAAAGTAATGAATAATTAAATTTAGTTTTTTTCAGAACTGAACCAAATCTTCCAGTTCCTCCCGTTACAACAATTTTTCTATTTTTCTTCACAAACAAATACTAATTTTTAAGGTGAATTTTACAAAATTCTTTAAAAGTTAAATTATTCTTATCTTTTTTTGATACTAATGGATTTTTAGTAGGCCATTTTATTTTTAAATTTTTATCATTCCAAATAATTCCAATTTCATTTTTTTTTGATCTATAATTAGAATTTGAATAGACAACGTAGTTTTCTTTGTCCATACCCATAAAACCATGTGCAAAACCTTTTGGTATATAAATTGATTTAGAGTTTTTATCACTAAGAATAATTGAAAAATACTTTCCAAAAGTTTTAGATTTTTTTCTTAAATCTAGAGCAACATCAAAAATTTTTCCTTTTACAACCGAAACATATTTAGCCTGGTTAACTTTTGTTTGTATATGTAATCCTCTAGCAACGTTTTTTTTTGATTTTGACATACACCAAAAAATTCCTTGGAAACCCTTGGTTTTTTTTTTAATAAATAACTCCCTAAAGGCCCCTCTACTATCTAAATGAGTTTTGCCATTAAAAACTTTTAAACCTCTAAATTTTGTAGAACTTATTTTCATAATTTTAATCCAAGTCTTTTTGTAATATTTTTTTTAGATATTTTTTTAAAATAACCAAGATTATTTTTATACCAATGAAATGTATTCTCTAAACCTTTTGATATAGAAATTTTATGTTTCCATTTTACCTCTCGCTTTATTCTATTAGAATTTAGAGCATACCTTTCATCATGACCTGGCCTATCCATTACAAAATCAATTTTATTCTTTTTAGTAATTATAATTTTATTTTTTTTAGCAGCATCTAGTAGTTTTTTTATTATATCTATATTTCTCAATTTAACACCTGTACCTATGTTATAATTTTTACCAATTTTTCCTCTTAAAAAAATTTTTAATAGAGCTTCGCAGTTATCTTTTACATATATCCACTCTCTAACGTTTTTACCATTGCCATATACAGGAAGAGGTTTGTTATTTAATATATTAAAAATCATCTTCGGTATAAATTTTTCAGGGTGTTGGTTGGGTCCATAATTGTTGCATGGGTGGGCTATAATTATTTTAATACCGTATGTTCTTCCATATGATTTTATAAATTGATCGGCACCAGCTTTTGAAGCAGAGTAAGGTGAACTAGGATTATAGTTATGATTTTCGTTAGCTTTTTTATTTTTTGGAATATCTCCATAAACCTCATCGGTTGACACTTGTAAAAGTTTTAATTTTTTTTTTGTTTTTTTTTCAAATTTTCTTATTGCCTCAAGTATACTATAAGCACCAGATATATTTGACCTAATAAAATGGTGTGCCTTATCTATCGATCTATCCACGTGCGTTTCTGCAGCTAAATTAAAAATTCCTATAGGCTTATGCTTGTTTAAAATCTTTAATATCTTGCTTGTCTTATTAATGTCTAATTTAAAAAATAAGTAATTCTTATTTTTCTTAAAATCTTTTACATTATAAGGATTTGCAGAATAGCTAAATTTATCGATGTTAATTACAAAATATTTCTTTTTAAGCAAAAGTTGTATTAGATTACTTCCTATAAATCCCGAACCACCAGTTATGATAACTTTTTTCATATTAATTTTACAAACAAGAAATGATCTATTAAATTAAACTATTAAAATAATTAGAGTATAAAATCAATTATGTTTAAATAATGTCAATTAAAGATATAACTATAATTATAACCTCATTTAGGAGCGAAAAGGCAATTCGAGAATGTCTGAAGTTTATTGATACCGAATGTAAAGTTATAAATGTCGAAAATTCTGATAACAAAGTACATAAAACAAATATAGAAAAAGAGTTTGAAAATGTTGAGTGCATTCTTTCAGGTGAAAATATTGGTTATGCCAAGGGAAACAATATAGGGCTTAGAAATACAAAAACTAAATATGCGTTAATACTTAATCCTGATGCAAAATTATTTCCAAAAACTCTTAAAAATTTTTTTCTTGCCGCTGAAAAAAAACCAGATTTTGCTATCATAGGACCCAGCATGGTTAGAAATAGTTCGGAGGATAATAATTTTGATTCTTCATCAGATAGCATTAAATCAGTAGATAGCATAAAGGGTTACGCTATGTTTCTAAATCTTTCTCAGTTTAAAGAAGTAGGATTTTTTGATGAAAATTTTTTTCTTTATCTAGAGGAAATAGATCTTTGCCGGAGAGTGATTAAAAGTGGAAAAAAAATATATATTGATTCAAATATTCAAATTTTTCATGAGGGCGCTAAATCTGTTGATTCTTCAATTAGCTTTGAGGTTGAGCTTACAAGAAATTGGCATTGGATGTGGTCAAAATTTTATTTTCAAAAAAAATACTATGGATATTTTTTCTCATTAATTCAAGTTATACCCAAATTTTTTTCCAATATATTTAAAATCATTTTATATTCTCTACTATTTAACAAAAAAAAGTCATTAGTATATTTTTACAGATTAAGAGGTATTATAAGTGCAGTTTTAGGTCGAAGTTCATGGTATAGACCTAGAATAAAGACTTAGTTAAATGTAATAAATTCATGAAAATATTTGATTGTACGCTCTACTACGATGAAGATTTAATTTTAGAAACAAGGTTAAATATTCTAGATAAATATGTAGATAAATTTGTAATTTGTGAGTCCACATTTACTCACAGTGGAAAAGAAAAGCAATTAAATTTTGATATAAAAAAATTCTCTAGTTTTAAAAATAAAATTATCTATTTAATAAATGATGCTGAGCCTAAGAATCTTATTTATTCTCAAAATAATAAAGAATCACCAGAACAAATGCGTCCAAACGCAATGAAGAGAATAGCAAACCAGAGAGAGTTTTTGTTAAACGGTTTACTGGAGGCCAATGATGATGATTTAATTTTGTATAGTGACAATGATGAAATTCCAAATCCAGAAACTTTAAACGAGAATTTTCTGAAAGAAAAAATATCAATTTTTGAACAAAAATTATTTTACTATAAGTTTAATTTGCTCTATGAAAAAATCCTTTGGTATGGGACCAGAGCCTGTAGAAAAAAAGATCTACCAAAATTTGAAATTCTAAGATTAATAAAACCTAAAAAATATCCTTTTTATAGATTGGACACATTATTTAAAAACAATAAGCGAATGGACGTTCAAATAATAAAAAATGGAGGATGGCACTTCACAAGAGTGTTGAGTCCAGAAGAGATACATAAAAAAGAACTAATAGCAGAACATCATGATGAGTATAAATTATCCAAAAAAAATCCAGAAAAAATTGCTGATTTAATAAAAAGAAGGGTTATTGATCACAATCACTTTGTTGATTCAACAGAAAATAAATATGGAAAAGAATTTAAATTGAAGCAGCTTTCTATTAATGATCTTCCGAAATATATATCTCAAAACATAGATAAGTATAGGAACTTTTTAGATTTAGATTGATTAATATAAATTTATATATACAAGTACTCAAAAGCCATTTCAAAGATGACTAAGTCTCTAAAAATTTTAATAACTGGTGTAGCTGGTTTTCTAGGATCTCATTTGGCAGAAAAACTAGCAAACATGAATCACAAAGTAGTTGGTATCGATAATATGATTGGCGGTTATCGAGACAATGTTCCAAAAAATATTGAATTTCATGAAATAGATTGTTGCAGCCTAGATAAAGTTAAAGGCGTCATGAAAGGTGTGGATGTTGTATATCATTGTGCAGCTACTGCGCATGAAGGTCTTTCAGTATTCTCACCTTATGAAATAACAAAAAATAATTATTTGGCATCAATATCCATATTTACTGCAGCTGTTAACGAAAAGGTTAAAAGAATAATTTTTTGTTCATCAATGGCAAGATATGGTGATCAAAAAACTCCTTTTACTGAAAACATGAAACCTCGTCCAGTAGATCCATATGCGATTTCAAAAGTTGCTGCAGAAGAAGTTTTGGCTAATCTTTGTGAATTAAATGGTATCGAATGGGTTATTGCAGTTCCGCATAATATAATTGGCCCAAAACAAAAATATGATGATCCATTCAGAAATGTTATATCCATAATGATCAACAGAATGTTGCAAGGTAAGGCGCCCATAATTTATGGTGATGGAGAACAAAAAAGATGCTTTTCTTATATTGACGATTGTTTAAGCTGTATGATTCCCATGTTAGATCAAAAGAATCTTAACAAGGAAATAATTAATGTTGGACCAGATGAAGAGTTTGTAACTATCAATAAGGTTGCTGAAGTTTGTTCCAATCTAACAGGCATTAATTTAAAACCAATTTTTAAAAAGGATAGACCTAGAGAAGTAAAACATGCTTTATGTTCATCTGATAAGGCAAGAAAGTTCTTAAACTATAAAACCACAACTAGTTTAGAAGAAGGTATTAGAAAGACATATGATTATATAAAAAAACGGGGTACTAGACCGTTTGATTATAATATTGAACTAGAAATTACCAATGAGCTAACACCTGACACTTGGAAAAATAAAGAAATATAAAATTTAGTGTCCAGGAAATTCTATTAAACTTTCAGTAAAATAAGATTTATCTTTTAGTTTTTGATTTCCACCAAGATCAAATAAATTAATAATAAAAATAAAGCCTGCGACTTTACCTTTAGAAACTTCAACTAATTTAGCACCAGCCTCAGCCGTTCCACCCGTTGCTATCAAATCATCTATAATTAAAACTTTATCATCTTTGCTTATGGAGTCTTTATGAACCTCTATAGTGGCTTTTCCGTATTCCAATTCAAAATCTACAGAATGTCTTTCGGCCGGTAATTTATTTTTCTTTCTCATCATAACCAATGACTTTTTCAACTTGTAAGAGACAACTGAGGCAAAAACGAATCCCCTAGATTCAATTGCAGAAATCTTGTTGAATTCTATTTTTTTTGAAATTTCGACTATTTTATCTATGGCAAAATTGAATGCTTCTGGGCTCTTTATTAAAGTCGTTATATCTCTAAACAAAATGCCTTTTTTAGGGTAGTCAGGAATTGATCTTATATATTTTTTTAAATCCATATTTCACTTCATTATCTAGCAAAAAAAGATTAATAATTAAATCATGAAAAAAAGAAAGCTTGGGATAATTGGTGGAAGCGGTCTTTACAAAATGGAAGGTTTTGAAAGGACTAAGTGGAAAAAAGTTAAAACCTCTTGGGGAAATCCCTCAGATGATGTTATGACAGCACAATTTAATGGTGTTGATATATGCTTCATACCAAGACATTCTAGGGGACACAAAATTAGTCCAACCAATATAAACTTTAGAGCCAATATTGATGCAATGAAACAACAAGGAGTTACGGACATCATATCTGTTTCTGCAGTTGGCTCCTTAAAAGAAAACTTAAGTCCGGGCACTTTTGTAATAGTTGATCAGTTTATTGACAGAACTTTTTCTAGAGTAAAAACATTTTTTGATGAAGAAATAGTAGCACATGTTTCAATGGCAAAGCCTACCAGCAAAGGTTTGGGAGAATGTTGTGAATCTGCATTAAAAAAATTAAATATTAATTATCAAATGGGCGGAACCTACGTTGTAATGGAAGGTCCACAATTTTCTACTCTAGCAGAATCAAATTTATATAGGTCATGGAAAGCAGATGTGATCGGCATGACTAATATGCCAGAGGCAAAATTAGCAAGAGAGTCAGAAATAAGATATTGCACAGTTGCAATGGTTACAGATTATGACTGTTGGCATTCCGAACATGACGAAGTTGATGTTGCAATGGTAATTAAAACTTTGCAAAAAAATGCTGCTAATGCCCAAAACATGGTTAAAGAAGTTATTAAAACCTTTGAAAATTTTTCAGTTGATAAAGATCCCGCAAACAATTGTTTAGATACCGCAATTATTACAGATCCAAAACTTAGAACAAAAAAAACAATAAAAAAATTGGAATACATTGCCGGAAGAGTTTTAAAAAAATAATGCACATTAACGGAAAAG
>Ga0163108_10002780_pt1 | contig 12575 bp, 12 predicted proteins | sample Fk1155metaG_FD_109644 | JGI IMG/M metagenome (GOLD analysis project Ga0163108, IMG submission 109644) | Marine microbial communities from the Central Pacific Ocean - Fk160115 155m metaG | ecosystem: Environmental > Aquatic > Marine > Oceanic > Photic zone | place: The Central Pacific Ocean...
TTCTTCAACATCTTCAAAAATTGCACAAGGAGAAGTTTTACAGCTTACTCATAAAGGAGAAGCGGATCTTCTAGAAGAAAATTATATAAAAATTATAAATTTAAAAACAGCAGCTCTCTTTTCAGCTGCAACTAGAGTTGGTGCTTGCATAGCCGGCTTGGAGAAAAAAAAGAAAGAAGCTCTTGAATCCTACGGAAAAAATCTAGGTTTAGCATTTCAAATAGCAGATGATGCCTTGGATTATTTTTCTAAAGAAAAAATTTTTGGAAAAGAGATTGGAAAAGATTTTTTTGAATCTAAAGTAACTCTTCCAGTGATTATTGTTTTTCAAAAAGCCAATCCAATTGAAAGAACTTTTTTGAAAAATCTTTTTAAAAAAGATGTGAAAGAAAGAGAAGACTTTAATTCTATATTAAAATTGATAAAAAAATATAACGCATTGGAAACAACTTTTAAAAGAGCAGAATATTTTGTAAACGTGTCTTGTGATGCTTTGGGAATATTTGAAAATTGTGAAGCAAAAAAAGTTTTACAAAATCTTACTGGTTTTAGTCTAAACAGATCTTATTAAGGATATAGAATTTCCTGTATCCACTTGCCATTTTCTTTTCTATAATTTAATCTTTGATGTGATCTATTCTTTATTTCCAGCCAGAATTCAATTTCATTTGCTGTAATTCTCCAGCCTGACCAATGTGGTGGTCTTGGAACATTATTTTTATCAGGAAATTTTTTTTCAAATTCTTTAATTTTATCTAAAAGCTCATTGCTACTCTTCATTACTTTAGATTGAGAAGATGCCCATGCTGATATTTTACTTCCATAATCTCTTGAAGCAAAATATTTGTCAGCCTCTTCTTTGTCTACAGAGCTAACTTTTCCAGAAACTCTTATCTGTCTCTTTATGCTCTTCCAATAAAAGCACATCGAGGCATTAGGATTGCTTTTTAAATCATTGCCCTTTTTGCTATCAAAATTTGTGTAGAAAACAAAGCCTGAATCACTTAGACCTTTAAGCAAAACCATCCTGACACTTGGAATTCCATCTGAGCTTGAAGTTGCCAAAGATAAAGCATTTGGACCGTTTGTTTCGCTTTTTTCTGCAGTTGCAAACCATTTTTTAAATAAAACTATAGGATTTGCTTCATCTTCAAAACAAATATCCAGTCCTAACGAATTTTTGCCATTTTTTTGATTCATAAATTATATAAAATAATTTATACATTAATTATCGATGTCTTTTAATACTTTTGGAAAAATATTTAGGTTTACCACATGGGGGGAGTCACATGGCCCTGCTATTGGCTGTATTGTGGATGGTTGTCCTCCAAATATAGCATTATCAGAAAAAGACATACAAAATGACATGAACCGTAGAAGACCAGGTAGTTCTAAATTTGTCTCTCAAAGAAAAGAGTCGGATAGAATTGAAATCTTATCAGGAGTATTCAATGGAAAAACTACAGGGACTCCAATCTCAATTTTAATTCGTAATGAAGATAAAAGATCTAGAGATTATGAATCAATTAAAAATAAATTTAGACCTGGACACGCTGATTTTACTTATTTCCAAAAATATGGAATCAGAGATTATCGGGGTGGTGGTCGACAATCGGCTAGAGAAACTGCTTCAAGAGTTGCGGCAGGTGCTATTGCGAAAACTGTTCTAAAAAATATTCTAGGAAAGAATTTTAATATTATTGGAGGAGTTATTCAGTTAGGTTTGATGGGTTGTGATAAAAATAACTGGAATGACAACGAAACAAAAAAGAATCCTTTTTTCTGTCCTGACAAAAAATCTGTTAAGCTATGGGAAAAATATCTCTTAACTGTAAGAAAATCTGGTTCATCATGTGGAGCTATTATTGAACTACGTGCAAGAGGTATTCCTGCTGGCCTTGGTGCACCAATTTATTCAAAATTAGATTCTGATATATCCGCAGCATTGATGAGCATCAATGCTGTTAAAGGAGTAAATATCGGAGCTGGCATGAACGCAGCATATTTTTCAGGAGAAGAAAATTCTGATGAAATGAAATCTAAATCTGGAAAAATAAAATTTAAAAGCAACAATGCTGGGGGTATACTTGGCGGTATATCTTCTGGACAAGAAATTATTGCATCTTTTGCTGTGAAGCCAACATCTTCAATAGTTAACAGTAGAGAAACAATTGATAAAAAAGGTAAAAACACAAAAATATCGGTAAGAGGCCGTCATGATCCTTGTGTTGGTATAAGAGCTGTACCTATAGGAGAGGCAATGCTATCTTGTGTATTACTGGATCATTTTCTTATGAATAGAGCGCAGTGTGGTTAAGAAAGATTTTTGTTTTTTGCAATAACCACATTGGAATTTAAAATATTTTCAACTTTTTGAACAATACTATCACAATCTAATCCTGCAGCTTTGTACATATTATCTGGTGTGTCTTGGTCTAAAAATTTATCAGGCAAAATCATAGATCTAAACTTCAAGCCTCTGTCAAAAAAACCTCTGTCGGATAACAATTTTGTAACATGAGATCCAAATCCACCTATTGATCCCTCCTCTATAGTTATAACGGCCTCATGATTTGATGTTAATTCAATAATTAGTTTTTCATCCAAAGGTTTTGCAAATCTTGCATCAAAAATACTTATTGTAATTCCTTTTTTCTTAAGAATTTCCGAAGCCTTTTTGCATTCATGCATCCTTGCCCCAAAATTTAAAATGGCAACATGTTTGCCATTCGAAACCATTTTTCCTTTTCCTATTTGAAGAACTTCCTTAATATCAGGCAGCTCAACACCGGTCCCATTTCCTCTTGGATATCTAAAAGCTGAAGGTCTATCGTTTATAGACACCGATGTATTAATCATTCTAACCAGTTCGGCTTCATCACTTGCCGCCATAACAACAAAATTAGGTAAGGTTGATAGATATGTTATGTCGAAAGATCCTGCATGGGTTGCACCATCCGCTCCTACTAATCCAGCTCTATCAATAGCAAATCTAACTGGTAAAGATTGTATAGCTACATCGTGAACAACCTGGTCATATGCTCTTTGTAAAAAGGTTGAATAGATTGCAGCAAAAGGTTTGTACCCTTCGGTTGCTAAACCTGCTGCAAAAGTTACGCCATGTTGTTCAGCAATTCCAACATCAAACATTCTTTCGGGGAATTTTTTCTCAAATAAATCCAATCCAGTGCCTGATGGCATAGCCCCAGTAATTGCTACAATTTTTGTATCATTTTCCGCATGTTTAATTAGTGTATTTGCAAAAACTTTTGTATAAGAAGGTGCTTTTGATTTACCTTTTGATTGTTTTCCTGTTAAAACATCAAATTTTGATACTCCATGATATTTATCACCAGATTCTTCGGCAGGCTTGTAACCTTTGCCTTTTTTTGTAATTGCATGAATTAAAATTGGTCCTTGATGATTTGAATTTTTTACATTTTCTAGAATAGTGACTAAGTTGTTTACATCGTGTCCATCGATCGGACCAACATAATAAAATCCCAGTTGATTAAAAAGCGTTCCGCCTGTTACTGCTCCCCTAAGTAAATCTTCCGCTTTACCTGCAGTTTTAGAAAATCTTCTAGAAAACGCTGAAAGTATTAACTTTATTGTTTCTCTTAAACTAAAATAAATTTTACCTGATAAAAGTCTTGCAAGATATTTACTCATTGCGCCAACAGGGGGAGCTATCGACATATCGTTGTCATTTAATATTACAATTAATTTAGATTTCATCGCACCAGCGTTATTCATTGCCTCATATGCCATACCTGCGCTCATGGCTCCGTCTCCGATTACGGCCACAACATTATTGTTATCGTTAGAAAGTTTTTTGGCTGTAGCCATTCCTAGAGTTGACGAAATTGAAGTTGAGCTATGGGCTGCTCCAAATGGATCATATTCGCTTTCTGCTCTCTTAGTAAAACCTGATAGACCTCCTCCTTTACGAAGAGTTCTTATCTTATCTTTTCTTCCAGTAATTATCTTATGTGGATAACATTGGTGTCCAACATCCCATACCAGTTTATCTTTTGGAGTATTAAAAACATAATGTAATGCCACGGTTAATTCTACCACGCCAAGTCCTGCGCCTAGATGACCTCCTGTTTCTGATACAACGTTAATTAGTTCAGACCTTAGTTCTGTAGCTACTTGCTCTAATTGATTTTTTTTAAGCTCTCTTAAATCTGAGGGGTAATTAATTTTATCTAGCAGTTTGTCTTTCATTAGTAACTTCTGTCCATTATAAAATTGACCGTTTGAATCAACTTGTTTGACCTTTTTCCATACTTTTTCAATTTACTTATTATCATTTTTTTTCTTCTAAAAGCAAATTCTAGAGTTTTATTATATCCTATTAAATCGATGATTGTAGATTTACCTTTTTTTTTATCTTTTTTAACTGGTTTTCCAACATCTTTTTTGTTTCCTCTTACATCTAAAAGATCGTCCACGATTTGAAACAAGAAACCTATCTCTTCGCCCACAAAACACATATCTCTTTTTACTTTGTTATCCGCGCCTGCAATTATGGCTGGAGCTAAACAACAAAATTCAAATAATTTTCCGGTCTTTTTCTTTTGCATACTTATAATTTTTGAGCTGCTTACTTTCCTTTTTTCATAGCTTAAATCTAAAAACTGCCCTCCTGCTATACCAACGTGACCAACACTTTCTGCCAATTTCTTTAAAATTAAAATTTTTTTATTTGGTTTTATTTTGTAATTTTTCTCTGCAATCATTTCAAAAGCAAGAGTTAGCAAAGAATTTCCAGAAAGAATGGCTGTTGATTCTCCAAACTTCACATGTGTTGCGGGCTTCCCTCTTCTCAACTTGTCGTTATCCATGCAGGGTAAATCATCATGAATTAATGAATATGAATGTATACACTCAACCGAGCCACAAGTATTAATAATTTCTTTTTTCTTTAAACCAAATATTTCTGATGCGCTTAGAATAACTGTTGATCTTATTTTTTTTCCTCCAAACAAAACTCCATACTTCATTGGAGCTATAAGTTGAGAATTTTTTTGTTGATTAAAGTAATGCTTTAAAAACTTATCAAGAGTTCTGGCATTTTTATAAATAAGATCTAACATCTGATTTACGTTTTCTTCCCCCTAGATTGGATTCTATTAAGTTTTTCCTTAAGAAGTGAATTTACATGATGATTTAGGGACAAAAGCCTTTTGTAGTCATTCTCGCATGTTTCAAAATTGGTCTCATTACTTTCTAATTTTTGAAGAATTTCCATTATTTCCAATTTTGCCTCGTTTATTGATTTACTTTTAATATCAGGTGGAATATTTTTTGTTTTCATTAAAAAATATAATAATCTTAATATGAAAAATATCTATCCAAATATATATAGAAATTCACTAAAAAATTTAAATAAAGCAAAAAATTTTTTAAAAAGAAACGAAATTATTGCCGTTCCTACTGAAACGGTTTATGGACTAGCCGGTAATGCATATTCTAGTCGGGCAATCAAAAAAATATACCGTTTAAAGAAAAGGCCAAAAAAAAATCCTTTAATTATTCATTATGAAAGTATTGAGAATTTGAAAAAAGATGTAATTGTAAATATTGAATTTTTTAAACTTTATAAAAAATTTTGTCCAGGACCCATAACTTTTATATTAAAAAAAAGAAAAGATTCTAAAATATGTTCTTTGGCAAATGCTAATTTAAATACGGTAGCCGTAAGATTTCCGAGTCATAAGATAACAAAAAATCTGCTTAAAAAATTAGATTTTCCTTTAGCTATGCCGAGTGCAAATATGTCGGCTGGTCTTAGTCCAATAAGTGCTTTGGATGTGATTGATGAATTTGGCAAAAGAGTTAGATTTATAATAGATGGGGGGAAATCAAAAATTGGCTTGGAATCTACGGTTGTTAACTTGGTTGATGGAGTAAAAATAAATAGACCTGGCGCAATAAGTAAAAAAGATCTTTATAAAGTTTTTGGTAAAAAAATATCTTTAGTAAAAAAAATTAATAAAATTAACTCTCCCGGTATGTTAAGAAAACATTATTCTCCTGGAATACCAATTGTTCTTAATTGTAAAATAGTAGACAGTAAAGATGCATTTATAGTTTTCGGAAAAAAAAATAAGAAGGGTAAAAATATTTTTAACTTAAGTTATAAGGGAGATCTAAAGGAAGCTGGAAAAAATTTATATAAAACAATGAGAAAAATAAAAAATTTAAATTTTAAAAAGATAAGGGTTGTAAAAATTCCTAATAGAGATATAGGAATTGCAATAAATGATAGGTTGAGAAAAGCAGCAAATTAAATGATTATTCAAGTAAAAAACTTAACAAAAAAATTTAAAAATACTTTTGCGGTTAATAAAATCAATTTTAATATCGAGGCCAATAAGACCATTGGTTTATTAGGTCCAAATGGTTGCGGTAAAACCACCTCAATTGGAATGATGCTTGGCCTGATTAAACCTTCGGGTGGCGAAGTAATTATTCAAAACAAAAATATAGATACCATGGATAGAAACCGTCTGTTGAGTAAGATGAATTTTGCATCTCCCTATGTTGAATTACCAAAAAAATTAACTGTAAAACAAAATTTGGAAATATATGGAAGGTTATATGGGGTAGACAATTTAAGCTCTAGAATTGATGATCTTGGAGAAGATTTAAATTTAAAAAATTTTTTTAATAAAAAAACTGGTGAATTATCTTCAGGCCAAAAAAATAGGGTATCCCTTGCAAAGTCTCTAATTAATAAACCTGAAGTTCTTTTTTTAGATGAACCAACTGCCAGCTTAGATCCTGATATAGGTGACTACGTGAGAGGTTATATCCAATCCTATAAATCAAAAAATAAAATAACAATCTTATTGGCATCGCATAATATGGCCGAAGTAGAAAGACTTTGTGACAGTGTAATAATGATGAAAAATGGAAAAATTATCGACCAAGGAACTTGTAAAGAAATCATTGATAGACACGGAAGAAATAATCTGGAAGAAACATTTTTAAAAATAGCAAGGAGTAAAGATGAGGTGGCATAAAATTTATGCATTAAGTCTTAGACATATTTATTTAATATTAGGTTCCTTGCCAAGAATAATAGATCTTATTTATTGGCCAACGGTTCAAATTTTTTTATGGGGCTTTATATCCAAGTTCTTTACATTAAATTCCGAGTACTACAGTAATACTGTTGGAATTATTTTAACCGCTGCAATTCTTTATGATTTTTTGTTTAGAGCAAGTATAAGTTATAACATGATGTTTCTAGAAGAAATTTGGAGTAGAAATTTTACAAATCTTTTTATTGCTCCTATCAAAATAAGTGAAATCATAACTTCTCTAACTCTAACTGCTATTCTTAGAACTCTCATAGGATTAGTTCCGGCTGCAATTTTGGCAATACCTCTTTTTGGAGTTTCAATATTTAAACTTGGTGTGCCGTTGTTTTTTTTATTACTTGGTCTTTATATTTTTGGTGTTACTCTAGGATTGCTAGTAACAGCAGGATTATTAAGATATGGACCATCATTTGAAAATATTGCTTGGGCAAGTTTATTTTTTTTAGCCCCATTGGGATGTATATACTATCCTATAGAGATATTGCCCGAGTCTTTACAAATAATTGCAAAAGGTTTGCCTTTGGTTCATGTATTTGAAGAGATGAGAAGTATTTTACTAAACAACGTTGTAAATATATCTGAAATTTTTAAGTCACTTTTTATTTCGGCTATATATTTTGTTTTTGGAATCGCGATTTTTTATCTTGCTTACTTTGGTGCAAGAGTTAGAGGAACATTAATTAACATGGGTGAATGATAAATGGCAATATACGACTGCTTTATGTATTTCGATGAAGATATGCTTTTGGATATTAGGCTTAACGTTTTAAACGATTATGTTGATAAATTTATAATAGCTGAGGCAACCAGAACTCATTCGGGGAAAGAAAAAAAGCTTAATTTTGATATTAAAAAATTTTCAAAATTTAAAGATAAAATAGAATATTTGGTTATTGATGACCTGCCTATTAATGTTGGTAAATTTAAAAAAGATTGGGCTGCAAGCCATATTAGAGATCAGTTTCAAAGAGATTCTCTATATAGGGGGTATAAGAATTGTAATGAAGATGATTTAATAATGATCTCAGATCTAGATGAAATTCCAGATCCAAAAAAAATAAAAGAATTTAATATAAAAAATAAATATGCCTGCTTTATACAAAAAAACTTTCATCAAAAAATGAATTTGTTAAATGTGACAGCTAAAGATTGGATTGGAACTAAAATTTGTCAAAAAAAATATTTGAAATCTCCTCAATGGTTAAGAAATATAAAAACTAAAAAACAATCTTTTTGGAAATTTTATAAACCTAAACAGCCACAAATTATATCAAGTGGAGGTTGGCATTTTAATGATCTAAAAAACCCCGAGGATCTTTCAAAAAAATTTAAAAGTGGAGCTCATCAAGAAGAAAATGTAGAGGAGTTCACGGATATAGAAAAAATTAATAGAAGAATGAAGGAAAACAAGGATTTGTTGGGTCGTGATTATAGATATGAAACTATAAAAATTGATGAAACTTATCCCGAATATATCTTAAACAATAGAGGTAAATACAAAGAGTGGATTTTATAAAACTATAAGTTTTACTTATTTTTATTTCTTCTTATATATTTCTTTTCAAAATTTTTTATAAATTTATAAAATTTAAAACCTCTCAAAAAATCTTTAAAATTTTCTTTTTTTTCATAGGCATCATCCTTAATACCTGCTCTATTTTTAAAATAAGTTCTATTTTTTTTATATTTGTTTATGATTTCATTTTCTGGTCTTCCAGAAGAAAAGTAGTATAGAGCCAAAGATTTTCGTGACATTTCTTTGGGACAGTCCAGGGGATCTGGGTGACCATGGTTGCTAAAATCAGTGGTTGAAAAAATAACCATGGTATTAAAGCTAGGAGAAATTTTTTTCACACATTTGGACATGCTTTTGTCCCAAAGCTCCAAGTGTCCTCCATAGGAATCTTTCCAATTTTTATTTAGATAAATTAATACATTTATTCTTCTATCTAAATCAAGAGTTGGGTGACGATTAAAATCTGTGTGTATTTTTAGTACGCCTCCTTTTTTAATTTCATGAAGACCTCCTCCGTTTAATTTTGGGTCGTGTACAAGTTTTTCTTTTATTGAAGTTAATTTTTGTAAAAAATCTAAAAACTGGTTAGAGCTTAAAAAATCAAAAAATAATTTTATTTTATCTGGAAAGCTAGAATAATCGCTATTACCAAATTTAACTTCATTTTTATTTTTCCACTCTTCTGAAGATGTCTTTTTAGACAAATCGGGAAAGGATTCTAAAACTTCATTCAAAAATTTTTCATCAAAAAAATCCTTAATAACAATATGTGGGTAAGGACTTGCTTTTGAATAGTTGTGTTTCTCCCCGTTAATCAAGCTGTCCAGGCTTCTAGATCTATCTGACAAAATCTTTATTTCGTTCATAATCTTCTATTTGGTGGGCCGTGAAAGATTCGAACTCTCAACCTCACCGTCCGAAGCGGTGCGCTCTATCCAGTTGAAGCTAACGGCCCATCCGAATATAATACTTTTAAATTATTAAATGAATAAAACAATAACATTTTTTGCTAAAGATCTCGACAAAAAAATGAGATTAGACAAATATTTAACAAAAAATCTAAAAACGTTTACAAGATCACAAATCAAAAAAATTATTCTCTCTAGAAATATAAAGCTTAACAATAAGTTTGTTGTGTCGGCTTCAGAAAAAATAAATCAAAATGATTTAATCGAAGTAAATATTCCTGAAACAAAAACTGATGATATTAAACCAAAAAAAATGAAGCTCGATGTTGTGTATGAAGACAAAGAAATAGTTGTTATAAACAAGCCCAGTGGCCTGGTTGTTCATCCCGGAGCTGGTAATAAAGATGGGACTTTAGTTAATGGTTTGCTATATCTTTACAAAAATAATTTATCAAATTTAAATGGAGAATTTAGACCGGGTATAGTTCACAGAATAGATAAAGATACCAGTGGATTAATAGTTATAGCAAAAAATAATCAAGTACATTCTCATTTATCTGAACAATTTAGTAGTCACAGTATAAAAAGAAAATATATAGCATTAATTTGGGGAGTCGTTAGGCCTCTTAGTGGAAAAATAACAACTCTAATATCAAGGAGTAAAAAAAATAGACAACTTATGTCTGTAAGTGAACGGTCAGGAAAAAAAGCAGTTACAAACTACAAAACTTTAAAAACCTTTGGTTCAAAAGAAATACCAAAAATTAGTTTGGTGGAATGTATTTTAGAAACTGGAAGAACTCATCAAATAAGAGTGCATTTGGCATTTAAAGGGAATCCATTGATTGGCGATAAAAAGTATGGAAAGAAAAAAACAAGATTTAGAAAGGTAAATCATAAATTTGAAAAAATACTTTCTGATTTCGATAGGCAGGCTCTGCATGCCAAAAGTTTAGGCCTGGTTCATCCAACAAAAAACTCATTTCTTAATTTTGACTCAAAATTACCTTATGATTTTAAAAAAATGCTAGACTTTCTTGAGAAATTTGGTAATTGAAGAATTTTAATTAATAAATATATATACACCAATGGGTACAAAAACTGAAATTTCAAATTTACCTTCTTTAACGAGTGAGGGTGGGCTTTCTCTATATCTTACTCAAATAAAAAAGTTTCCAATTTTAGATGCAGAGGAAGAATACATGCTCGCAAAAAATTGGAAAGAAAGAGGAAATTTAAAATCCGCCCACAAACTTGTAACTAGTCATTTACGTTTAGTTGCTAAAATAGCCATGGGATATCGTGGTTACGGCCTTCCGGTAAATGAATTAATATCCGAAGGAAACGTTGGATTAATGCAAGCTGTAAAAAAATTTGACCCTGAGAAAGGTTTCAGGCTTGCAACTTATGCAATGTGGTGGATCAAAGCATCAATCCAAGAATATGTTTTAAGATCTTGGAGTCTTGTCAAAATGGGGACTACAACGGCACAGAAAAAACTTTTCTTTAATTTAAAAAAAATAAAAAAACAAATTGCACCTCATGAAGAGGGTGATTTAAAAAAAGAACAAATAAAAGAAATATCAGAAAGACTTGGGGTTAAATCTGAAGAAGTGGTTAATATGAATCGTAGGATGATGGGTCGAGAAAAATCCCTTAACGAACCTATAAAGTCTGGCGAAAAAGGAGAATGGCAAGACTGGCTTGCTAGCGAAGATTTGGATCAAGAACTCTTTGTGGCACAGAAACAGGAGTTAGATGAAAAAAAATCTTTATTACACGAAGCTATTAAAATTCTAAATGATAGAGAAAGAAATATTATAGAGGAGAGAAAATTATCTAACGAACCTAAAACTTTAGAAGAGTTGAGTAAAAAATATAAAATAAGCAGAGAAAGAATTAGGCAGATTGAAACTCGTGCGTTTGAAAAACTTCAAAAAGCCATGTTGAATTCATCAAAATCTAAGAATCTTCTCACTAGAAATTAAGCAAACGGATTTTCTACTAAAATTGTATCTTCTCTTTCAGGGCTAGTGGAAATGCTTGAAATTTTTGCTCCTATAAAATCTTCTAGAGCATAAATATATTTCTTGGCTTTATCAGGAAGATTTTCTACATTTCTGATTCCTTTTGTTGATTTTTTCCATCCTGGAAAAGTTTCATATATTGGCTTAACTTTTAGTTGATTATCTAATCCAGCAGGTAAATAATCTATTTTTTTTTCGTTCAGTTCATAGGCAATACACATTTTAATTTCATCTAATTCGTCAAGAACATCTAACTTGGTAAGTGCAATTCCATTTACTCCTGAAATTTTTACGGTTTGTCTTACTAAAACACCGTCGAACCATCCACATCTTCTTTTTCTACTAGTAACAGTTCCAAATTCTTTTCCTCTAGTGCCTAATATATTTCCGATTTTATCTTTTAGTTCTGTTGGAAAAGGACCTGCTCCAACTCTAGTAGTGTAAGCTTTGGTAATACCTAAAACATAATTTATAGAATTTATTCCAGACCCTGTTCCAGTTGCGGCGGCAGAAGCTACGGTATTAGATGATGTAACAAATGGATATGTACCATGATCCACGTCTAACAAAATTCCTTGTGCACCTTCAAATAATATTTTTTTTCCTTGTGATTTGTATTCGTCTAGTTTTTTCCAAACTGGTTGAGAAAATTTTAATATTTCTGGTGCTATTTTTAGTAAATCTTTTTTTAATTCATCCTTCTTAAAAACTTTCTTTCCCAAACCTTTTCTTATAGCGTTATGATGTATAAGAGCGGCCTCTAACCTATGATCTAAATTACTCTCAGAAGTTAGATCCATTACTTTAATCGATCTTCTTCCGACCTTATCTTCATAAGCTGGTCCGATTCCTCTTCTTGTAGTTCCAATTTTAGCTTTGCCAGCAGCATCTTCTCTTATCTCGTCCATTTCTTTATGAAAAGGTAGAATGAGATTAGCAGATTCTGAAAGTATTAAGTTGTTGGTATTAACATCAATGCCTTTTGATTTTATCTCCTTGATTTCATCAA
>Ga0163108_10002782_pt1 | contig 12573 bp, 13 predicted proteins | sample Fk1155metaG_FD_109644 | JGI IMG/M metagenome (GOLD analysis project Ga0163108, IMG submission 109644) | Marine microbial communities from the Central Pacific Ocean - Fk160115 155m metaG | ecosystem: Environmental > Aquatic > Marine > Oceanic > Photic zone | place: The Central Pacific Ocean...
ACTGCTAGTAAATTGCTTTCTCAGGCCGGGTTTCCTAGAGGCTGAAGGCCCGGGGTAGGTGGGGGTGCAACTGCTAGTAAATTGCTTTCTCAGGCCGGGTTTCCTAGAGGCTGAAGGCCCGGGGTAGGTGGGGGTGCAATAGAGAAGTTGAAGTGAGGGTGTTCGGGTGTGCCCTGCTGTGACTGCCCAATGCTTGTTTGGGGGCCAAACGCATTGTTAGTTTTAAAATAGATGTAGCTATCGGTGTCAAATGTGGGATTTGCCAGAGTTGCGGCTTGGGTTGTGGCAGAGGCAAGGCTGAGGATGGCGATGGACAGGATGGTGTTTTTCATAATGTTTGTGTTGTTGTGTTGTTGTAATGTGAGTTGTTGTCCAGTGGACTCGGATGTCCCCGGAACGGATGTGAGATTGGCAGGATGTTTAAAAGTCTGCTAACGGCAGGTTGACTTGATTTGTCGTTGTTTTGTACCGTTGGTTGCTTTTTATTTTACAGGATGATCAGGAAGATGAAGGGGAGGATGATACCGAGGGCGGTGAACCACCCGCCTCTGCCGCGGAGGCCGTGTCTCCCCTTACGCATCACGACACCTGTGAGGGTGATGATGAGGAGGCCGACACAGAAGATGTCTGAAAAAACCGTCCATGAGAGGCCGGGGTTAAGGTGGAGAAAGTTGACCTGATAGAACACGGGACGCCGTTTGAGTGCCTCGTATTCGCCGGTGCCGGATTCTGTGTCGATGAAGAGCGATCCTTTTTTGGTGAATATTTTGAGTTTGCTGGGCGATGGAAAATCGTGGCCACGGTAAGTGTCGTTGATGCCCTCTTTCTCAAACAGGTCGCTTACACTGCTGCGGGAGACATCATTCTTCGCGTCGTTTGCGTAGGGGGTGGCAATCTCCCTTCTGTCGACGATGAAGCTCGGGTCCCAGTGGTCACGATGGTTGAGCGCTACGCCGGAAAGGGCGTAGATGATGACCATTCCGGCAAAGAAATATCCCAGGTCACGATGCAGCAGGGTGGCTATTTTTCTCCAGTTCTTGAATTGCATGACATTCAATTATTAGGTTGAGTATTTTCCGCGCCAGTGATTTTAGCGGTGTATTCCTTGGAAATGTCCTTGATCCACTGGGTGATGTCGCTGTCCGGCAAGATGGCGTCATGGCGATAGGCGATGCGTCCCTCTTTATTGACGTTGTTTATGGCACCTCCGATGATGCGGCCTTGGAAATTATCGTCCACGGCAACGAGTACGGGGAGGACGAGCGCTTGTTGTTTTTTCGCGTGCACCTTGTTGATCGCGTCCTCGGTGGGTTTTTTGCTGTAGTGGACGATGTGCCCGCACCAGGAGAATTGCACTTCGTTGATGCCGGTTTCTTTTTCAATGCTTTTGGAAAGCCGGTCCATCATGACTTCCCATTCCTTGTTGTAGGGTGTGCTGCCGTAACCGACGAGGACCACGCCCTCGTTAGTGCTGTCCTTACTCATGGCGCGGACCCGCCTGAGGACGTTATTTTCCAGGGCGCTGGGGAAGTCGAGTAGTGGCGTCATGTGTAGTTTGGCCTTTGGTTTGTAGATCTCGATTTTTTCAAGCCGGAGTTGTTCTTCGGTTGAGACGGATTCCCTCTGGCCGGCAATGACCGGGATGTCGTCGAAAGAATGGGAGCTAACGGCAAGGAGCATGGGGACGACGATGACGTCGCTATACCCTTCTTTGTCGAAGGCCTTGAGTTGGCTTGCGATGGAGGGTTCCGTGTATTCCATGAAGGCCGTTTTGATGCCGTGGATTTTTTTGTCTCCCAGTAGCTCGGGACTGACCTGCTTTTCTTGGTCGAAAAGCATCTCTCTCCAGTTTTTGGAATGGGATCCGTGGCTGACGATGAGGACGCCGATTTTTGAACCTTCGGGAACTGTGTCTGGTTCATTGGTTTTCTGGCACTGGCTGAGGCTGAGGACGGCGAGTGCCGACAATGTTAGACGCACTTTGTTTTTGATAGTCATGTTGGTATTGTAGTAAGTTTTTGGGTGACGACGGGTGTCGTGCTGCTTCTAGAGATAACGGGTGCTTGGAGATCTGGCTGGCGACTCCTTGCATATCTTTGGCGGGAAAATGCGTTGTTTGTGGTGTTGGCCGCTAATGAAAGTAAATGCACCGCTAGCGCCCTGTCGGGTGATTGTTCATCTTGAAGTCATGAAGTATTCCATGTCTCTGGCGCTGTTAATTCAGTCAGCTGTGTTATTGTCCGCAATTCCCTCCGTGTTTGCACAAGACCGGGACGAGTCCAGTTCTGAGGAGAATCCCATTGATGAATTGCCTGAGACCTATGTCACAGCCACGGCCAATCCCACGACCTGGCTGCTTACTCCCGGCTCCGGGACATTGATGAAGCAAAGTGATTTTATCGCACTCGGGGGGGCGGATTTTGGTGATCTGGTGAAATACGACCCTACGGTGTCAGCACCCTATAGTTTTGGAAGTTCGGACGGAACTTTTGGCTACGGTCAGACGGGTTACGCTGGTTACAATATCCGGGGGATGGAGGGCAATCGTATCCTGATGTTGGTGGATGGCATCAGGCAGCCAGAGCAGTTTGTATCGACCTCGTTCGGCCAGGACGGGGATTCCGCAGGTGGGGCCGGCAGGAATTATTATGATCCGGCGATGTTTGAGGCGACTGAAATCCTGAAGGGCTCGGCGAGTGCCTTGTATGGAAGTGATGCGCTCGGTGGGGTGGTTGCTTACAGGACGCCGGAGGCTTCGGATTTTTTTGCGGACTCCAGGGAGGGCAACTTTGCAGGTCTGTTACGCTCGCAGTATTTCAGTCACAACGAGAGTTTTGCTGGGCAAGGATTTTGGGCGTTTAGGGGTGATGATGTGGATTTGTTGTTCGGTTACGCCGGGCGCTGGGGAAATGAGACGGAAAACAACGGCAGTGTGCCGCCGAATCCGGTTGATTTCGACAGCCAGAGTTACTTACTCAAATTCGGATACCAAGCCGGACAGACGCATGAGTTGGGCCTGACCTTGGAACATTTCTCGCGGGATCGTTTCGTGGAAACGTTCAGTGCCAGTCAGTTTATCAACACCTTTGATAAGGAGATACTCAACTGGGAACACCAGGAACGAAGCCGTGACTGCTAGTAAATTGCTTTCTCAGGCCGGGTTTCCTAGAGGCTGAAGGCCCGGGGTAGGTGGGGGTGCAAATCATGCAGTTCCCCGTAAAGAGAATAGAGCTCCTTATAAACAGCAACATTATCTTCATCTGGACTGCAAACTACATCCTTCACCTTAGAGCAATTTTCCTGTAATTGGGAACAACCCCCTTTCTCCCCCATGAACTCCACCCAATTCCGCTCTTCACGGCCTTTCCGCCAGAAGCAAATTCCTAGCAGTTAAATCCCGTTCCTGCCAACTCTCCGCGACCTATGTCTGATTCGATCGCTCCTCAACCACCCGTCACCGCCCATCCCCAGAACACGCAAGGCGCTCCGCAGAATTGTGGGCTCGCGATAGCAAGCTTGGTCTGTGGTGTTCTGGGCATCAGCCCTATTGCTATAATTCTTGGGCATATTTCTCTCGGCAAAATCCGGGGTAGTAACGGAACTCTCAAAGGCAAGGGGATGGCCCTCACAGGGACTATCCTAGGTTACGCTTTTATGGTTGTGACAATCTTGGTTCTCGCCGCCTCCTTTTTACTGTTTAAATCTGTATTCAACTCTGGATTCGATGGCACCCCTCTATTGTATCAGACACAATCTAGAATCGAACGCATCAATAGCGCGCTCACAGTGTATAGGCGCCGGGCGGGCCATTACCCCTCAGAGGCTCAAGGTCTGGAGGCCTTGGTAACACGGCCAACTACTGACCCAGAGCCAAGCTCTTGGGAAGCGACCTTCACGAGTTTGCCCAAGGACGGTTGGGATCGGAAATTCGTCTACAAATATCCCGAGGTGCTTTCCAATAAAGGTGCTCGTCCTGAGATTATATCCAAGGGGCCCGACGGAGTTCTCGGAACGCTGGATGACCTCAGCAGCGATTCTTTCTAAGAATCATTAGGCTAACACCACTCCGCCCCCGGTAGCCACAAGCCCCCGTGCTTGTCGGATCTGCTTCACGGGTGATAAGAAGAGCCATGAAAAACGTCCTAGCTCTCCTTATCCGTCACCCTCAGCTCCGTAACGCTCCACGCGCAGGGCTGCGGTTCGGATTGCTTTAGCTCAGGAGTGACCCAAGTCGCGTTCGGCTGCTACCGCAGCGAGCTCTTCTGTTGTCGGGCGTAAATCTCTTTCGGCAATTTCGGAAGCAACCCTTTCCTTGCACGCACTGCGGCTCGGCAGGGACGCCTCCCCCTGCCTGTTCTATCGCTCACCAAACCGGACTTCCACCACACCCTCGTAACACGGGGCGATGATCGTCTCGCCATCTCGAATCAACGCGCTTGCCGCTGTCTTGATCTTGTGCTTCTTCAGCGTTTTGCCGTTTCCTTTGTCGATCACACAGATAAAATCATCCTCCCCGGTAAATCCGTAGTGGGTCACGATGTGCTTGTCGCAGGTAATGAAGTTCCCGTGCGCGATCCCCGCGTCGCTGCGCCAGAGCTGCTTTTTCTCCCTCAGGGAAAAGGCGTGTAGCATTGCGTTGGCTTTCGTCCCCGTGTTGGCCTCTTCGATGGTGTAATATACAATTTCCGTCTTGGAATCGTAGTGGACACGCGAGATGTTGGGCTGGGAATAGGCGGTAAATCGTAGAACTTCGTGACGATTTTGATCAATCACGACCACGACCTGCGTCTTGTAGTGGTCGAGTCCGTAATGTGCGTATAGAAAGGGGCCGTCCTCGTAGACGTCAGTACAGGGAAAGCGATCTTTGCCGCCAATTTCGATCTTGGGTGGGACAAATCCCGGGAGCTCTCCATGCCAGACATTGCCGGGCTCGAAAGACTGGTACACGGCGCCGCTGCGGCCCTTTTCCCCAGTCAGATCGGCCGAGGCATCGAAGCGAGTTTGCTTCAACGAAAAGCCAGTGCTCGTCGCAGGCGGAGCTTTCTCGATTGCTTCCTTCGAAATTCCGATTTCGACTGAGGTGTCGCCTAGAGTCTGGGCAAATATCGAAGAAACAGAGAACGCAGACAGGGCGAAGAGCGGAAAAAAATTCGGCATGGTTTCAGACAAAGATTTATTCACAGTTAAAGTATCATATCGGTAACGACAGACAAGCGCAAGTCGGTTAGCGGAATCACGACGACCCTATGGACGATCACCATGAGCTCTTCCGTTTGGCTCAAGGATTTAACGGTTGACCCTAAGGTACTGATTACGACATTAACCAACTAATGAAAATGTTGTTAGCTGCTACGGGGATCATCTCTGGACTGCTTGTTCTAAGTTCCTGCGAAAGAAAGGGGGAGCCTGAAGTCACCGAGAAGATCGAAGAAAAAAAAGCTGGGAGTGGTGGTGTCGATGCAGAAGCTACCGCACTGGAAGCTTTCAAGATACAGGTCATCGATCTAGATCTGAGTGGGGCAGTGCAGGCGATTGAGGATGCCGAAGCAACTGCTGAAACGGATCCAGCGAGGTTATTTAACATGGTCTTTAACCTCAACGACAAGCTTGTTGAGCTGAAGACCGAAGGTCTTTCAAGCGAGCTGAAAACAGCAACCGAAACATTTCAGGAACTGCTAGGCGAAATGTCTAACCACCTCAAGGAGATACCAATTCCAATGGAGGTTCTTTCCAAGGGAGAGTCGGGGATCGAAGCATGGTCCGGGGAGCAAATGGCCACGGACCCCTCTTTTCTTGAAGGCTTCAATGAAGAGATGGAAGCTTGGGAAACAAAGCTGGAAACCTTTGAGGTAACGCTGGAGAGCAAAGAAGATGAAATCAAAACTATTTATAGGAAGTATAAAATCCCGGTTGAATTTCCTGAGGATAACGACGGTGAGAAGCCTTTACGTTGATAAGCTTCTTTACCGATTATTCAGATTAGGGGGAAATGTAGGAGAGGCGAACGAGCGGCCATGGAGAAACCTTCCGCCTCCCGCAAGTCCTATGCGGTGCTAGCGTCCGGGAGTCTACCCTTTGGTCAAACCACGTTTTTGGTGTAAAGTGAAATTGTTAGCGGGCACCGTTTCACTCTCCTCTTGAGGATTGCTTCGTTTTTTCCGCTGGGAAACAGAACCTTCCCCAGTGCCTTCTTTGTGGCACAATCGGCATAGCTTTTTCTCCTTAGGACCTTTTATGCCACTTGTGGAGCGAGCCTAACGACTTAGCACGGGAAGCTTTTCTTCACCAGTGACCCAGCCCTCGCTTCTTACTTTCTCCTCGTCCCCGTTTTTGTAGCGGATTAAGGCATGAGTGACGTTGCTCTTAGTATAAGCGGGGAATCCCCGAAGATGCTGTCCCACTGAGTATTTCACTCTAATCCAATCTTTTTCATATTGGTTCCAGTATAAGACCTCCTTGATATCCTCCATTTCCTTCCACGGCCCGTCTAACCAGTTTAGGCTGCTATTTCTTTTTCCATCCTTGCTGGTATAGTTTTGGTCATACTTGTGCATAATTTTCATCCTGTCGTTTTTGGTAGCGTGCGGGCGGATAATGCGTGAGTACTTGGTTTTACTGCCATCGGTAAAGGTCACATAAGCATGGGCAGTTGTCGGGCCCGAGAAGTAACCAGCGATCTTTGTGTTGCCTAGTGTTTTGGCAAGGTCGATTGTCACCTGCCTCAACCAGTCCTTTCGGTTGTTCGCGTAAATCACCCATCTTATCGTGGCAATGTCACGAGCACGGGATTCGTCTCCATCTATAAAAACATGGTACTTCCACCAGTTGCCGGAAACTTCACGCAAATCACCTCGACCATAATAGCGATCGAAATACTTGATCGCTAAGGTGTCCATTGGGGCCTCAAGTTTGTGAGTTGTTTGGATACGATCTGAGGACCCGTTACCACGCATCACCTCGGCCTCAATACTATATTCGCCTGCTTGATGAAGGAAGCCACTAAACTGGAATCCGGTATGGGCCCGGGTAATGGTTTTAATTAAACTAATGCCGCCCTTACGGTGCTTGATGCTCCAGGTTACCGATTGTACGTCGGCAAGGCCGGACTTAATAGTCGCGGTGATGAACCATTCGGGTTTACCTTCTTTATTAGGCCCTAGATACCGATTTTTGATCTCACTTGTGACTAGGGCGCGGTCTTCTCGCCTTGGTTTTACACGACGGCGCTCGTCTTCTAAAACGAAAGCAGTAATGAGGAAGCTATTGGGATCGCTCATTCGATAGTCAGCCTCACGCATCAAATCATAATGGACCCAGCAGAATCCTTCGCGTCCCCATTCTTTTCCCCAGGAGTTCATTATGAGAAAGGCTTGTTTACGATCGTCATAACCCACCACTGCCATCGCATGCATAGCGTGATTCATCTTCGGGTCATGGTCTCTTAAACCTAATAAATGGCTATTTCTCGTATAAGTGTCGTACAGGCCGCCGGAGAAGATTCTCGAGAGCCTGGCGCCGATCAGGATGGGGTTACCTTGTGCGAGAGCTGTCCGCATTTGCGACATGTTGTAGATGGACTTAAAATCATGAATCTTGAATTGAGATGCTTCACGTATGGCTTCCTGAGAGGGTCGTTGTGTGTGGTTCTTCTCCAAGTAGGGCGCGGTGGCTAAGGTGGCTGTGCCCATATTCTTCATAAAAAGGCATGCCTTTAAAAGGCTGGAGCCCTTATCTTTTCCCCCGTTGATTCCATTATATAGAAATAGAGGGGAGAATATACGGGACGGGTGATCGGCCTTCCAATTCTGGTCCATCGCTTCTTGGTAGCTTCTGATCGTGTAGGCCGCCGCCCAAGCTGCGCAGTCTTGCATTGACTGCTTTCCTACGGATGGCATGGATTGTCGTAGATCTACGGCGTAGCTACTGCTGAAGCCATAGTCCAAGTCCGGCTGCCACCTTTCCAGTTTCTCGAATTCCTCGGGAGGACAAATTCGCAATCCTGTCTGCGCCTTGAGGCTAAGGCTGGAAAGTAACAACCCCAAAAGGGGCAATAAATATCTACAGTTCACTTCGGCATAGTCTCAATAAATGAAAAGCAGACAATGCTAAACCTATCGTAGATCACCCCCCTTTCTCCCCCATGAACTCCACCCAATTCCGCTCTTCACCGGGTTTCCCGCCAAAAGCAAATTCCTAGCAGTTATTGTTGAGTCGCTTTTTTTGCTCTCTTCTTGGCTTGTCGGGCGGCTTTTTTATCGGTGGGTTTATCAGATTTCGGCTCTTTGCTTTTGCTGCCTCTGAGTCCTAGATACTGGTCTTCCGGCGGCTTTATCTTCATGAAATCGTCTAGTATCTTCTGCATGACTGCTAGTAAATTGCTTTCTCAGGCCGGGTTTCCTAGAGGCTGAAGGCCCGGGGTAGGTGGGGGTGCAGGACTTCGCTTCCACTCTCTGGACACGGCTTGACAGTGGAAGCCTCGCCCCCTGCCAATTTGGGATACAATAGTGAGACACAAGCCGTTCCTGCCGGACTCATAAGTGGACTCATTTTCAATTCCTGAGTCGGCTACTTGAGAATCCCGCCCTCTCCGTCATAGGGGACCGGTAGGATTCTGAAGGTGACGCTACACAAAAAACCGGAATGCTCAGGGCTTCTCGCACTCCGGTTTTTTGTTGAGATTAATGTGTGATCTCTCAGGAAGAGCGTCGACGAATTCCCAGCAGGAGAAAGCTGCTGAGTAGAACCAGAGATGAAGAAGCGGGTTCCGGAACGGTGAGGGTTACCTGGTCGAGGTCGAAGTTGAAGAAGGCGGGATTGTTCTCGAAGCCATCTGGAACGCTGACTCCTACCTGGATATTGCCCACGTTTGAGAAAATCGAACTGAAAGGCTGCCCCTCGGTGGTCACGAAGGATACGCCTGGTCCAGCCCCGATAGGGGGACCAGGAGGTTGGAAAGCGGCCGTGGCGGCGGCAGTAGCGATGTCGACTGAGATTTCGGTCCACTGGCCGGGGAATACCGGTTGGAATCGGACAGCGCTGGCCCCGGGGAAATTAAATGGGGTTGCAAAGCGCAGGTTGAAGGTCAGCGGCACCGGTGCATCGTGACGTACCATAGCAGAGAATGACTGGACACCATCGGCGAGCCAGTCTCCCGTGAAGGCTCCACCGCTTGAGCCAAACGGAGCCTGTCCCCTGAGGATGACCGCTCCGAAATTCCCGGCCTGAGTGAAGGAGAACGGAACAGAGGCATGTCCCGGGCTCGCCCCAGGGGCGCCACCGCTTTCTGACCAGTTGACGCTCAGCGTTCCGGTCGTATCGCGCCAGTTGGAGCTATCGGTATCAAAGTCCTCTACAAAGCTGGTTACAGCGCCAGCAGGGAGGGAGAGCAATCCTGCCAGGGCGAGGATATGGTTTTTCAGTTTCATATCTGATGTGGTTATTTGAGGTTTACGGTTTTCTAGACTGAGAAAATTAATCAGTGGGGGACCTGGAATTCCGGGTCGTTCCTGATAGCCGCCTGGTTTGACCAGCGGCGCATATCACGCAGGGCGTTTTCATCGAGGAGTTCGACATTGCCCCCCGCCATCGCCGTGACAGCCTTGCCCTTCCATCGGAGGTCGACGAAGCCGTGGTCTGAGGCTCGGGCATTTTCTGTGAATGGCTCAGCACTCCACAGCGGTCCCAGAATGGAAGGCGGACGGACTTCGAAATACCCCGTTCCACTGTCCGAGCGAGCAGAGGCAAATACGATCAGTTTGATGGGATCGTGTGGTTCGGAAATGTGGGTTACCACGAACTTCCCGAGACGCTCCATGATTTGGGGGCTGGGAGGAAGAGGGCTGCCGGTTCCATAATGTCCGCCAACAAAGACGGCATTGACTCCGAGATTAGGGGATACGCTGACCGCATAGTCGGCCTGGCCACCGGTCAGCAGACTTTCGTTTCCATTGAAAACAATGCCCTCCTCCATCCGGCCGACAAATTGAGCCAGTTTCCAAGGATAGCGGGCGTTGACTGGGAAGGAGAGAGGTTCTCCTTTCAGGTTGGTCAAGGCGCGGTCCCCCTTGAATCCAGGCATGAGCGCCCCGCCATTTTCAGAGGCGTAAGTCTGCCAGCCTGCGACGAGTTGTGCGGCTGCACTTACTTCCCTGGTCATCCTTGCCTTCTCAACGACGGAAAAAGTCATTGTTGCTCCGAGGCCCGAGAGAAGGACAAGAATCGTGACGGACATCAGGATTTCCGTCATGGTAAACCCGGACGGATATTTGTGGTCCGGGTTTCTCATGATGATTTCCTCCTCACGGAAAAGAACCTCCTGGCTTCCGGTGCTATTTGGACAACGTGCTGGATCGGACCAGCTTCGGGGGCGGATCGTTCGGCAAGAACTGACCAGTTCTTCAGGTCCTCGCTACCCAGGATTTCAAATACTTCTCCAGCATCCTGGGCACTCCAGCGGAGGGTTAGTTGCTCATTTGCGAAGCCAATGGTGAACTCGGGCGAGGTGTTATTTACGGGTGACAACGCATAGGAAAGCTCAAGGCTCGGAGCGAAGTCCCCGATGAGCTGGTGCTCCACACTCTCCTTGAGGTAGAAAATGGCAAAGCTCCCGCTGCCGCCGCCGTTGAAAGTCGCGGGTTGGAGAGAGGTCAGGCAGAAGAAAACTTTGCCCTGCGAGAGTCCTTCCTGTACATAGCGGCGAATTTCAGGATCACTGAGATCGAGATCGAAGGTCAGCAAGGTATCGGTGGGGACAATGTCGCCAGGATTGACCAGGTCTGTCTGCCCTACGGCCCATGGCCTGGAGTCGAATCCGGCTGAGGGGTTGTTGGTGACGTCACGGGGACCACCTGAGAGATCGTATCCGAGCGGATAGGCTGTGGCCCCTTCGGGGCCCCAGTATGGTGAGCCGGAAATAGCTGGTTGCCCGAGTCCAGGCGGGGGTGCGCCCTCTACGAACGAATCTGTGGTAACGCCGTTTCTGAACCCGACCCCATGCAATTCAACCGGGGGGCCGGGGTCGGGGTCGCTTCCTTCTTCCAGCAGGGCATCGAAGGGGTCGGCTGAGGGATCGTAGCGCATGGTCGGATCTCCGAGAGCCGGGTTGTTGGCGACCCGGGCAGTGAGCCTGAGTATACGGACATCGTAGCTGGCAGGGTCTTCTCCGAGTGGAACGCCCAGTGCCCCGGTATCAAATCCAACGATGATCTGGCCCAGGCGATCAGCGCCTCCATCCACATCTTCAGGAAGACCAGTGAAAAGTGACCCTTTTGGACGGAATCCCAACGTGCTGTTGTGTGGATAATTCCAACGGTCCACGGTGGGCTCAGAAGCCTGCAAGGTGAATATGGTCTCCCCCGAAGAGGAGTGACTCGTGCATCCCAGAATGCAGCAGAGGGGGAGGTGCCGTAACTTCATCAGATTCTGATCTATTCCGTGAAGCTTCTTAAGAGCTCTTCCACGGTTCCCTCCTTCAGGGATTCGCCCTTCAGAACTTTTCTAGCCAGTGAGTTGGTGGAACGAATAAGTGGGCTCCCCGCAATTTCCTTCTTGTAGGAAATGACTTCATGTTCCCGGAGGACCTTGCGCCATTCAGTCCTGACCTGCTGCCAGAAATCGCTGGTTGCCTCCCAGTAGTTCTCCGCCTTGCTGAAGTCCTCTTGCTCGTATCGGCGGTAGATGTTGAGCCCTGTCTCGTGGCACAGGAACCTGTTCTTTCCCTTGATCCACTTTCTGTTTTCCTGCTCGTGAACCCAACCTTCAGGAGTGATAACGTGGCGGTTCACTGCCCGCAGGATATCGTAATCATTCCGCTTGGTGTATTCCCTCCTCGGCAGAGGTCGACAGGTATCCTTGCTTGTCCATGCGCTGCGATTGCCCTCGTGGGTCCATTTGCCCCAGCTCTCATAGCGGGGGCTGTCGTCGACCTGAGTGACCAGCTGGGTCCAGGTTCCTTTAACTTCCGAGGGTTTTAGGGTTCGCTTCTTCCACGTGCGCTCACCCAGGTATTCAACGATCACCGGGTCCTCGTATTTCCAGATTTGCCCCCAGTGCTTCACGACCTGCATGATCGGCCCTGCTTCGACGAGGAGGATGTGCTGGAGAACGATGAGATCCTCGTGATCCTCGACAACCTTGACGATTTCCAAGGCGTCGGCCCGGTATGGTTTTTTCAGTTCGTATCCAGCGACCAGGGGGACGGTTTCGCGGAAGGTGAATTCGACATCGAATTTTCCTGCCATGGAGAGGATCGCATCGCGGTCCTTTTTGAAGGCATCAGGATCTGCTGCTGCCGCAGTGCCTTCGAGCGCCAGAATGGCGACTCCTGCAAGGCTCATGAACTGCATGGTCATCTCCCGGCAGCCTAGCAAATGGGTCCCGAGAAGGCTAACGGCACACTGATCATGGATTAATGCCCGATTGTCCAAGGCCCCCTGATCCGGCAGGGCAGTCACTGCTAGTAAATTGCTTTCTCAGGCCGGGTTTCCTAGAGGCTGAAGGCCCGGGGTAGGTGGGGGTGCAACTGCTAGTAAATTGCTTTCTCAGGCCGGGTTTCCTAGAGGCTGAAGGCCCGGG
>Ga0163108_10002784_pt1 | contig 12567 bp, 7 predicted proteins | sample Fk1155metaG_FD_109644 | JGI IMG/M metagenome (GOLD analysis project Ga0163108, IMG submission 109644) | Marine microbial communities from the Central Pacific Ocean - Fk160115 155m metaG | ecosystem: Environmental > Aquatic > Marine > Oceanic > Photic zone | place: The Central Pacific Ocean...
GCGATTCTCGACGAGGCCAATTACCTGTTGAACGTGCTCGAGGGACGAGCCAGCAGCAAGGCGAAGTACAAGGCGGCCGCCAATCTCAAGGGGCTCGGGACAGCCCTGCTGGATTACACCAGCGAGCAGCGCGGACTTCGGTCGGTTCAATCCGGGAATGACCGGGAAGATTTTCAGAGAATGAACGAGCAGTTCCAGGGCCGATACAAGAAGGCCCTCGAGCGGGTCAAGGTGGACCAGGGCCAGCAGACGCTGACGATTGTCGATGATTCCGGAAACCTGGCGGGACAGGATGAGAGTTTGCAGAAGGCCCAGATCCTCAGGAACAACAGCCGGCTGCTCAGAGAAAATCGCGACGTTGTGCAACAGCAGGGCCAGCAGCAGCAGACCGGGAAATTCGCTTTCACCCTGAAAGTGCCGGCGGCAAAACCGAGGCCGACCAAGGGGAAGGCTGGCAAGAAGAACAAGGACGTCGCTTCGAAGAAACGGGACACATCCCAGTTGCGGCAGAAGCGACGCAGCCAGAGCCTGAAACAGGCCAAGGAGCTCAACACGGCGCTCGAGAATCAAAGGGCACTACAGCAACAAAACGTGATGCCTCAACAAGAACGTCCCTTCGATCAGTCTTTGAACAAGATCGTGGGATCCCCTGGAGAGCAGTCGCCGATGGGGGGTCTTGGCGCAGCAGGTATGGGTGGTGGATCCTCTGGAGAAGATGGAGAGGTTGCTCTGATCGGTGATCCGACCGCAGGAGACACTGCGGGGGGACTGTCGGTTGAATTCGATATTCCGACCGGGGGCCAGATGCTGCAGTTTGCCACGACCCGGGGCGGCCCCAAGCTGGGCCTGGCGATCCGGCCCCGCGAGTCGATCAAGTTGGGATTGAACCTGTTGTGGACGGTTGCCTGGTTGGCCGTCGCCGCCGGGATCATCGTGGCCTGCCGGCGTCCCGAGACCCTGACCGCCCTGCAACGCCACTTCGCCAAGGGATTGGTCGGCGTCGGGCTGGTCGGGTTTCTGTTGTTGCCCGGGTTGCTGGCCTGGTCGGGATTCCTGGTCTTCGTGGTCGGCGGGGTAACTTTCGCCGTGCAACACCGGGTGGTTCGTGTCGACGCCGCCTGATCAGGGTGTCGGCGGGCGGATTGTCCAACGTGGGAAGCTGAGTGGAACCGGGACCTTGATGATCAGCGTGGCGGCTTCGAACACGAAGTCCCAGTCGGCCGGTCGCCCGTCGAGTTCCTTGAAATGGTAGGTGATCTGGGCCGTGCCGTCTCCGAGCCGGGGTGTTTCCAACCGGCTGAATTTCACACGCTGTTTTGCGGTGTTGGCAAGGTGAGCCCGGTTGTACAGCAGCCCGATACGATGGGATTCGAAGGCCGGTCCGCCCGATTCGTAGTTGACCTGGATCTGCACGACGGCGTTGAACCGGTCGTTTTCGATCGGCAGGAACTTTGCCGACTGCAGCACGACCGCGACACCGGCTCGTCGGCTGGTCGACTTGCTGGATTGCGACGGTCGCGGAAAACGGAAGGCCTGGGTCCCGGCCGCCAGCCAGACATTGGCCCGACCCACCAGGGTAATTTCTTTCAGCGGTGTGGCCGCGGCAGACTGGAAGTCCAGTCGCAGTTGCAGGCGCGGATCGTCGCTGCCCAGGGGCAACTCCAACGTGGCATCGGGACTGCGTGGAGCGAGCGGCCGGGAGGATCCGTCCCGGAAATGGCCCCGGGCCCGAAAGTCGGCCGGTCGGCAGACCAGGTAGAGGGGGCGCAACCGCGGTTCGGCCGCCCAGGCCAACCGTAACGGGATCAGCAGTTGGTCGCTGCCGGGGATCTTGCGTGGAGTTCGCGAGGTGGCGACCACGCGAAACGGGCCCGGCCTGGCGATCGATCCGACCGGATCCGGAGTGGGCCCCGGCGTCAGTGCGGCGGTGCCCGGTCGGCTGATCAGTCCCGTCCGCGCTGCCAGACGATCGAGAACGTCCCAGTAGGTCTGCTTGTCGAAGCGAACCGGAAAAGACCTCGACCGCAGGGCGCCAGGAACGGCGACCAGTTTCAAGGGGTTTCCGGATTGCCGACTGATGGCCTCGACGATCTTCTCCAGGGGAAAAGTGCCCTCGAGGGTCACACGGGAGGCTTCGGCCGAGCGGATGGCCTGGGTCTGTTCGAGCGATCGCCGGATGCGACGCACGGCCGCCCTGGTTGCCACATTCTTCAGCGACGACGGGGGTGGCAGGTGATCGAGTATCCCAGGACCGAGTGACAGCAGTTTTCTTCGTGCCCGCTCACGGGTGGCCCGCCGGTTGTTGCCCAGTTCGACGACCAGCTGTTGGATTTCACGAGCCAGTTGCTTGGTCTTTGCAGTCGACTTTGTTGGTTGGCCCCGGGCCGAAGACAACGGGACGATGATGGCCACGAAAAGCGTGATCCCGCCCAGGAACCGACCGACGCCTCCACGGCGTGGCGTTTTGCGTCGGGAAATTCGTGGCGTGACGGACATTGCTGGATCGACGTTGACGCTGGCGGCCGAGAGAACCTGGTCATTCGAGTGTACGTGAGATGGAGACGAGTTGCACGAATCGGGAACCAGGGGTCGATTGACTCGGTGTTGTCCAGGAGATGTAATCAATGGGCGAGGAGTGGTGCTGATGCCGAGCCTGACCGTCGAAAATTATCTCAAGGCAATCCTGCAGATCGGCTTGCGGGAGCAGGTGACGTGGGTGTCAACCGGGCAATTGTCCCTGGCGCTGAGTGTTTCGCCGGGTACGGTAACCAGCATGCAGAAGACGCTGTCGGATGCGGGACTGGCGGAATACCGGCCCTACGAGGGAGTGTGCCTGACGGAGGCCGGGCGGACGCTGGCGGTACGGATGTTGCGGCGTCACCGATTGATTGAACAGTTCCTGGTCGAGACGCTGGGGTTGTCGTGGGACCAGGTTCACGAGGAAGCCGAGCACATGGAGCATGCAGTCAGCGATGTCCTGGTTGACCGCATCGACGAATTTCTTGGCCGTCCGCAATCGGATCCACACGGTGATCCGATTCCGACGGCTGACGGGAAATTGCCCGAACACGTTTCCGATGCAGTGACGCTGGATTCCTGTACGGTTGGCAGTGGCGTCCGCATCGTGCGGGTGATCAACCAGGGCACCGAGTTTCTTCAGTTCCTGACTCACAATGGCGTGGCCCTGGGTGTGGAAGGCCGGGTGTTGTCGAACAACCGCGAGGCGGGCCTGGTGACACTGGAGATCGATGGTGCCGCGGTGGTGCTGGGACAGCAGGCGGCCGAGCAGTTGCTTGTCGACCAGGTGTAGTTGCCGGGTCACGCTACGGTTACTGTTGCGGATCCTTGAGGATCGTCAGGTCGACGGCCCGTCCCGAGTCGAGCAGGACCTTGGCGGCGACGCGTGAGAAGACTGTCTGCATGGTATCGAGGTACATGCGTCGCATGGCCAGGTGGCGTGTTGCCAGGTAGTCCTGGGGGCCGCTGTCGGCTTCGCGATGGATTTGCGACACGAGTTGGTTGAATCGTGACGCCTCGCCCCGGGCGGATGAAATCAACCGGCTCTTGTACGCGGCGGCTTCGAACTGGATCCGTTGTGCCTCGGCCTCGCGTTGAAAAGTCCGTTTCCCGGCGTATGCCGTGGCATTGTTGATGTGGGTCTGGCGTTCGGCCCGGGCGTTCATCACTTCCAGGAATTCCGACTTGACCTGGATTGGCGGGTAGACGGCGCCCACGGTGACGTCATCGATGACGAGACCGAGTTGCTGAACGGGCTCCTGGGCAAGCCGTTCCACCAGGAGGCTCTTGAGCCGGTTTCGGCCGAGGACGTGGACGAAGTCCACGCCGCATCGCGTGACAGTGTCGGCGACCAGCGATTCGGCAAGCAATCGCAACCGGGTCTCGGGCGTGGCGATGCCGAAAAGAAATTGAGCGATGTCGTCGACGTGGTAATGGATGGTGACCTGGAGGTTGAGGATATTTCGGTCGCCGGTCAGGAACTGGGACTGCAGGGCCGGATCGACGGGTACAAGGAACTCGTCTGGATTTCCTTCTTCCAGGGTCGCATCGAACTCGGGTTGGCCGATCGACATCGTGCGAACTTCGTGGGTGTTGATACGGTCAACCCGTGTCAATGGCCAGGGCAAATCCCAGCGGAGTCCGCTCGATCTCACCGCGACGCCTCCACCCGGGTTGCGGTCCAGTTGTCCAAAGCGGCGAATCACGGCCTGTTCATTGCCACGGACGATATAGAATCCACTGACCAGCCAGGCCAGCAGCAGGACGACCAGCGGAACTGCAGTTCGGCCGGCGGCGGTGAAGAACGTGGTGCGACTCATCAGCGACTTCCCTCCTTGCCTGCCGATGTGGCCCGCGGGGCGGGAGCGTCGGTCGGTTCGGCACGAACACCCTCGGTCAGCAGTTTCAGCAGGCTGTTCGAGGCCGAGAGGACCAGCGTGGTTCGATCGTTGAGGATGAGGCGATAACTGTCGAGAGTCCGGGTGAAACGGTAAAACTCCGGATCGCGGCGGTGGGCCTGATTGAGGATCGACAGGCTCTCGGCATCGGCCCGGCCGCGAATCACGTCGGCTTCCTGTTGCGCGTTGGCGATGATCTCGCTGTACTGCAGATCCGCCCGGCTCTTGATCTTGGTGTTTTCAGCCAATCCGTCACTGCGGTATTCCTCGGCAATCTTCTTGCGTTCCGTCTTCATCCGTTCGAAGACGGCGACCTGGTTTTGCCGGGGAAAGTTCAGTCGCTTGATCCTGACATCGATCAACTCGATCCCGTAGCGTTCCAGGACCAGGGCGGCGAGTTCCTTGCGGACGGCCTTGGGAATCGTGACCAGCAATCCGGGCCGGGCGACGTCCGGGCCCGACCCCGAGTCGTGAACATCGACCAGTTGACCGAATTCGGTTTCTCCCAACCGCGTTCTCAGTGCCGGCAGCACGTGCTCGGCCAGGCGGGTCCTCGCGGTGTCGTGATCTCCCAGCGCGGTAAAAAACCGGTAGAGGGGCGGTTTGTTTTTCGTGGTGTCGGCTGCGGTGTCGGGGGTGGCAATTCGCCAGCAGAGGAAGGAATCGACGGTGACGTTTTTCTTGTCGGCTGTCACCATTTCACCACCCGGGGGGTCATGAAGTTGTACACGGGCGTCGAAGCGTCGCACGGCGTCCAGGGGCCAGGGCAGCTTGAATTTCAGGCCCCGGTCGGCGGGTTGGTCGTAGATCGCGGCGATCTTCCCGAGTCTTTCGACAAGCACCCATTCGGATTCGTCGACAAAGGTGCACGAGGATCCGGCCAGGCCACAGACGACTGTGAGTCCGGCCAGTCCCAGGAGGAATCGGGAGGAGGGCGTGCCCGGGCGGGCCGATTTCTGTTCATCGTTCATCGGGAGTCTTCCGGTCGGTCTTGGATTTGCGTGGCGGCGAGACGATCTGTTCTTCCTCGTCGCCGGGTAGAAGAGGGGCCAGCAGCGGTGGTCCGCCGCTTCGAGGGTTGGTCAGCATCAGGTGTTTTCGGCCGGCGGCCTTGGGGTCGAGGATCGTGAGTGGGCGACCGGCGAGTGCCTGTTCGATGGCCTTGAAGTAGAGATGGAGCTTGGAGACCTCGGTGGTCTGGTCGGAGCCGGTGCCGTTGGCGAGCAGCGAGAGGAAGCGATCGGCCTGGCCCCGGGCCGTGGTTGTCGTGATTGTCGATTTGGCACGAGCCGCATCCAGTGTGGCGGCGGCCTCTCCGGAGAGCAGCTTGCCTTTCATCAGCGCCTTCCAGGTGGCGGGATCATCGAGTGACCAGTTCGAGACCGTCAGTCGATGACGTTGAGTGGTGGTCGGTGCCGTGGGTGGTTTCGGGACGACGTGGTCGGGTTGGCCGGTTTCTGACAGGAAGGCGATGGCGCGGGCACCGGCGGCGGCCAGCAATCGGCGCGCATAATAGGCCTCGGCCTCGTTGATCAACTGCTCGCGTTCTTCGAGAGCATCGGCGACTTGTCGGTAGGCCGCGATCACCTGCCGGGGCGGGTGAATATCGAGCAGGTGGAGGTCGATGATCTCGAGGCCGAGCCGGTAGGCTGTGACTGCATCACGGGTGGCGACCAGGCAGTCACGTTCGATTTCGCGACGTCGGTCAGCAAGCAGGTCGGCGAGCGAGGCGGTGGCGGCCACCTGTCGAATCGCGGACTCGGTCGTGGCCTTGAGCAGGCTTTCGGGCTCCGCGACGCCGAAGGTGTAGCGCCGAAGGTCCCCGATGCGATATTCGACGACCGCGGTCAGTTCGACCAGGACCTCGTCACCGGTGACCACCTGGGCTTCGGCCATCAGCGGTGAATCGGTCCGTTGATCGTGTTGGCTGTTCCACTCGATCGGTGCAACGGCAACGTCCTGGGGATTGGAATCCTCGACCGTTCGGAATCCGATCGGCAGCGAGCGGACTTCAAAGATCCGCTGGCGATGAATCGTCTCCAGCGGCTCGGGCCATCTCCAGTGCCATCCTGCCGGCAGCGTTTCCCGGTAGCGGCCGTAGCGGGCCACGACGGCTCGTTCGTTCTCCGGGAGGATCACGATTCCCGAAACGCACCAGGCAAATAGCAGGCCGGCGGCGATGAGTTTCAGGCCCGATTGCCGGTAACGGAGGGCGGCGTAGGTCAGCCGTGATGGCGAGAGTGTCTCGGTGAGTCGTGCGGCGGCGTTGGAGATCCGGTGGCTGAGGATGCCCCAGCGGGTTTCGTCCCAGCGTTGGAACCACAGCAGCCTCATCGCGTTGAGCATCACCGCCAACGACGAGATCTCGTGGAACACGGCGGCGGCGGCCGGCGACAGGAATCCCGTGGCGCCGAGCAGGATGCCCAGACCGTTCATGCCGAAGGCGAAGAGCCAGATACTCTGACGAATCACGGTGACAAGTTGTCTTGAGAGTTGAAAGAGGCCCGGCAGGGGTTTCAGCGGATCTCCCATCAGGACCAGGTCCCCGGCCTCGGCCGCGAGATCGCTGCCGACTCCCCCCAGGGCGATTCCCACCGTCGAGGTGGCCAGGGCGGGCGCGTCGTTGACGCCATCACCGACCATCGCCACGCGGCCGCCGTCTCGTTCGGCCTCGGAAACCCAGGCGGCCTTGTCGGCCGGGAGCAGATCACTTTGGACCAGGTCGAGCGTTGGGAGTTTTGCCGCGACGGCCTCGGCGGGTTCGAGACGATCGCCGGTCAAGAGAACGATTCGTTGGATACCGTTGTCCTTGAGAGCCGAGAGCACCTCGGTGGCTTCTTCTCGGGCCACATCGGTGACACCCAGCCCGCCGACCCAGGTGCCATCAACGGCAACCAGGATCGCCGACTGTCCGGCGGTGGCCAGTTGCCGCAGCAGCGCCTCGAGTTCTTCGGTGATGGGCACGCCGTGTTGTTCGAGCAACCGGCGATTTCCCACGGTGATCCTGTTGCCGTTGGAATCGAGGGTATGCGGTGCGACGCTGGCCACGACTCCGAAGCCGGGTTCGGAGGAGAAGTTCTCCGGAGCCGGAACGACCATTCCTCGTTTCTCGGCCTCGCGAACGACCAGACGTGCCAGCACGTGTTCGCTGGAATGCTCGGCCACCGCGGCGGTGCGTATCAGTTCGTCGGCGGTCAAGCCGCTGTCGGCACTGGGAGCGACAATTCCCAGCACGGGTTCTCCGCGAGTCAGCGTTCCGGTCTTGTCGAAAACGAATGTGTCGACACTGGCGAGTCGCTCGAGCGCGGCCGAACCCTTGACGACAATTCCGGCTCGTGCCAGCCAGGCCATCGCGGCCATCACGGCGCTGGGAGTCGCCAGGATCAGCGGACAGGGGCAGGCCACGACCAGCACGGCCAGCGCCGGCAGGAATCCCGATTCCCATGTCCTGGCCTCACCGAGAAATCTCCAGCCGACCAGTGTTGCCAGTGCCGCGCCCAGGACGAATGGGAGGAACAGGCGGGCAAGTCGATCGGCGGTGCGTTCGAGAGGCGCTTTTCGCTGTGTCGCCTCGGCCACCAGGTTGATCACCTGGCCCAGGGTTGTCTGCTCACCGATGCTCTCGGTTCGAACGACGAGTGCTCCGAACTGATTGAGCGTACCGCTGAAGACTGGTTCCCCGGGTTCCTTGTCGATCGGCAGGCTTTCGCCGGTCAACGCCGACTGGTCGACGGCCGAGCGGCCCGAATCGACGGTGCCGTCAACCGGCAGCCTTTCTCCGGGTCGGACGACGACGAGGTCACCGGCCTGGAGGTCTTCGACGGGGACATCGGTTTCCACGTCGCCAACGAGCCGGTGTGCGATGGCTGGGCAGAGCTGGAAAATGCGTCGGATGGCCTGTTGAGCGCGATCGACCGTGTAGCCCTCGATGCTCTCACCACACAGGGCCACAAAGACCACCAGTGCCGCGGTGACCGGCTCGCGGAGCAGGATGGCGGCCAGGCAGGCAAGCGTCAGGGCCAGGTCGGCTCCGATCCGCCCGGCGAACAAACCCTCGAGTGACTGGAAGAGGATGCGGGCACCGCCGAGCACGGCGGCCAGCAAGGCGAGACGGAAACCGAACAGCGATTGGGCATCGGCCCAGCCGGGTGCGCCGGTCGAGGCGACGGCGCCGACGACCAGGTCACAACCAAGCAACAGGCCGACCAGGACCGTCAGCAGGTAGATCGGTGCCGAGCGGTAGTGGAATCCGGCTTCGTCGGACGACACCGTGCCGGCCAACGACGCCTCATCCTGCAGGAACTCCCGAGCGGATTCGGGGATGTAGTGCATGGGGCTTCCGCAAGGAAAAACACGTGCGGCCTCCATGCACTCAACGGTGCCCTTCGAACACCGTCACTCCATCGTAAACCCCGGCCCGAGCCGTTACCAGACGCGTGTTGTCCCGGTCCAAGGACTCGGGTTGATCATCCCCCGTGGACCGTGTGTTCGCTACAATGAGCCTGGAGAGAGTGGTGATTCGCATGGCGGCGTGGCCTCGATCAATTCCGCTGCGAGCACCCTTGTCATCAACCGTGGTGGAGCCAAACGGTGAGTGAAGGCGACGGGCAGGAACACGCGAATTACCAGAACCCGCTGGTTTCCAGGTACGCGTCGAAGGAAATGAGCGGCATGTGGTCGTCCCAGGTTCGCCATACGACCTGGCGTCGCTTGTGGGTGGCCCTGGCCGAATCACAGCAGGAGCTGGGGCTGGACATCTCCAATGAACAACTCGCCGAGTTGAGCGGGGCGATCGAGGACATTGATTTCGACGTGGCGGGTCGCTACGAACGCGAACTGCGGCACGATGTCATGGCCCACGTCCATGCTTACGGTGACCGCTGTCCCGATGCCCGTGGGATCATCCACCTGGGAGCTACCAGTTGCTTTGTGACCGATAATACTGACCTGCTGCTGGTGCGGCAGTCACTGGAGTTGATCCGCGATCGCCTGGTGGGCGTGATCCATCACCTGGCGACGTTTGCGTCACAGCATCGTGATTTGCCGTGCCTGGGTTTTACGCACCTGCAACCGGCTCAGCCGACAACGGTCGGCAAGCGGGCGTCGCTGTGGTGCTATGATCTCGTCCTCGACCTCGAGGAACTTGAACACCGCCTTGCGCAGTTGAAGCTGCGGGGTGTGAAAGGTACGACGGGGTCGCAGGCCTCTTTCCTGTCCTTGTTCGACGGCGATCACCAGCGGGTCTGCCAGCTCGAGGCACTGGTGTCGAAGAAGATGGGGCTGTCCGACGTTTACCCGGTCACCGGTCAGACGTATTCCCGCAAGGTCGACGCCCAGGTCCTGGACCTGCTGGCCGGGATCGGGATCTCGGCTCACAAGGCCGGAAGCGACATCCGCCTGCTGCAGCATCGCAAGGAGATCGAGGAACCGTTCGGCAAGCAGCAGGTGGGTTCATCGGCGATGGCCTACAAGCGGAACCCGATGCGGTCGGAACGCATGTGTGGTCTCGCCCGTTTTGCGGTTTCGTTGGCCGACAGCGGGGGACAGACCGCGGCGACACAGTGGATGGAACGAACGCTCGACGACAGCGCCAATCGTCGCCTGACCCTGCCGCAGTCCTTCCTGGCGATCGACGCGGTGCTGATTCTCTACCGCAACATCGTGGATGGTCTGGTCGTGTATCCCCGGGTGATCGCGCGGCGGTTGGCCGAGGAGTTGCCGTTCATGGCGACCGAGGAGATCCTGATGGCGGGTGTTCGGGCCGGGGGCGATCGGCAGGAACTGCACGAAGCAATTCGCGTGCACAGCCAGGCCGCCGGCGAACAGGTCAAGCAACACGGTCTGGAGAACGACCTGATCGAGCGATTGCAGGGCGACCCGTTGTTCGCCGACGTTGACCTTGCCGGCACGCTCGAGGCCGGGCAGTTCACCGGTCGAGCCGCCGAGCAGGTCGACGAGTTTATCGTCGGCGTGGTCGACCCGATCCGCGAGCGGTACGCCGGGTCGCTTGATGCTGATGGTGGGGAAGTGACCGTCTAGGCCAGCCGGTCAGGCCGGTTCCAGCCGGACCGCACAGACCTTGAACTCGGGGATCTTCCCCTGCGGGTCGAGTGCATCGTTGGTCAGCGTGTTGGCCGCGGCTTCGCGAAAGTGGAACGGGATGAACACCGAGCCGGGTTGGACATTCCTGTCGGCCCGGGCCGACAGCTGGATCGATCCACGGCGGCTCGTGACCTTCAACTCCTGGCCGTCGTCGGCTTTGAGCCGTTGGAGATCATCGGGATGAACGGCCACGAACGGTGCTGGTTCGATGGCGTCCAGTGCCTGGCTGCGTCGAGTCATGCTGCCGGTGTGCCAGTGGGCGAGGACTCGACCGGTGTTCAGGATGAACGGAAAATCGTCGTCGGGTAATTCGTCGGCTGGTCGATAAGGGCAGGGTACGAATCGGCCCCGGCCGCTGGTGGTGGGAAATCCGTCCCCGAAGAGGATCTGAGTGCCGTCAGCGGTATCGGGATCGGGACAAGGCCAGAGCCGGCCGGTCAGGCCGAGATTCTCGTGTGTGAGTCCCTGGTAGTTGCGGGTCAACGCCGTGAATTCGTCAAAGACGGCGGATACGTCGGTGAAGGATGAATCGAGTCCCACCCGTCCCGACACCTCGCAGAGGATCTCCCAGTCCTGGCGGGCCAGGCCGGGGGGGGCGAGAACCGGTCGGCCCAGTTGGACACGGCGATCGGAATTGGTATAGGTCCCGGCCTTCTCGAAGTAGCTGCTGGCCGGCAGGATGACGTCGGCGAATTCCGCGGTTTCGGTCGGGAAGATGTCCTGGACGGCAAGAAAGTCAAGATTGGAGAGGGCCTGGCGCACCGTGTTGGAATCCGGGTCCGAGATGAAAGGGTTTTCGCCCATGATGTACATCCCGCGAATGCTACCCAGCAGTGCCCCCTTGATGATCTCGACGACGGTCAGACCCGGTTCCGGATCGAGCGGGCGACCCCAGGCGGTCTCGAACTTCCGGCGGCACTCTTCATTGGCGACCGACTGGTAGTCGGGATAGACGATCGGGATCAGACCGGCGTCGCTGGCTCCCTGGACGTTGTTTTGACCACGAAGTGGATGGAGGCCGCTTCCGGGTCGACCGATGTTTCCGGTGGCCAGGCACAGCGAGATCAGGCAGCGGGCATTGTCGGTACCGGTGACGTGTTGTGAGACGCCCATGCCCCAGAAGACGATCATCGAGCCACCACCGCCGGTCGGTGTTGCTTTCCCGATCGTCCTGGCAATCGCTTCGATTTGCTCGGCGGGGACTCCGCAAATGGCCGAGGCGCGTTCGGGGCTGTAGTCGGTTTCGACGAGTTCCCTGAGCGATTCGAAGCCCTCGGTATGTCGGTCGATGTAATCCTTGTCGACGAGGTTGTCACGGCAGAGAACGTGCAACAACCCGTTGTAGAAGGCGACGTCGGTTCCAGAACGGATTTGTGCGAAATGGCTGGCGGCATTGGCGATGGCGTTGCGGCGGACGTCGACGACGATCAGCTCGGTGTTGGCCTTGGCGGCCTGCTTGATGAAAGTGGCAGCAACAGGGTGATTGGTGGTCGTGTTGGAACCGGTGACCAGTGCCACGTCGGCACGGGCGACGTCGGCGAAGATATTGGTGACTGCCCCGGACCCGATCGTTTCCATCAGTGCCGCCACGCTCGACGCGTGACACAATCGCGTGCAGTGATCGACGTTATTGGTTCCCAGGCCGGCCCGGATGAACTTCTGGAAGAGATAGGCCTCCTCGTTGGATCCCTTGGCTGATCCGAATCCGGCCAGGGTGTTGCTGCCATGGCTGTCGCGGATGGCGGTCAACCGCGACCCCACCAGGTCGAGTGCTTCTTCCCAGGTCGCTTCGCGGAAGGCGGGCAGGACGTCGTCGAGATCGACCACTCCGCCGGGCTTGCGTCCCCGGTCGCCGGGCAGGGAACTGGCGACGGCCGGTGAGAGCGGACCCTTGGGGTAGGCCGACTCACGCCGGATCAGCGGTGTCGTCAGGCGGTGCGGGTGCAGGGTGTAGTCCCAGCCGTAGCGTCCCTTGACGCACAATCGCCCCTGGTTGACCGGGCTTTCTCGGCCCTCGCATTCGACAATCGTTTCGTCGCGGACCCAGGCC
>Ga0163108_10002788_pt1 | contig 12557 bp, 8 predicted proteins | sample Fk1155metaG_FD_109644 | JGI IMG/M metagenome (GOLD analysis project Ga0163108, IMG submission 109644) | Marine microbial communities from the Central Pacific Ocean - Fk160115 155m metaG | ecosystem: Environmental > Aquatic > Marine > Oceanic > Photic zone | place: The Central Pacific Ocean...
CGCACGTCGAAGACACTGTGCGACCACCCGAGAGTATCGCACACAATTGCAACTGCACGGCCAACGTGCCCTCCTCCGGCGATGAGTATGTGTGGCATTGGATCCATGACTTCCATCGCGACTGTGACGCGGCCCCCGCATAGGCTGTCAAGCGGCGTCACCTCTTTTCCCTTCGCATCCTTGTAGAGGGCGAACGTCTCTACCCTGCCCCCCTTCTTACGAACTTCCTCGCGTCCCCCGTTCAGCATGCCTTGCAAGGCGTTCTCGACCTTCATCTCCAAACCGGCCCCGCCAACTGTGCCAAACCTCGCACCTTTTTCGGTAATCGCCATCCGAGCTCCTGGCTTACCCGGGACGCTGCCGCTGGCCTCGATTACAGAGGCCATAGCTACGCTCTGACCACGCTCGAGCATATCGAGAACCCAAGTCAGGACGGCCTTTGTCACGATTCCGGGAGCGGCTACCGAGCCTTTGGAGTTACGCTCACCCAAGGGCTACATCTAGAACCATCATGATGGTGAATCCAAGCATAAGTCCCATGGTTGCAATGTCTCCGTTCTTCCCCCTGTGCGCTTCAGGGACCAACTCTTCAGCGACTACGAAAATCATCGCGCCAGCGGCGAAGGCTAGGGCGTATGGTAGAATCGGCGTCATGTAGATTATCGCTGCAGCCCCAATCACTGCTGAGACAGGTTCGACTAGAGCAGACAACTGGCCCCACCAGAAACTTTCCTTTCTGGATAATCCTTCGCGCCTGAGTGGGACAGAAACTGCGGCACCCTCGGGGAAGTTCTGGATTCCTATTCCAATAGTAAGCGCGATTGCAGCCCCTATGCCATCGCCGGAGGCTGCAGCTCCAAATGCAACTCCTACTGCCAAACCCTCTGGGATGTTATGCAGGGTGATGGCTGAAATTAGTAACTTGCTTCTGTGCCAAGTGGTCTTGACTCCCTCTACCTCCTCGGGAGGGGCCCCCGGATGGAGGTGTGGAAGATAAGCATCGATGACCCGCATCCCGATTCCCCCTAGGGTGAAACCGAAGGCTGCAGGAAGGACCTTCTCAAGTCCCTCTCCGGACGTTTGTTCTATGGCAGGACCTAGTAGTCCGAAGCAACTGGCCGCAATCATGACACCTGCAGCAAAGCCGAGCATCCCATCAAGCACCTTGCGGTTTATCTCAGAGAAGAAGAAAACCACTCCAGCACCAGCCGCAGTCATGAACCAGGTAAAGAGTCCAGCTAACAGGGCCTGTTGCACCGGCCCGAAGCCCTCGAGGAACTCGAAACTGACCATCTAACCGCCCGTAATCAGGCGCGTTGATAAGTTGTTTCACAGGTCTACGAAAGCATCTGCGAGAGCACCCAGATTCTCTGACCGGTCTACATTCAGGTGTAGGTGTAAATCAGTAACCTCAATGCGATTGGGGTCTATCAGGTCCCTCAGTGGTGTTGACGGCGGAGATTCGGTGATTCTGACAGCATCCTCAACTGAGAGCAGTATGGGATGTCCCCCTCTGCCCCCCTCAACGGGGCAACTCGTGACCACAGAGGAAATCAGTGATTCTAGGGTCGAATCTGAGAATCCTGGTCGATCTACGGGCACGACTAGGATTCTCTGTCTTATGTTTGATTCCAAGTGACTGATTCCAACCTGCAAAGTCCCTGTCCTGCCTGCCTCAGGCTCAGGGTTGACGATTACTCTACAATCTACTGAATCCGTCACTTCTTCGATTATACCCTCATTCGTGACCACCAATGGCTCGAGGCCTTGGGTTTGTAATCTGTTTACCAGCCATCCGATTAGATTTCCATCTCCAACTCTGACTAGAGCCTTAGGCTGTCCTAGGCGTTTGCTCGACCCGGCTGCTAGAACCACGCAGCCGATGTCACCGGCCATGCGACCACCTTCAAGAATCACTCAGCATCTCTCGGCTGATGATGAGACGCTGAATCTGACTGGAACCCTCAAAAATCTGGACAACCTTTGCCCCTCGCATCCTTCTAGCTACTGGGTATTCCTCAGAGTAGCCGTATCCGCCGAAGACCTGCACAGCATCGGTGGTGACTTCCATCGCCATGTCGGCAGAGAAGCGCTTGGCGTGAGCAGCCTCTAGGGTGTTTCGCTCTCCTAAGTCTGCCTTCTTTGCTGCCCTCCAGGTCAACAGCCTCGCAGCCTCGACCTTGGTTGCCATATCGGCAATCATGAATGATATCGCTTGGTGACGGTAGATTGGCTTGCCGAATGTACTTCGTTCGTTGGCGTACTGAAGTGCCTCCTCCATGGCGCCACGGGCATTACCAACGGCGTGCGCAGAGATGGTAGGCCTAGACAGATCGAATGCCTTCATTGCGTTCATCCACCCCCCATTCTCCTCTCCACCGATGAGGTTCTCCGCAGGCACCCGGACATCGTTGAAGTCAACTGATCTAGTGTCCGAGCAGCGTTGCCCCATATTCTCCTCCTTCTTTCCGAGAGAAATCCCGGGGCTGTCAGCGTCGACGATGAAGCCACTCATTCCCTTGTATCCAGCTTTCTTGTCGGTGTAAGCCAGAACGAAGAACCAGTCAGCGTGACCGGCACCTGTAATCCACATTTTGCTGCCGTTGATAATGTAGTCATCACCATCGCGCACCGCTTGGGTGGAAATCGACTGTACGTCGCTACCTGCATCCGGCTCAGTGACACAATATGATGCGATGCAACCGTCGGCTACTTTGGACAAGTAGCGCTGTTTCTGGTCCTCGGTACCACCCGTAATCAAAGGGTACGAGGCAAGCATCGTGCTGCCCGAAGCGGTGGCGAAACCAGGGTCGCCCCAACCAATCTCTTCGCAGATAAGGGTCTCCTCGAATGAACCCATGCCGTAACCGCCGTACTCCTCAGGTATCTTGACCGTGAGCAGACCAAGTTCGTGCGCCTTTCGTATGGCTTCTCGCGGGAAGCTGCTGTCACGGTCCCACTTCGCTGCGTTCGGTTGCACCTCTGCTGCAGCGAACTCATGCGCCATCTCTTGGAGCATAGCTTGCTCCTCTGACAGGCTGAAGTCTACCATGGCCCTAGGACTGGGGTCCCGGCCTTAGCGGTTCGCACCCCTGTGTGCCATGCAGTCAGAGGTAAAGCATGGCCATGTAAGCCAGATACCCACCTACCATCGCAGCCCCAACCCGCTTGCCGATATGACGCTCGTCTAACAGCATGGCCACGATGAATCCTGAGGTCAGAACGACCACCCAGATATCTCTCGCGGCGAACTCGGGGGCGATTATGAGCCCTCCCGAGTAGGTCGCAGCGACACCTAGTATCCCCATGATGTTGATGACATTGGAGCCGAGTACATTTCCCACAGCGACACCACCTTGGCCACGGAGGCCAGCGACAAGCGTGACAGCGAGTTCAGGGAGAGAAGTTCCCAGAGCTACGACAGATAACCCGATGACGGACTCGGAAATACCGTAACTGCCTGCCAGGCCAGTGGCGCCCTCTACTAGCATCTCGGCCCCTGTCCATATCAGGTATCCACCAAAAGCAGTCACTGGAACGGCGAGCAGGATGTAGTCGGGGAGCCACGTGTCACTGTCCTCGACATCGGTCCCCTCTGCCTTGGAGGCGCGGTAAGAATAGGAGTAGTAAGCAGCGAGACCGAGCAGCATCAGGACACCGAACTGCCATGCGATTTCACCAATCAAAACTGCAGCAAGCAGTATTGCCGTAGCTGCTGCTACCGCTGTAGCATCACGCCGTATTCCCTGCCCCGGATCCGACGCGGCTCCAAGCATAGATGCCGTACCTAAAACCAGCATCACATTTGCAACGTTTGAGCCTAACACTCCGCCAACGGCGATTTCATGAGTCCCTTCGTTGACCGCTTCGAGGACTACAGCCAGTTCTGGCAACGAGGTCCCAACGGCTACGATGGTGAAACCTACTAAGAGGGGCGGCACCCGTATTCTGCCAGCAATCGTGACAGCTCCTTGGACAACAAATTCCCCTCCAAGCATCAGTAGCACGAAACCTAGCAATACTAGGGGTCCATCGGCCATACTTAGAGTAGCCATTTGAATCGCCGGATGTTACTTCACTCATGACCATTTGGTAGGATATCAGAGAGGGCTCACGAGCACATCCTTTCGATGTGTCTAGAGACAAGTTCGGCTGTCGGAACCGTGTAATCTTCTAGGGGCGGTGAGAACGGCACCGGAGTGTCGAGAGCGCCGATTACCACCGGAGGACTCTCGAGGCACCAGAACGCCTCTTCCATAATGCGACTGCTGACGGTATTCCCCAGTCCACCTGTCCATTGGGCTTCTTGTAGGACCAGTAGTCGACCCGTCCTCCTGACTGATTCCACGCAGGTCCGTGCATCGAAGGGCGAGATAGTTCTCAAATCTACTACTTCAACCTCCACACCTCGCTTAGAGGCCTCCGAGGCGGCCCTCATGGCAACGTGTACCATAGCGCCCCAGGTGACTATGGTAAGGTCCCTACCACCTCTTACTACACGCGCCTTCCCAACCGAACTTTCGCCTGCAGCAAGACGTTCGTGAACTGCACCCTTGTCCACCAATTGGCTGATCGATTCTCCCCAACCCGTTAAGCCTCCTCTGAGGCCGTAGAGTCCTATGTGCTCAAGGAAAATCACTGGGTCATCCAGTTCATACGATTCGATTAGGAGGTCATAGGCGTCTTGAGGGGTGCTCGGGAATACAATTACCAGCCCCGGATCGTTGATGAACCATGATTCGATCATGTTAGCGTGAAACGGCCCGCTGCGAGTCTTCCCTCCTAGTGGAATACGCACTGTGACAGGGACTTCCGCACCCCAACGCCAACGCAGTTGGGCGGCGTTGTTGACCAATGCATTCATCGCCAGCGCCGCGAAGCCGCCGAATTGAATTTCAGCCATCGGTCGCAACCCTCCAAGAGCGGCGCCAATAGCTGAGTGGACTATCACCGACTCAGACAAAGGCATGTCGAGAAGCTTGTTCGAGTGCCCCCTCGCCTTCAGGGGAAGATTCAGTCCGAAGGCGCCGGCGACCTCCATGTCCTCTCCCATGAAGACGACCCGATCACCGTGCTTGTCGGCTATCGAGGCCATGGCATCCTGAATGGCTCTGCTGTAGGTTCTGGCGTTGGATGCATCAGAGAACTCCAAAACCTCCTCTCCTAGTTCCAAGGGGCACTCGGTGAGTTTGATTTCATGCTCAAACCTCTCGTACTGCTCAGTGTGACTGGCCGCATCGTGCAGGCTGGTAATCCCTTTTGTCACAGTGTAACCTTCAGGCCAGGGCATGTTTTCCATCTCCTCACGAGCCGCATCCACCTTGTCCTGCTCCTCAGATTCCATGGCATCCAATATCTGCTCGTCACAGCCCGTTTGGACCAGCAACTCCCTGTGGTTAGGAACTGGATCTTTCTCTGCCCAGTAAGTTAGCAATCCTCTGTCGACGTATCCGGGTGGGTTGCCCGAGGTAGCCCCGAGGTACAGGTCATCATGGTGGTGTGCGTGGCCGCATCCACGCATCGTCTCTACATGAATCAGGGTGGATCCACAACCGTCTCGAGCGAACTCCCTCGCTACCGCGGTCGATGCGTAGAACAGCCCAGGGTCAGAACCATCGATGGTCCATGCTGGCATCCCCATGGCATGCCCCTTGTCACCAAATGTCTCGACCCCTGACTGGCCGGTGACGAAGGTATCGAGTGCTATCTGGTTGTTCTGAATCATGAATGATATCGGTAGGCCCCTAACTCCAGCGAGGTTCATGGCCTCCCAGAACTCACCACTACTACTACATCCCTCTCCTACTGGTGCGAGATGAAAACGGTCTACTGAGAGCCTAGATGCAGCCAGAGCAACTCCTGTTGTTGTGGCACTGGCGATTGGCAGTGGAGCGGTTGGGGGGAGAATTCCCTTGTCCCAGTTGCCGATGTGAAGGTCTCTTCCCCCTGCACCCTCGTGTCCGCCGTTCATGTATGATTCAGACTTGCCCATTTGAGAGGAGAAGACCTCTATTGCAGTCTGTCCCATGGCAATAGCCAGGCCAACATCGCGAATCATCGGGGCAATCACGTCAGCACGATGTTTCTCGTTTGGGGGGATGTCGACAGCCCTGCGCATTGCGCTGGCACAGGCGACTACCCCCTCCTGCCATGTCGAACGGAAGCCCTTGCCTCCAAAACTCTCTCCATCGGGAGTCTCGATCCCATTTGCAAATAAGTCCTTTAGATGCTCGTCAACGGCCCTCGTTCGAGTCATCATTCTCTGCCAATCCATGCGCTGTTCGAGGGTGATTGAAGAGTAGTGAGCAATCCTTCTGAGGCATAGTGCGGTGTCAATTAATAGTCTAGCAGTGCGACGTTTTAGATGAGTTTTTGCAGTTCTCCTTGGAATCACTTCTGCAGAGTGCACGGAACTTAACTCAGGTGAGAGCAGACGGTCTAGAAGAGATTCCCCAAGAGCCTTGACAAACTCCTTAGAAAACTCGTGAAAAGAACTCCCTTTGAATGAATCTGGGGCTCCCATTCCGTCCCAGCAGATGGCGGCTGCGGTCAGATGTCCATCATGCCTCTCTGCGAAGAATCTGAGCAGTTCAGCCTTAGCTATCTCAGATTTCAGAGGCTTGGAGAACTCGATGGCATGGGCTGGCTCCCATCCCGCTCCCCAGATTATCGGAAGATCACCCTGGGATGCTTCCTCTGAGGGAGACGAGCTGACGTAGGTAATATCATCTTCTGGCTTATCGATTACATTGTCTCTGCGTTCGGCTTCGATTACCAGTTCACTATGGTCGAGCGAAGCTTCTCTCTCCCAGATTTGCACATTGCGTTGCCTCCCTTGGCCGCTGGAAGATCTATTCAGAGTGGCCCTGACTCTGTTGCCACAGTGTTGACACCTTCTATCCAGACGTGATGTCTCTCCCCGTGTCTTCCATACATGGTGCCGCTCGCACGACGGGCATTTCCATACTCCCTGGCGAATGATTGCCATAATGCTCCGAGAGAGAACTAATACAACAAATCTTCGCTGTGCTGAGCAGTTGGAAACCACAAATTAGTTAATATTATGAAATTCGATGAATATCGGCAGTATATTCTGAATAAATACCACAAAAAAATGTTAGTTTCAAATAATATTTACCACAATTAATATTTTATTATACTGGAATCAACCGTATCTGACCACTCGTGGACCCCTCCAGTCAGGTTGTACACATGTCCCCCATGGCTTCTCGAATCTATCAGAAAACGCGCCACAGCAGCCGACCTGCTTCCAGTCCTGCAGTAAATTACCACGTCACGGTCGCGAGGAATCTCTTCGACACGTTGCGGGACCAAGTTGTGCTGGATGCGTAACGAGGTACCTTCTAGTGAGACAATTCTCTCCTCGTCTACCCTCCTGACGTCTAGTAGGAACGGCGACCATCCCTCCCCAATCATCTCGATGTAATTGACTGGGCTGATTTCGAGCATCTCGGGCTGTGGACCTTCGTCGGCGATTGCTGGGTTTGAGCACTCCATCGCATAATCGGAGAGTTCGGTCACCGTCGCCCGGTTCGGGTTGGACGAGTACGAGAGCGAACGCATCTTCATTCCGAGGGCGTCTATGACCAGCAGTCTGCCGCTGAGCGACTCACCAACTCCTAGAACAATCTTGATCGCCTCGGTGGCCTGTATCGAACCGATGATTCCAGGCAAGACCCCTAGTACGCCCGCCTCAGCGCAGTTTGGTGCCAATTCCATTGGAGGGGTCTCGGGAAACAGGTCGCGGTAGTTGGCCCCTCCGTCGAGATTGAAGGTGGTGACTTGACCCTCGAATCTGTGGATACTGCCGAATACCCAGGGCTTGCCCAGTATTTCACAGGCATCATTGATGAGGTATCTCGTTGAGAAATTATCCGAGCCATCGATGACGAGATCAAAGTCACCAATTAAATTGAGTGCGTTGTCGACTCCGAGCCTCTCCTCATACGTTTCGATTGTGACTTCAGGATTTAGATCACTTAGTCGACGCTTAGCAGAAATCACCTTCGCCTCACCGACTGCAGATGTACTGTGTAGAACCTGTCTCTGTAGGTTCGAGAGGTCGACAGAGTCATCGTCGATGATACCTATCTTTCCTATTCCTGCGGCCGCTAAGTACAGCAGAGCCGGAGAGCCCAGCCCTCCGGCTCCCACTACTAAGATTGAGGCTTCAGTCAGGAGCTTTTGGCCTTCAGGGCCGACCTCTGGGAGGGTCAGATGCCTCGCGTAACGTGCACTCTGCTCATCAGACATGGCTCTATGAGGAGGCCGTCCCAACATGGCCTCTTCGGCTGCAAACACCTGCTACTGCTAGAATACAATCAGGAAGTCGAACCCAAATCAGTGCCTCAATGTTGGTCTTCTAGCCACTTCTCGACATCCATTGCCGCTTGACATCCCATGCCCGCGGCAGTGATGGCCTGCCGGTAACGCTTGTCCACTACATCCCCTGCTGCGAATACACCCGGGATACTCGTCATCGTGTGTTCGGTGTGCAGTATGTAGCCCGATTCATCCATCGCAACTTCGTCACCTAGGAAACCAGTCATTGGTTTATGCCCGATGGCGATGAACGCTCCACTGCAAGCGATTTCCTGCTCGCTTCCATCTCTGGGATCCTCGAGGATTGCCCCACTGAGGCCGTTCTCGTCAGAGAGCCACCTCTTGATTTGTCTGTGAGTAATAATGTCGATCTTTGGGTGATTCGCAGCTCGCTCGTACATCACCTTCGAGGCCCTGAATCCCTCACGCCGGTGGATTATGGTGACCTTACTGGCGAATCTAGTTAGAAAAGTCGCTTCCTCCATCGCGGAGTCTCCTCCTCCCACTACAATGACCTCTTGATCTCGGAAGAAGGCGCCGTCACAAGTCGCACAAGTGGAGATTCCCCTGCCCTTCTGCGCCTCCTCTCCTTCTACACCGAGCCATATGGCCTCAGCACCGGTGCAGATGATTACGGACTCGGCACGATACTCCTCGCCTTCGACCCATATGCCGAAAGGTCGCTCCGAGAAGTCAACTCTCTCAACATTCTTGTCCTGTACTTCGAGTCCGAAGCGCTCAGCCTGTTCGCGCATGTGAATCATCATATCGGGTCCGCCGATTCCAGAGGGGTATCCAGGAAAGTTCTCGACGTCCGAGGTCAGCATCAACTGCCCTCCAGACATATAACCGGCAAACATTAGCGGATCCAACATAGCGCGCGCGGCGTACAGGCCGGATGTGTAACCAGCTGGACCTGAACCGATGATTATCACTTTGTGTATGTCGTCGTCCACGGGCTCGCCAACGGCGGGACCTCCTTCAACCCTGCTCCGGGTATTCCATTAGATTTTCATGCCCCGGTGGAAACTCAACTATTATTTGTCGCCGAGTGTAACTGCTAATCGGACATAGGGGTCCAATGGGGAACCGGGGATTCATGGGACAAGCATCACACGTTCTCTGGTTCGATGAGGTAGGGCGCGACGATGCGCTTGCAGTCGGTGGAAAGGGGGCCTCTTTGGGTGAGATGTATCGAAACCTCAGAGACAGTGGTGTAGATATCCCGAACGGGTATTGCACAACTTCTGACAGTTACAGAGAGTTTGTGGAAACGGAAGTTCCCCGAGGGACTTGGGATCAGGTCCCTGAAGTCGACGGCTTAGGGGAAATTCGGGCTCTCGCAATCATTCAGCGGACTCTTTCTGGGGCTCTGCGGGCATGCATAGAAGGTGCTGACCAGAACGCCTCCTTGGAAATGCACGGACGGGCCGAACTGGCTCGTTCCCTAGTCATTGAGACCCCGGTTCCTGAGGGGATATCGAATTCAATTTGCCTTGCGTACCGGCAACTCTGCGAGCAGTACGGTAAGGGAACAGATGTGGCGGTCCGTTCATCTGCTACCACGGAAGACTCCGAGGACGCCTCATTCGCAGGTCAATACGAGTCATTCCTCAACATCCATGGCGAGAACAGCGTAGTTCTGCACTGGCGCAAATGTGTTGCCAGCCAATTCACCGAGAGAGCCATCTGTTACCAACTCGACAGAGGCATGGATCCTTTGGCAAGCCCCTTGTGTGTGGTAGTGATGAAAATGATACGTTCGGATCAGGCTTCCTCAGGAGTGATGTTCACCATCGATCCCGACTCAGGCCATGACGGAGTCGTCCACATCGCAGCATCCTACGGACTCGGCGAATTGATTGTCCAAGGAACGGTTTCACCGGACACTTACACGGTCTGGAAAGAGGGGCTTCTGAAGGACAAGTTTGCTATTGTTCACAGACATTTAGGTAGCAAGGACCAGAGAATGGTATACGCGAGTGATGGGGTGCGGGCGACCATTGTCGAGGAAGTTCCGTTCTCCGAGCGGCGCGACTGGGCTCTGAGTACCGATGAGTGCAAACGTCTAGCGAATATGGCTCTCCGAATCGAGCACCACTATGGGATGCCGATGGACATTGAGTGGGCCAAGGACGGCGCCGAAGGCCGCCTGTTCATAGTACAGGCCCGACCCGAGACGGTGCACGGCAAGACCTCGCACGGCCTGATTCGTTATGAGATGGACCGCGCATTGGTTGACCGACTCAAGAAGGACTCTGTGCTTGCCACCGGCCAGGCCGTCGGTAAGAGAATTGGCTCAGGGCCAATCAGGACCTACGGCTCGTACAAAGAAGTGCTCGAGCGACGACGCGCCCTGCAGAAGAGGCTGGCCGGCGGGGAGAGGTCCGAGGAGATACCTTGGGACGAACTGGTCTTTGAGAAAGGGGACGTACTAGTAACTGAGATGACTACTCCTGACTGGGAACCGATGATGAAACAGGCCTCGCTCATCGTCACCCGCAAAGGGGGCCGAACCAGTCACGCTGCGATTATAGCGAGGGAGTTTGGAATTCCTGCCATCGTTGGTTGTGCCGGGGCACTCAAACTCGATAATCAGAGAATAGTCACTGGCTCCTGCTCTGAGGGCGATACGGGATACATCTTCGATGGTGAGCACCCATTCAAGATAGTCGAGCATAAGGTTGACACCTCGACCCCTCTGAAGACCAAGCTCAAGCTCAACGTCGGCTTCCCGACTAAGTCGCTGGCCGACTCACAACTACCTGTCGAGGGCGTTGGGTTGGCCCGTATCGAATTCGTACTATCTGGCGAAATCGGCATTCATCCACTCGCTTTCATCCACTATCGTTCTCTCAAGAAATACCTAGACAGCGGTGAAGTTTCGCCCAGGATTGAGCCGTTTGCGAGAAATCTCGCTGAGGAGCCCGAAGAGAACATACGCGAAACCATAGATGCGATTGAGAGGAGGTGCTGGAACTACGACCATCCAAGGGGTCTGTTCATTGACAAATTGAGGGAAGGGGTCGGGCTGATATGCGCAGCATTCTATCCTAGGCCAGTTCTTGTCCGCTTATCCGACTTCAAGTCCAACGAGTACCGGGACCTGCTCGGCGGCAGCATCTTTGAGCCGCTGGAGGAGAATCCAATGATTGCTTGGCGAGGTGCCTCGCGATACCTCGACCCGATTTTCAAGCCTGCCTTTGAAATGGAGTGCGAGGCTATGGCCTCAGTGTTCCATGACTTCGGTCTGAATAACCTGCAGCTAATGATTCCGTTCTGCCGTTCACCCGAAGAGGGCGAGGCGGTCAAAGATCTGCTCGAGGAGCACGCGATAGGGCCCAGCAATGGAATCCCACTATTCGTAATGGTTGAACTGCCATCAAACGTTATCGATGCAGATGCCTTCATCGACAAGATGGAACTGTCCGGCGGCTCAATCGGAACCAACGATCTTGTGCAGACGGTGTACGCGGTTTCTAGGGATGATCTTGAGGGCTACCAACATCAAGTCGATGCCCGCGCTCCGGCAGTGAAGTCGATGATTCGCACGGCTATTGAGGCATTCACCTCGAGAGGTCTCGAGATAGGAATCTGTGGTCAGGCACCCAGTGATCACCCGAGTGAGTTCCCACCATTTCTAGTGGACTGCGGCATCACTTCCATATCTGTCACTCCCGACACCGCGATGGCTGTTCGTCAGACGGTCCTAGAGTCCGAGATGATGATAGCACAGGGCATCAAGATCGAGGAATAGTGAACCGCTTCCGATAAGATTTCACCGTAACCACTCTACCCTGACACATGGCGTGGAGATCGGCACCGTCCCCTGCGGATGACGAGGAAGGCATTCGTGACAATCTCGAGTCGTGGGATGCTATGGCCCACATGCACGCTCAAGGGAGCGGCGCGGAGTTCTATCGAATCGAGCAGTGGCTGGCCGGTGAGTCGAAACTGGCTCCTTGGGAAATTGAAGAGATGGGCTCGGTCGTGGGTAAGTCACTGCTCCACATGCAGTGCCACATAGGTACCGACACTCTGTCATGGGCGCGCGAGGGCGCGCGAGTAACCGGTCTCGACTTCTCAAAGAACGCGGTAGCGGAGGCGGAGCGATTTGCAAACATCCTCGGATTCAACGATGCTAGATTCGTGGTGAGCAGAGTCTCCGAGGCAGCTGAGGCCCTCGAGGGTGAGCAGTTTGACATCATCTACAC
>Ga0163108_10002789_pt1 | contig 12553 bp, 13 predicted proteins | sample Fk1155metaG_FD_109644 | JGI IMG/M metagenome (GOLD analysis project Ga0163108, IMG submission 109644) | Marine microbial communities from the Central Pacific Ocean - Fk160115 155m metaG | ecosystem: Environmental > Aquatic > Marine > Oceanic > Photic zone | place: The Central Pacific Ocean...
ATGATTGGGATTTTTGTATCATTGAATATGTTTCTTTTCTACCTTTTTTGGGAACTGACCCTCATACCGATGTTTCTTTTAATAGGCGTATGGGGAGGCCCACAAAGGATATATGCCGCATTGAAGTTTGTCCTTTTTATGCTGGCTGGTAGTGTTCTCATGCTTGTGGGAATAATTGTGCTCTACTATGCAGGTGGAAAAACCTTTGATATACTGGAACTTTCTAAAGTGAACTATCCAGTGGGAACACAACTATGGTTATTTTTGGCTTTTTTTGCCGCTTTTGCAGTTAAAATGCCCATGTTCCCAATTCATACCTGGTTACCAGATGCTCATACAGAAGCGCCTACGGCCGGTAGTGTTATCCTTGCAGGTATTTTACTTAAAATGGGTGCATATGGTTTTTTAAGGTTTTCTTTCCCCATGTTTCCCCATGCCGTAAATGTACTTTTTATACCATTACTGATTTTGTCTGTTACGGCGATTATATACGGTGCCTATGTCACCTTAATGCAGAAAGATATGAAGAGGTTGATCGCCTATTCTAGTGTCAGCCATATGGGCTTTGTAACACTTGGTCTTTTTACTTTAAATCAAAACGGCATTGAAGGTGGCATCCTTCAAATGATTAATCATGGTGTGATAACTGGTGCACTGTTTTTGTGCGTAGGAATGATTTATGAGAGAACGCATTCAAGGATGATTGAAGACTATGGGGGGCTGTCAAAAACTGTTCCGATCTTTATTGTATTTTTCTCGATTTTTACTTTGGCAGCAATAGGTCTCCCAGGTATGAATGCTTTTGTTGGGGAATTCCTTATTATTAGTGGTGCTTTTAAAGCCAATATGATTATCGCCGCCTTTTCCATTCTTGGTGTTGTTCTAGGTGCGTGTTATATGGTTTGGCTGTATTACCGAGTGGCTCTTAATGAAATAAATACAACTACGCAATCCTCTCTTGTTGATTTGGATTTGCGGGAAATTGCCACCCTCGCACCTTTAGTTTTGCTTGTGTTAATGATTGGGCTGCAACCCAACATTCTTTTGAGTTATATGCATGTATCAGTGGAACACCTGGTTGAGCAACTGCATAATTCTATAATACTTGAAGATATTAACGCTTATGATACTGTCAGCTCAATTGCTGAATATATTAAGGCTTTATTCAAATGGGTCTGACAAACCTACTCTATCATTTTTTAGGCATTATTTTAATGGTACTTAATTCGAAATGTGTCAGGTGATTTCATGGACATAGCTCAATTTTTCACATCGGCTGATTTATTCGGTATTGCTCCTGAAATTATTCTGACGATTACAGCCTTATCTGTCTTAACGCTTGAGATGTTTCAAGTCGCCCGCTCCAAAATTATATTAATGGTGGCAGCACTTGGTTTACTTTTGGCCAGTTCTGTTGTTATTAATACCATCAGCGATGAACGGATTCTTTTTGGAGGGATGTTGATTCTCAGCCGGTATTCGGCATTTTTTGATTCTCTTTATATTTTCATTGGGCTTATAACCTTGATTTTTTCCCATGGATATATGGAAAAAAGAGGGGGGCGTACACGAGGAGAATACCCAGCACTTATCATTTTTGCGGTTATCGGCATGATGCTAATGACGCGGGCAAATGATTTGGTAATTGTTTTTCTGGGATTAGAATTGCTTTCGCTATCACTGTATGTATTAGTTGGATTTCTGCGTCATGATGATTTAAGTAATGAATCAGGTTTAAAATACTTGTTGCTTGGTGCCTTTGCTACTGGCTTTTTCCTATTTGGTGCGGCCCTCACTTATGGAGCAACTGGCACAACCAACTATAGCGGGATCATTTTGGCGATCACTAATGATACCATTCTCTCCAGTATTTATTTATCACTGGGTATTGGGCTATTACTTATTGGCTTTGCATTCAAAGTTGCGTTGGCACCTTTTCATATGTGGTCTCCAGATGTTTACCAGGGGGCTCCAACTACGGTCACTGGTTTTCTATGCACAGCGCCCAAGGCTGCAGGATTTGGGGCGCTGTTAATATTATTTAACCGTGCTTTTGTCGAAATCCATTATCAATGGCAGGATATATTTTGGATTTTGGCTGCTTTAACCATGACTGTTGGTAATATTTCTGCACTAGTACAGTCTAATGTCAAACGAATGCTTGCGTTTTCCAGTGTTTCCCACGCTGGGTTTTTGGTAATAGGAGTGTTAGTATTAGATGAAACGAGTATTTCAGCAGTCCTATTTTATCTAGTCGTTTACTCGGTAATCAATTTAGGTGCGTTTGCCATCGTTTCAGTTGTGGAGAAAGAAAAAGAAGGATTAGTGTTTGAAGATTACCGTGGATTGGCAACACAACATCCTAGTCTTTCAGCATCAATGACTATTTTCATGATATCCTTGGCCGGATTTCCGCCAACAGCCGGGTTTGTGGCCAAGTATGGTCTTTTTTCTGCGGCGATTGCGGAAGGCTATATATGGCTTGTGGTAATTGCCGTTCTAAATACATTGATTTCAGTCTATTATTATCTTCGATTGGTGATCAATATGTATATGAAAGAGGAAGAAAATGCTTTGATATCGTCTTTTAATATAATTGTAATCGGCTTAATATGGATAATGGCGGCAATGATGATCATACTCGGAATTATACCGGGTTTCCTTTTGGAAATCACAGCTTATGACAGTTTTGGTTAATCGCCACAGATTATCTTTTTTTTCAAAAGCCCAACTTATGTTGGGTTTTCTTATTTCTTTGATTATTTCTTGCTCAAGAATTGATTCTGTAGAAGAAATTAGTGGTACAGCTTGGGGAACATCTTATTCGATAGAAATTGTAAAAGAAGCAAAGGTTGAAATGGATATACTTTCTATTAAAACGGGTATTGATTCTATAATAAATACAATAGATGAACAGATGTCTACATATAGATTGAATAGCGAGATTTCATTGTTTAATCAAATGCCTATCGGTTCAGTAATAAAAATTTCTTCAGGTTTTGCAGAAGTGTTAAATAGATCTATTTATTGGAGCGAATTAACATCAAAAGCTTTTGATGTTACAGTTTTCCCAATGGTTTTGTTTTGGAGAAAAGGTAAAAAAGATCGCGAATATGATGATGTTTGGGAACCACCAACAGACTTTGATGTATTTATGGAAATGTCAAGAGTGGGTTCAAACAAGATCAGGTTGAATGGACTGAATCTATCCAAATCAACAAAAGGTCAAATGCTTGATGTTAATGCTATTGCAAAAGGGTGGGGTGTTGACCAAGTTTTTGAATATTTGATATCTAAAGGTTCATCAAGGTTTATGGTAGAAATTGGTGGAGAGGTTCGAGTAATTGGAAGAAACAATAAAGGACACAAATGGAAAATTGGAATAGATAGACCAGTTATAGGAAATCAGCCTGGAGATGATATTCTTGCTGTGATTGCTTTAGATAATAAAGCTATGGCTACATCAGGTAATTATAGAAATTTTTTCGAATTTGATGGCAAAGAATATTCACATATAGTTGATCCTAGAAACGGCCATGCATTACAATCGTCTATTTCATCAGTTTCTGTAATTGGGCCAACCTGCATGGATGTAGATGCACTTGCTACAGCGTTAAACGTTATGTCATTAGATAAAGGTAAGGATTTAATCGATTCTTTAGATGGATTTGAAGCTTATTGGATAATCAAAGATTCTGAGGGGCAATTCAAAACAGAATCTTCAAATTATATGCCAATAGTTAGTGGTTCATAGCTTTGGTTTTTGTGAAGGATCATCGCAGGTACCACCTTTAAGGCAAATGCAATCACTTAATACGCCACCACAGGATCCTTGTAGAGGTTTGCGGTTAAATAGTACTCCAATAGACATTCCAAGAATAGCAATGCCAATGACTAGAATTGCTAAAAATAATTGCATCATTAAAATTACGATAAAATAAATATAGAAAACCGTTATCAAAAATTAGGATGATTAATTAGATACAATTAATATTGATATATAAGAATGGAATAATAATACTATGATTAATGGAAATATGAAGAAAATATTATTGCCACTATTGCTGCCTACAGGGTTTGCCCCTGTTTTATCTGTTCTAAAGCCGACAGTGTACAGAAAAGGCGGTTTGTAGCGTTATGAGAACCGTGTTGATGGGTCTAGTATTTTTTGGTATATGGCTACTATGGTCGGGACATTATTCGTTCGATCATACGCTGGTTTTTGTTCTGGGCGCGGTTTCCTGCGCGGCTGTAGTATTTATTATTAAACGGGCGCGGATTGACGATGCGGAAGGGCACCCCATTCACCTCTTTGGCAGGGCACTAGTTTACTGGCCCTGGCTGATTTGGGCGATTGTGAAAGCTAATATCGATGTGACTCTTCGCATTTTAAAGCCCGGTTTGCCCATCAGTCCAACTTTGGTGAAGGTGCGACCTTCCCAGAAAACCGATCTGGGACGGGTAATTTATGCAAACTCTATTACGCTGACACCCGGTACAGTTTCGGTGGAGATGGATGAAGATACAATTGTTGTGCACGCCATTTCGCGTGAGGGCACTGAGGAATTGAAGGACGGTGATATGGATCGGCGCGTAACAGCTATGGAAGGGCAAAGCTGATGCTTACCATCACAATGATTGCAATTTTAATTACGATGTCGCTGGCTCTTTTAAGAGCACTGCTGGGACCAACGGTTTATGACCGGATTCTGGCGGTAAATATGTTCGGTACCAAGACGGTACTGTTTATTGCGGTGATCGGGTTTTTGACGGGTCGACCTGAGTTTTTAGATCTAGCCTTGGTTTATGTGTTGATCAATTTTATTGGAACGATTGCTGTGTTGAAATTTGTGCAGTATGGCGATCTGGGTAAAAGCGATGATGCTCAGAGTAGGGCGCAATCATAATGGGTGCTTTCGTAGACATTCTAAGTTGGGCCTCTTTGCTTCTAGGGTCATTTTTCTGTATTGTTGGCGGCCTTGGGCTGATACGGCTGCCTGATTTTTATAGCCGGATGCACGGTGGGGGAATTACTGATACACTGGGTGCCGGACTGGTTTTGGTGGGGTTGATGATTCAAGGAGGACTGAGCTTGATAACGGTGAAGTTGATTTTGATTCTTTTTTTTGCTCTAATGGCCAGCCCAACAGCAACCCATGCTGTGGCAAAGGCTGCCTTTTCTTCGGGGTTGAAACCCCAGATTGACGATGAGGACAGCGATTCATGACTGAACTGCTGAATGTGGTACTGCTAACCTTTATGGTCATTGTGGCTCTGGCCGCTGTCTGGCTGAGAAATCTGTTTGCATCAGTGATGATGATGGGAATTTTCAGCGTGCTGTCCGCTTGTACCTTTGTGGTCCTGGATGCGGTGGATGTGGCTTTTACTGAGGCGGCTGTGGGCGCTGGGATTTCAACGGTACTGATGATAGGGACGCTGGCCCTTACGACACGGGATGAGAAGACTCCTGTCCGGTGGTCAGTACTTCCTCTGATGGTAGTGCTAATTACAGGGGCTGTGTTGGTATACGGGACGAAGGATATGCCTCGGTACGGCGATCCAAGCGCACCTGTCCACGAGCATGTGGCGCCGCGCTATATCAACGATTCGCCAGCTGAAATTGGGATTCCTAATATGGTAACATCGGTTCTGGCCAGCTATCGAGGGTACGATACTCTGGGCGAGACGACGGTAATTTTTACGGCCGGTATCGGAGTACTGCTGCTTCTGGGTGGCTACCGAAATCGAAAGCGCCAGGAGGATGAGTTTTGAGAAATCAGATGATTCCACGGGTGATCGCCAAGTTTTTTATTCCGATGATTTTGCTGTTTGGTCTTTATGTGCAGTTTCACGGAGATTTTGGACCGGGTGGTGGGTTCCAGGCCGGCGTGATTTTTGCAGCAGCATTTGTTCTATATGCCCTGATTTACGGATTGGATGAAGCTAAGAAAGTTGCCCGGCCGGCTGTGGTTGAAGCCCTAGTGGCTCTGGGTGTCTTGATTTATGCAGGTACTGGCGTCGTGAGTCTGTTGAAGGGCGGAAAGTACCTGGATTATAATGTGCTGGCACATGATCCGATACACGGCCAGCACCTGGGTATTTTGATTGTGGAGCTGGGTGTGGGAGTTACCGTTGCCGCTGTGATGATTACAATATTTTTTGCTTTTGCTGGTCGAGGTCAATCCGAATGAATCCTGGTCTTTATAACTACTGGATAGTGATTGTGTTGATGATGATCGGCTTTTATGCGACCATCGCACGTGGAAATTTGATTAAGAAGATTATCGGGTTGAATATTTTTCAGACTTCGGTTTTTTACCTTTATATCAGTATGGGAAAGGTCTCGGGAGGTACGGCCCCTATTGTAGGTGATGGAATTACCAGTTATTCGAACCCGCTACCCCACGTGCTAATTCTGACCGCAATTGTGGTGGGTGTTGCCACTACTGCCTTGGGGTTGGCGCTTGTGGTGCGTATTAATGAAGCCTACGGCACAATTGAAGAGGACGATATCTTCAGCCAGGATCAGGCGAGTTAATGACTGAACACCTTCCCATTTTACAAATTATTGTGCCACTTATCTCGGCTCCAGTATGTGTGTTACTGCGTCGCAAGATGCTCACTTGGGCGTTTTCTCTGATGGTGAGCTTGGCGGTCCTTTGTATGGCTGCGATGCTACTGCAGCAGGTGCTAGAGAGTGGTCCCATTTCTTATGCTCTGGGCAACTGGAGCGCACCCTGGGGTATTGAATACCGAGTTGATGTGGTCAATGCGTTTGTGCTGTTGCTGGTGTCGATTATTGGGGCAGTGGTTCTTTTGTATGCGCCCTCTAGTGTGGCGAAGGAAATTCCTCACGATCGCCACTACTTGTTTTATACGGCTTATTTGCTTTGTTTAACCGGATTGCTGGGAATTACGATTACCGGCGATGCGTTTAATGTGTTTGTCTTTTTAGAAATTTCCGCCCTGTCATCCTATATGCTAATCAGCCTTGGGGAGGATCGCCGAGCACTTACGGCGGCATATCAATACTTGGTGATGGGGACGATTGGAGCCACGTTTATTTTGATCGGGATCGGACTGATGTATATGATGACGGGAACGCTGAATATGGCCGATCTGTCATCCCGACTGCCTTCGATGCACGGGTCTCGGACTATTCTGGTGGCGTTTGCTTTTTTGATCGTTGGGATGAGTCTGAAGCTGGCATTATTCCCGCTGCATATGTGGCTGCCCAATGCCTATTGTTATGCACCTTCGGTGGTTACGGCGTTTCTGGCGTCTACAGCAACCAAGGTGTCAATTTATGTTTTTTTGCGATTTGTGTTTACCATTTTTGGGGTTGATTTTGCATTTGAAAATCTGAGCCTGAGCACGTTTTTGCTTCCGCTTTCCTTAATCGGTATTTTTGTGGCATCAACAGTGGCCATTTTTCAGACCGATATCAAGCGCCTGTTGGCCTACTCTAGCATTGCCCAAATAGGGTATATTATGTTAGGCGTTGGGCTTGTGTCGGCAACCAGCTTAACTGGAAGCATTGTACATTTGTTTAACCACGCTATGATGAAGGGGGGGCTGTTTTTGGCTGTCGGATGTATTATGCTTCGCATCGGATCGGTTGATCTTGCGGATTGGCAGGGTCTTGGCCGGCGGATGCCAGTGACGATGGCGGCGTTTGTACTTTGCGGGTTGAGTTTGATCGGGGTGCCGATGACGGTTGGGTTTGTCAGCAAGTGGTATCTTATTTTGGCGGCATTAGAACAAGGACTGTGGCCAGTTGCTTTATTGGTACTGATGAGTTCACTGCTAGCCGTGATTTATATTTGGCGGGTGGTGGAGACGGCGTATTTCCAGGCTCCCGCTGATGGCGCTGCCAAGGTGAAGGAAGCACCTTTCCTGATGCAGGTGTCGATGTGGATTTTGACAGGAGCGACCCTGTTTTTTGGGGTGTCGACCTCACTGACCGTTGGGGTAGCTCAACGGGCAGCTGAATGGCTCTTGGGAGGTTCGCAATGAATCCGTCAACCGCTATTCTGGTAGCGCTTGTTCTGCCTATGCTAGGCGCACTTTTGATTTCCCTCACTGGTAGCCGACCTAATTTGCGGGAATCTGTGACTCTGGCGACTGGGGGGATTTTGTTCTTGGTGGTTGCATCTATTGTTCCGAGTGTTCTGGATGGTGGACGGCCCGAAGTAGAAGTACTGGAAGTAATGCCCGGACTGGCACTGGCGTTTAAGGTGGAGCCCCTTGGAATGCTATTTAGCCTTGTGGCTTCGGGGCTTTGGATTGTGACCTCTCTGTATGCGATTGGGTATATGCGGGGACACCACGAGAAGAATCAGACCCGATTTTATGTATTTTTTGCCGTGGCCATTTCTGCGGCTTTGGGCGTGGCTTTTGCCCGGAATATGTTCACGCTGTTTATTTTTTACGAGATGCTGACGTTGTCGACGTACCCGCTGGTGACCCACCATCGATCTGAAGATGCGAAACGGTCTGGGCGTATATATATGGGGATTTTGATGAGTACGTCAATCGGGCTCTTACTGCTGGGTATGATATGGACCTGGCATTTGACAGGTACGTTGGAATTTACACCGGGCGGGATTTTGGAAGGCAAGGCCAGTTCAACTATTATTGGAGTGCTGCTGGCCCTGTATGCGTTTGGCACTGGAAAGGCTGCCCTTATGCCTTTCCATCGCTGGCTTCCTGCGGCAATGGTTGCGCCCACTCCGGTGAGCGCGCTGCTGCACGCTGTAGCAGTTGTGAAGGCGGGGGTGTTTACGGTTATGAAAGTGGTTGTTTATCTTTTTGGCACAGACCTCCTAAGTAGTACGGGGCTGAGTATTTGGCTGATGTATGTGGCGGGGGCTACGATTTTGATTGGCTCTCTGGTGGCGCTAACCAAAGATAATTTGAAAGCTCGGTTGGCTTATTCCACCATTAGTCAGCTGTCATATATTGTTCTGGGAGCCGCTCTAGCTAACGATTGGGGGGTAATTGGAGGTAGCATGCATATTGCGATGCATGCGGTAGGTAAAATTACGCTGTTTTTCTGCGCTGGAGCCATTATGGTGGCCTCGCACAAGACTGAGATCAGTGACATGGCAGGTATAGGGAGAACGATGCCGGTGACTATGGTTGCCTTTTTTATTGGGGCCGTGAGCGTGATCGGGCTGCCTCCTATGGGCGGTTCGTGGAGCAAGTGGTACTTGGCGCTGGGAGCAGCAGATGCGCACCAGAATATTTTGGTGGCAGTGTTGATGATTAGTTCGCTTTTAAATATTGCCTATTTAATGCCTATTGTGGCGCGGGCTTTTTTTATCGCTCCCAACGAACCACCTGAACATGAGGGTATTCACGAGGCTCCTGTGCTTTGTGTGGTGGCGCTGTGTTTGACGGCGGCCGGGTGTGTGGGGCTGTTTTTCTATGCCGGGGATTTGTATCGACTACTAATGCCGATTGTGCAACCATAGTGAATTATCAAATGGATAAAGAAAAAAAATACTGGCTGGACGAACCTCGAAATATCGATAAGATTTGCTGGGCTCTTTATGTAGTGTGCGCGTTTCTGGTTCTGGGAGATTTGTTTTATCACAAGCATTCTCATTTTCCCATAGAAGACTGGTTCGGGTTTTATGGATTTTACGGATTTGTGGCCTGTGTCTCACTGGTGCTGGCCGCCAAGGTGCTGCGCAAAATAATCGGACGTGAAGAAGATTATTATGATTGAACACATTCCTCCTGCCATAATTTTGATACTGGGCGCCCTGCTAGTTCCCCTGTTGCGCGGTCCTGTGAAAGCGGGTTATATGTTGCTTTTGCCGGTACTGAGCCTCTGGCATTTATGGAGTATTCCACCGGGTGAATACTGGCAGCTGACACTATTTGACTACAGTCTGACAATGCTTCGGATTGATAGACTAAGTATGGTGTTCGGGACGATTTTTCATATTGCGGCGTTTATAAATGTGATTTATGCCTTGCATGTAAAAGATGATACTCAGCATGTGGCCGGGCTGATTTATGTGGGCAGCGCTATTGGGGCGGTGTTCGCCGGCGATTTGATTTCTCTGTTTGTGTACTGGGAACTTACCGCCATTTCTTCGGTGTTTTTGATCTGGTGCCGCCGAACCGAACGGGCTTATGCAGCCGGGATGCGATATTTGATTATCCAGGTGGGCTCGGGAGTACTGCTGCTGGCCGGCGCGCTGCTTCATTGGCATGAGACGGGGTCAATTGCGTTTAATTATCTGGGGTTAAACGGGCTGGGAAACACGTTAATTTTTCTGGCATTTGGGATTAAGTGCGCCTTTCCTTTGCTACACAATTGGCTGGAAGATGCATACCCGGAAGCAACGGTGACCGGCACGGTGTTTTTAAGTGCCTTTACCACCAAGTTGGCGGTTTATACGCTGGCACGAGGGTTTCCGGGCACAGAGATTTTGATTCCAATTGGGGCGCTGATGACGGCGTTTCCCATCTTTTTTGCGGTTATTGAAAACGACCTGAGGCGGGTGTTGGCATACAGTTTGAACAACCAGCTGGGATTTATGGTGGTCGGAGTGGGCATCGGGACGGAGTTGTCTCTGAATGGTACAGCGGCCCACGCATTTTCGCATATTCTTTACAAAGCGCTCCTGTTTATGTCTATGGGGGCCGTACTGCACCGAACGGGTAAGATTAATGGATCAGAACTGGGGGGACTGTACAAGTCGATGCCTTTTACGATGGTGTGCTGCGTGATCGGAGCGGCTTCGATTTCTGCATTTCCCCTGTTCAGTGGGTTTATCAGCAAGTCACTTGTGGTGACGGCCACGGCAAACGGACATTATACGATAACATGGTTGGTGCTACTATTTGCTTCGGCAGGAGTGTTTCACCATTCGGGGATTAAAATTCCGTTTTTTGCCTTTTTTGGCCACGATTCTGGTATTCGGTGCAAGGAAGCACCTCTGAATATGTGTATTGCAATGGGGCTGGCTGCAGCGATGTGCATTTTAATTGGCGTTTTTCCACAGCCTCTTTATGATATTTTGCCCTATGCTGTGGATTACAAACCGTATACGACCCCCCATGTGATGACCCAGTTGCAACTTTTGATCTGGTCTGCACTGGCTTTTACATTTTTGAAGCGGACGGGAATTTATCCTCCGGAACTTCGGTCTGTAAATCTAGATACCGATTGGGTATACCGACGCTTCCTTCCTGGGTTTGTATCGGCCGTATTACGAGTAGGTGCTCCTATACAGGATCGCTTTTTTTCCGGTTCCAAAGCCCTGGCGGTATCTCTGATCGGTGGGGTTCGTTCGTTCCACAGTTCGCAGGGTGTTTTCGGGCGGACTTGGCTGACGGGCAACAGCGTGCTTCTGGTGGCGATTTTTCTGGCAGTTTACCTGCTGTTTTATTTTTAATTCCACTGTTTATCATGATCAGTATTATATTCTTTTAACCTATGAGAATTTCAAAAGTTACAACGAAAACAGGCGATAAAGGTGAGACAGGACTAGGAGATGGTTCTCGTGTATCCAAGTCTCACCCACTTGTTTGGTTTTTAGGTGAAATTGATGAATTGAATTCATATTTGGGCCTAGCCATCTCTTCGTGCAGCCAAGATACAATAGTGCTCGAACTTCAATCCATTCAGCAGGATCTTTTCAATATGGGTGGTGAAGCTTCCATGCCTAAGGACGAAATGAAATTATTAACTAAAGACAGGGTTTCTTTCTTAGAAGATCGTATTGAAAACATAAATGAGAAACTCCCTCCTTTAGAGGAGTTTATCCTCCCGGGAGGTGATGAGTTTTGTTCAAGAATTCATGTTCTGAGAGCTATTTGTAGACGAGTAGAGCGATATTGTGTACAAGCAAAGGAAGAAGGTATAGAAATCAGATATTGGTTACTCTATTTAAATCGATTAAGCGATTATTTTTTTGTTTTATCTAGGCATTTTTCTTTAGAAGATGGCGAAGATGAGATCCATTGGGATCGAAATAAATAATCCTTTCTATATTTAGTTTTAATCTCTAAAAATAACCTAAATTCTTTGTCGAACTTAAATAAAATAATGCTCGACTGGAAATTACTATATCAAAAGATTGAATCTGCAGAAAGAATTCTGTTATCTACACACGAGAATCCTGATGGTGATGGATTGGGTAGTGCTTATGCCATGTACCACCATCTCAATAACTTAAAAAAAGACTGCCGAGTCATTCATATTTCAGAATTGCCTTCGGAATACAGTTTCTTCAATAACGATAATGCAATCGAAACATATGATTCTGAAACTCATGATGATTGGATATCAAATATTGATTTGGCGTTAATTTTTGATGTTGGTGATTTTCGTCGTCTGAGAGATATAGGTGAAGTGCTCGTAGATAATAGAAAACATGTTATAAATATTGACCATCATCCTGATCTTAGTGATGGGAGGTTCGCAGAAAATTTCATCAATATAGATGCAGCTGCAACGGGTGAAATGGTATATGATTACCTGAAAACAATTAATGTCGATTTAACTAAGCCTATGGCTGAGGGTATTTACACA
>Ga0163108_10002791_pt1 | contig 12550 bp, 6 predicted proteins | sample Fk1155metaG_FD_109644 | JGI IMG/M metagenome (GOLD analysis project Ga0163108, IMG submission 109644) | Marine microbial communities from the Central Pacific Ocean - Fk160115 155m metaG | ecosystem: Environmental > Aquatic > Marine > Oceanic > Photic zone | place: The Central Pacific Ocean...
CCAACAATAGTTATAATCATTGGTTTGTTTTGTATTTCAGCTCTATAAAAATCAACAATTGATTCGAAAGAGAGGTTATTATACTCCTCTAATAAAAGTTTATTAGGATCATCATCAAACCCTTGCCTTTTCCAACTTTCAATCCTTTCTATTAAATTTCTAAAGCTTGGCCTTGAAGTTTTAGAACTTTCAATTAAAGAAGACTTTATCATCTCTAATCGCTCTGGTTTTTCAGGCATATTTAAAATTAAATCATTCATGACCCTTACTGATTCAATTGTTTTATCAGCTTGACAGCCTACATAAGCTAAAAAAGAGTTCTTTTCCCCCTCCATAGGAGCTAAACTATATTGAGCAAATGTAGAATATGCCAATGATCTAAATTCTCTTATTTCTTGAAAAACGATACTTGACATATCACTCCCAAAATATGAATTAAAGGCATTTGAAGAATGAGCTTTTGAATTAGATCTTTCACTTCCTTCAATATTGAAGACAATATGACTTTGAATACTTTTTTTATTGTTTAAAATGTAGATTTTATTTTTACTTGGTTTTTGTCTATCAAAAATGACAAAAGGTTCCTTGTCTATAAGTTTTTTCTCTCCACTTAGGTACTTATCAAAAAGTAATTTTAATTGACTCAACTCTGTATTCCCAACAAAATGAATTGTTTTTTCATAATTAAGAATATTATTGTAAGCATTTTCTAATCTTTCTGCTTTGAGTTTTTTAATCTCTTTTTTTGTCAGCTCCCTTAGTCTTGGAGCTTTATTACCAAGTAGAGCATATTCATTAAGGGTTTGAGCTAAAAATATGGGCTGTTCTAGATTTAACTTTCTTTGAGTTTTAAATTCTTCAACTGCTTGAGATACTTTTACTTCATCAAAAACTAGATTATTTATTAACTCTTCAGTCAGGGTAAGAATTTTTTCAAGGTTTGATTCAATTCCTGAAACTATTAAAGACACATTGTTTTCCGTAGCGTTAAAATAATAGGTAGATCCAAGTTGATGAAAAGCCTCTTTAAGTTCACCAACTGAGTACTTATCTGTTCCTAAAAGACTTAAATAATTTCCTAAAAATCTAATTTCAGGAATTTTATAAAGCCCAACACCAAATTTTATCTTTAGATCAAAAACATTGTTAAATGGATTTTTAGTTTTTATAATGGAAATATTATCTCCTAGATTAGCTTTCTCAGTATCAGTATTATAGTCTACGTATTTTGCTTGATATTGAAAAGGTTCAATTTCTAAAAGTTTTTTGCTGTAATTTGAACTTGCATTAGTATTAGATACTTGAGGCTGATATCCTGGTTTATCTAACTTTTCTTTTTTTGGAGACCCCATTTTTGAATAAAAACACAAATAATTATCTCCAAAATATTTATTAGCTACTTGAACAATAGCTTCTTTATCTATATTTTTTATGGTTTCATAATTTTCATAATAGTCTTCCCATTTTTTTTCTTGCATAAAAGCTTCAACCATTTCAAGGGCCCTGTTTTCATTACTTTCCCAGCTATATGATATTTCTTTCAGCTTATTAATTTTCAATGCCTCAACGTATTGATCAGAAAACTCGCCTTTTTTTAGTCTTTCAATCTGATCTAATATTATATTTTCAGCAGCATCTAATTTTTGACCAATTAGTTTAGGAATAAAATATACAGCTGTAGCTCCATAATCAATGTTTCCAATTTCAAATAGTCCAGCTTCCATTAATTTCCCATCATCTCTAAGTTTATTTAAATACCCAGTTTCTTCATAATTATATAATGTTTCTAGAGCCATTTCAAAAGTTAAATTGTCTGTGTCTCCTTTTTTAGGGGATCGAAAAACAATTGCCCCAAGTTTTATGGGAGTCAATTTTTTCTCAATGAGTTCTCTCTTATTAAAAGGTTCTTCTATATACTCTGGGAAATCAGGAATTTTACCTGATCGTAATCTTCCAAATGTTTCTTCAATGAGTGGGATAATCATTTCAGAATTAAAATCACCAGAAAGGGCTAAAACCATATTATTTGCTACATAATAGGTGTTAAAAAAATCATACATTTTTTGCAAGGAGGGATTTTTTAGATGTTCAACTTTTCCAAGAACAGTTTGTTGGCCATAGGGATGTTTTTTGTAGACATGTTTTGCAACTTCTTCAAAAACATTTTCAAAAGGATCATCCATTGATATATTTTTTTCCTCATATACGGTTTCAAGCTCAGATTGAAATAATCTAAATACTGGATTTTGGAAACGATGACTATAGATTTCTAGCCATCTATTAATTTGATTAGGAGGGAAGCTATTATAATATGCCGTATAATCCTCATTTGTAAATGCATTTATGTCAAGTCCTCCCATTTGTTTGAGGAGCTTATCAAGCTCATTAGGGATGGCATATTGTGAAGCTTTAATAGAAATTCTATTGATTTCTTTTTGTATTATGGAACGCTTTTCTTCTGATTTCTTTTTAGATAAATTCTCATAAAGTTTGCTAATGCTATCAAGAAAAATTTTTTCACTCTCATAATCAGTAGTTCCTAATTCTTCAGTTCCTTTAAACAAAACGTGTTCTAGATAATGAGCAATACCAGTAGCATCTTTGGGATCATTTTTACCCCCAGCTTTTACACCTACCACACCATAGATATTTGAACTTTCACTATTTTCACTAAGCATTACAGTTAAGCCATTGTCTAAAACATATTCCTTAACTTTTATTTCTTCATTTATTCCTTGAGCAAAAATATTTATAGAACCTAGGAATAATAAAAAGCATTTTATTGTATTTATCATAATTTTTTAAAATAAAGCAGAATCATTCCAAAATAGAAAATTTCTTATAGTTAAATACTTGTCAGCAGTTAAAAAAGACGTACATTGTTCGCCCTAAACAATTTAAACAAAAATAAATGAAATTAAAACTAAATAGAATTTTGATACCAATCTTTTTGATGGTATTTCAATTTGGTTATACCCAGATAGATGTTTCTGGTTCTGTTTCAGGTGCTGATGGAGGAGCTCTTCCTGGCGCTACAGTTTTAGAAAAAGGAACACAGAATGCAGTTATTACTGATTTTGATGGTAAATTTAGCATTGAAACTAATGATGGCGCAATTTTAGTAATAAGCTTTGTAGGTTATCAAACTACTGAAATTGAAGCTTCTTCAGACTCTCTTGAGATAGTATTGGAGCTAGGCGCTGCTCTTGAGGAAGTAGTTGTAACTTCACTTGGTATAAGCCGAGATAGAAAATCACTAGGATACGCGGTGTCAACTGTTGATGGAGACGATGTGTCTGCAGTTAAAGACGCCAATTTTCTTAGTTCACTACAAGGAAAAGTAGCTGGATTAGATATAAAAAGTACCGGAGGTTTTGCCGGTTCTGCAAATGTTATCATTCGTGGACATAGTTCGTTATATGGAAATAACCAAGCACTTTTTGTTGTAGATGGAACGCCAATTAGCAATTCAATTGACAATTCAAATACTACAGGTCGTGGGGGTTATGATTATGGCAATGGTGCTATGGATATTAATCCAGATGATATTGATAAAGTAAGTGTCCTGAAAGGAGCTGCTGCAACAGCGCTTTATGGATCACGGGGTTCTAATGGAGTAATTGTTATTACAACTAAAAAAGGATCTTCTGAAGATGGATTTGGAGTAACAGTTAACTCTAGTTACACAGTTGGAAGCGTTGATACGGAAACTGTTCCTAAATATCAAGACGAGTATGGTGCAGGATATGGTGCCTATTATTCAGGACCAGATGCTGGGTTTTATTTGTATGATGTAAATGGTGATGGTACTGATGATCTTACTACAGCCTTTACTGAAGATGCTTCTTTTGGAGCTAGGTTTGATCCTAGTCTTCAGGTGTATCAGTGGAACTCTTTATGGCCTGAGCTAAGCACCTATAAGCAAGCTGCTCCTTATGTAGCATCAAAGAACACACCCGTGGATATTTATAATCAGGCGACTACACTTATAAATAGTGTTTCAGTTCAAGACGGGAATGAAGACGGGAGTTTTAGAGTAGGCTATACTAACCTTGATATGAAAGGAATTCTTCCTAACAGCTCAATGGTTCGTCATACCATGTCTTTTAATGCTTCTTATGATATTACTGACAAACTCGCTGCTTCATCATCTGTAAATGTTATATCTGCTAAAGCTACGGGTAGAAATGGTACAGGTTATGATTCTCGTAATCTTTGGCAAAGCCATAGGCAATGGTGGCAAGTGAATGTTGATCCAGTTGAGCAGATTGCAGCATATAAAGCACATAAGAAAAACATGACTTGGAACGCCTATTCCTGGGATGATCCAGCGCCTATTTATTTTGATAATATAGGGTGGACTTTATATGAAAATTTTTCAACAGATGAAAAAAAGAGATATTTTGGAAATACTAGTTTAAGTTATGCCGTCAATGATTGGCTTAATGTGCTAGGAACTTTTAGTTATGATACTTCAGATTCTCTTGTTGAGGAAAGAATTAATGTAGGTAGTGTTGATGTTTCAAATTATTCTAGAAGAAACACTAGCAGATCTGAATATAACTATAATGTTAGGCTTAATTTTGAAAAGCGTTTTAATGAAATTAGTCTTAACGGTAACCTTGGATTTAATTTAAGGGAAACTAATTTTGACAGAATTTCTGCTTCTACAAATGGAGGTATAAATATTCCTGGATTGTATACATTAGCAAATACATCTAATCCTTTAAATCCACCTTCGGAATATACGTACCAAAAGAAAGTAGATGGTTTTTATGCGAATGCTTCTGTAGGTTATAAAAATACATATTATCTTGAAGCATCTGTTAGAAGAGATAGATCTTCTGCAATGCCTATTAATAATAATAACTATTTGTATCCATCAATTTCAGGTGTGATACTATTTCATGATTTGTTAAGTCTTGATTTCTTAACCTTTGGTAAACTAAGAGCAAACTATGCTGAGGTTGGTAATGATACGAGCCCTTACAATGTATTTAGCTCATATGACTTGGGGATAGCATTTGATGGGAATGCTACATCTTCAAATAGTTATTCTTTTAATAACCCAGACTTGAAGGAGGAGAGAACAAAATCTTATGAGTTTGGAGTTGAAGCTTCAATGCTAAATAATCGATTAACTGTTGATTTATCGTATTATAATTCTCAAGTAAACGATCTTCTTACTCCTGTAGATATTTCAAGCGCTACTGGTTTAGGTGCTAAATGGCTTAATGCTGGTAGTATTGAAAACAAAGGGGTTGAACTTATGATATCCGGTACTCCTCTTAGGACTAGTGATTTTAGTTGGAATCTAGCCTTTAATTATTCTAAGAACGAGAATATGGTAATTGAATTAGCACAAGGTTTGGAAAATCTTCAACTTGGTTCTTTTCAAGGCGGTGTAAGTCTTAATGCTATACCGGGAGAACCTTATGGAACAATTAGAGGTCGTGACTTTGTTTATGATAGCCAAGGCAATAAGATTGTTGAAGACAACGGATCTTACGGAGCTAGATATAAAAATAGCCCTTTAGCTAATGAAATAATTGGCGATATGAATCCAGATTGGAAAGGTGGAATTAGAAATTCATTCACTTATAAAGATTTATCATTAAGCTTTTTAATTGATATTCAAAGTGGTGGAGATTTATTCTCACTTGATACTTATTATGGATTTGGTACGGGTATATATGATCGTTCTGCTGGTCTTAACGAATTAGGAAATCCTAAGCGTGATCATGTAGCTGATGGAGGTGGAGTTTTACTTCCAGGTGTTACTGAAGGTGGCGCAACAAACACCCAACGTACGGAGGCTCATAATTACAGAAATCCATTTGGATGGAAATCTCTAATTCAAGCAATGCATGTATATGATGCGTCATATGTAAAATTAAGAGAGCTTAAGATTTCATACAACGTACCTGAATCTATACTTTCTGGAAATACGATCAAATCTGCAACTTTTTCAATAATTGGTAAAAACTTGTGGATTATTGATAAAAACTTGCCTTACGCTGATCCAGAAGCTGGTTTATCAGCTGGTAACATTCAAGGTTATCAGTCTGGAGCACCTGCTGGTGTTAAAGAAGTTGGTGTAAACCTTAACATTAAATTATAATTTTAGAAACGATGAAAAAAAATAAATTACTTTCGCTTTTATTCATTTCTTTATTCTTTATCACTTGTGACTCAGATGAGGAGTATGAGATGCTGAACATGGATACTAAAAATCCATCTACAGTTGCATATAACACTCTATTTACTTCAGCTACTAAATCTTTAGTTGATCAGATTGTAACAACTAACTACAATGTTAGTATATATAAATTTTTAGCACAGTATTGGACTCAAACAACTTATACTGATGAAACTAATTTTGTGCTTCAAGGTCGTAAGATCCCTCAAAATCACTGGTCAGAAATGTATCGTGACGTTTTGTATGATCTTAAAGATGCTAAGACTAAGGCTAATGAAGGGAGTTCATTTTATAAAGCAGGAGAAATGGCACAGATAGAAGTTCTTGAAGTATATGCGTGGCAAAACCTCGTTGATACTTTCGGGAATGTTCCTTATTCTCAAGCTCTAGACCCTGCTAATACTTTGCCAGCCTATGATGATGCTGCTACAATTTATACTGATTTATTGACTAGAATAGATTCAGCAATTTCTACTCTTTCTAGCGCCCCAGGTGGGTTTACTGGTCCAGATATATTGTACGGTGGAAATATGGCTATGTGGTCAAAATTTGCTAATTCTTTAAAACTAAGAATAGCAATGAGACTTGCTGATGTAAACCCAGGTGCATCTCAATCAGCTGCACAATCAGCAGTTTCTGCTGGAGTTTTTACATCAAATTCTGAGAATACAACTTTAAAATACCTATCTGCCCCACCAAATACAAATCCTATTTGGGTTTCTATTGTTCAGTCGGGTAGAAAGGATTATGTAGCTGCTAATACTATGGTAGATTATATGAATGGCCTAAATGATCCAAGGATTACGCTTTATTTTCAAGATCCTGTTGATGGAGCAATTAAAGGCGGGCCTTATGGAGCTACAAATACATATGGTTTATTTTCACACATAAATACTCAAGTTCTCGCACCTGACTTTGAAGGAACATTAATAGATTTTGTTGAGGTTTCTTTCTTACAGGCAGAGGCTGCAGAACGAGGATATACTATAGCTGGTACAGCTGAACAACACTACAATAATGGGATTGAAGCATCAATTCTTTATTGGGGTGGAAGTGCATCTGATGTATCAACTTATTTAGCTAATCCAGATGTTGCTTACAGTACTGCAAGCGGAACATGGAAGCAAAAGATTGCTATGCAGTTTTGGATTGGAATGTATAACCGTGGATGTGAAGGATGGAATGTTTGGAGAAAATTTGATCATCCAACACTTAATTTACCTGCTAATTCAGGTGACCCTATACCAACTCGTTATACATATCCTCTTAATGAGCAAACTTTGAATGAGGCAAACAGGTCATCTGCTTCTTCAGCAATTGGTGGTGATACAAAAACTACTAAAGTCTTTTGGGATATTAACTAAGAATAATTTCTCTATAATTAAAGAAACCCGCAGTTTGCGGGTTTCTTTTTAATACTATAGCGTATATTTAGAAAATTTTATTTATGGCTATATTAGCAGTATTCGCTGGACTCGTTATTTTAGTTAAGGGTGGCGATTGGTTACTTAAATCAGCAGTTTCATTGTCTTTAAAACTTCAAATACCGAAAATGGTTATTGGAATGACTGTGGTTTCATTTGCCACTTCTATGCCTGAGCTAATTGTGAGTGTTCAATCTGCTTTAAGCGGTCATTCAGACCTAGCTTTTGGTAATGTCCTGGGGTCTAATATTGCAAACATTGCATTTGTTCTTGCCGTAGTGATAATTATAGCCCCAATAAATGTTTCCAAGAGTTTTTATAAAACAGATTTTCCTATGATGATATTTGCTACTGCTCTTTTTTATGTTTTTGTAGCCTTTGATTCTAAGCTAGAAGGTTATGAGGGAGCAATCCTTTTTTCTATTTTAATATTATTTCTCTTTTATTTAATTAAAATTAGAAAAAATGACGAATCAGCAGATGACCTTGAAGAAGATAGCATGTCTTCTTTATCAAGTTTTTACTATTTAGCAATTGGTGGATTTGGATTATGGCTTGGATCTGAAACACTTGTTAAAGGTGCCGTTGCTCTAGCATATGATTTTGGGGTAAGTGAAAGAATTATTAGCATTTCTATTATTTCCATTGGAACTAGTATACCTGAGTTGTCTGCTTCTATTATAGGAATAATCAGAAAACAAAAGGCTATTTCTTTAGGTAATCTAATAGGATCTAATATTTTTAATATCCTTGCGGTTATGGGGATTACATCAATGATTACTCCAATAGGTATTAAAGATCAAGGATTGTTGGAAAATGATATTTGGTGGATGATTGGAATTTCAACTATAATACTTCCTCTTGTTTTCTTTCCAGGAGGTAATCGCCTCAGTTGGATTGATGGAGTTATACTACTTATCTTATACCTAGTTTTTATAATCCCTCTTATTGTATAAAAAAACCCACTTTAAAAAAGTAGGTCTTAATCTTAATTATAAAAAAAGGTTTTTAAGTTTAGAGATTTGCTGATTTAACAGTTTTTATTATTCTGCCAGCTATTTTGTAGGGATCCCCATTTGATGCAGGACGACGATCTTCAAGCCAACCTTTCCATCCATTTTCAACAGTCATTATGGGTATCCTTATTGATGCCCCCCTGTCAGAAATGCCATAACTAAATTCTTCAATTGACTGGGTTTCATGATCACCTGTCAGTCTTTGATCATTATATGCACCATATACAGCAATATGTTCTTTTATAACCGGCCTAAAGGCTTCACATATTTTATTGTATGTTTTTTCGGATCCACATGTTCTTAGTGTAGTATTTGAAAAGTTGGCATGCATTCCAGAACCATTCCAATCTGTTGCTCCTAAAGGTTTTGGGTGGTATTCAATAGCTAAACCATATTGCTCAGCAGTCCTTTCAAGTAAATATCTTGCCACCCACATTTCATCACCGGCCTGTTTAGCTCCTTTAGCAAAAGTTTGAAACTCCCATTGACCAGCTGCAACTTCAGCATTTGTTCCTTCTACATTAATTCCTGCTTCAAGACAAATATCAAGATGTTCATCCATGATTTCTCTACCGAATGTATTTTTACCTCCAACGGAACAATAAAATTGTCCTTGAGGAGTCTGATCTTTAGGAAAACCAATAGGTAAATTAGTTTCAGGATCCCAGATAAAATATTCTTGCTCAAATCCAAACCAAAAATCATTGTCATCATCATCAATAGTAGCTCTGCCATTTGAAATGTGTGGAGAACCATCAGCGTTTAAAACTTCATTCATTACTAAAAAACCATCTTTCCTTACTGGATCAGGATATATGGCAACGGGTTTTAACAGGCAATCTGATGAACCACCTTCAGCTTGAAGAGTTGAACTTCCATCAAATGCCCACATAGGGCAATCTTTTAGTTTACCTCCAAAATTGGCAACAATTTTCGTTTTACTTCTTAAATTGGCTGTAGGAACATAACCGTCCAACCAGATATATTCTAATTTAGATTTACTCATTGTGATTAAAATTTTAATTTAAAATTAAGACATTTAAAAGTAATAAGACTACATCTTTTTATCTTAATTTTAAAACGGTTTTCAATTTTTATCAAAACACTATTTTTTTCAAGTTTAATTTATTTAATTGATAAAAATAAGGGGTGAAAAATAATAAATTTTCATTGCTATAATTCTAAATAAATTATTGAATTTTATTTTTTAAAATATAGCGCGGTGTTTTTAAAAAATACAATAGAATTTAGAAGATTAGATCATTGAGATATATTACTTTTGTAATGATAGTTTTTTTATGGAAAGCAATCGTTATCAAAAAAGAGGCGTTTCTTCGAAAAAAGAAGATGTCCACGATGCAATTAAAAATATAGACAAGGGGATATTTCCAAAATCCTTTTGTAAAATTATCCCTGACTACATTACAAAAAGTGAAGATCATGTTGTTGTCATGCATGCAGATGGAGCAGGAAGCAAATCATCACTTGCATATGTTTATTGGAAGGAAACAGGTGATAATTCTGTTTGGAAGGGTGTTGTGCAAGATTCAATAGTTATGAATATTGATGATCTGTTATGTGTTGGAGTAACTAATGAAATAATGCTTTCATCAATTATTGGAAGAAATAAAAATAGAATTCCTGCAGAGGTTGTTTCATCAATAATAAATGGAACCCAGGAAATCATTGATGAACTTGATTCTTTGGGCATAAAGATATATAATACTGGAGGAGAAACTGCTGATGTAGGAGATTTAGTAAAGACAGTTATTATAGATTCATGTGTTTTTTCAAGAATGCTTAAAAAGGATGTTATAGATAATGCAAATATAAGTGATGGGGATTTAATAGTAGGGCTTGCATCTTTTGGACAGTCAACTTATGAGAAGGAGTATAATTCTGGAATAGGGAGTAATGGTTTGACTTCGGCAAGACATGATGTTTTTAGTAAATATCTTATGGACAAATATCCTGAAAGTTTTGACTCTAGCATTCCTGATGAGTTGGTTTACTCTGGGTCGAAATCTTTGACTGATTATATAGGTTCAACACCTATAGATATTGGCAAAATGATTCTTTCTCCAACTAGAACTTATGCTCCTGTTATAAAGAAAATTTTTGATCAAGTTAACAGAATTGATATTCATGGCATGGTTCATTGCAGTGGAGGAGGACAAACCAAGGCTCTTAATTTTATTGAAGATCTTCATATTATAAAAGATAATTTATTCAAAGTTCCACCAATTTTTGACCTAATTCAAAAAGAATCAGGAACTTCTCTAAAGGAGATGTATCAAGTTTTTAACATGGGACATAGAATGGAATTATATGTAAATCCTAAAATAGCAGATAAGATTATTGAAATTTCAAAATCATTTGAGATAGATGCTAGAGTAATTGGAAGAGTTGAGGCTTGTGAAACAAGAAAATTGTCAATTTATTCTGAATCTGGAAACTTTGAATATTAAGTATCATATATTCAACAACTTAAAGTTATATTTTTGTTATACTCAAAGTTAAAATGGAAGAAAAATTTAAACAGATAAGGAACCGCTTCAAAGAAATTTCTGATTTGATGGTTAAACCAGAAATTATTTCAGATCAAAAGAAATATATTGATCTAAATAAAGAGTACAAAGAACTCTCTAGGAAAATAGAAAAGTTTGATCAGTTTGATCTTTTAAATATGAATATAAAAGAGGCGGAGGATTTGATCAAAAATGAAGAAGACAAAGAGATGTTAGAAATGGCTAGAGTTCAATTAGAAGAATCAAAAATTAAATTTGATTCTTTAGAACAAGAAATTAAACTTTTATTAATTCCCAAAGATCCAGAAGACTCTAAAAATGTAGTTTTTGAAATTAGGGCTGGAACAGGGGGAGATGAAGCTAGTATTTTTGCTGGAGATCTTTATAGGATGTATACAAAGTTTTGTCAAGATCTCGGATGGGAGGTAAGTTTAGTTGATTTTAATGAGGGGACTGCAGGTGGTTTTAAGGAAATAATTTTTGAGGTTTTGGGTGAAGAGGTATACAGTGTGCTGAAGTATGAGTCTGGAGTTCATAGAGTACAAAGAGTTCCTCAAACTGAAACTCAGGGAAGAGTTCATACTTCTGCGGCAACAGTAATGGTTCTTCCTGATGCTGAAGAGTTTGATGTTAAAATTGATATGAATGATGTTAGAGTTGATTTTTATTGCTCTTCCGGCCCTGGTGGACAATCAGTTAATACAACCTACTCTGCTGTTAGACTCACACATGAGCCCACAGGAATAGTAGCCCAATGTCAGGACCAAAAATCACAACATAAAAACAAAGAGAAAGCTTTAAAAGTTCTTCGATCTCGTCTATATGAATTAGAATTAAATAAAAAGTTAGAATCAGATGCTGAAAAGAGAAGCTCACTTGTTTCATCAGGGGATAGATCTGCTAAAATAAGAACATATAATTATCCTCAAGGAAGGGTAACTGATCATCGAATTGGCTTAACATTGTATGATTTGCAGAACATAATTAATGGCGATATAAAACAATTAATTGATGAACTTAAACTTTATCAGAATAATCAAGTTTTAAAAGATTCAGGAGAAATATCATGAACAATCAAGATCTATATGAAAGAATTAAAAAGAAAAAATCTTTTTTATGTGTTGGTTTAGATATTGATATAGATAAAATCCCAAATTTTTTAAGAAAAAATAATGACCCTATTTTTTCTTTTGCAAAATCAATTATTGATGCAACTTCAAAATATTGTATAGCATATAAGCCTAACATTGCCTTTTATGAAACATATGGTGTTGATGGATGGAAAGCCCTTGAAAAAATTATTGATTATATAAAATCTGAATACCCCGATATTTTTACAATTGCTGATGCAAAAAGATGTGATATTGAAAACACATCAAGACG
>Ga0163108_10002792_pt1 | contig 12547 bp, 7 predicted proteins | sample Fk1155metaG_FD_109644 | JGI IMG/M metagenome (GOLD analysis project Ga0163108, IMG submission 109644) | Marine microbial communities from the Central Pacific Ocean - Fk160115 155m metaG | ecosystem: Environmental > Aquatic > Marine > Oceanic > Photic zone | place: The Central Pacific Ocean...
CCAGCTGTTATTTTTGTTCCTTTAGATACACTTAAAACTGCTTCTATAGGAAGAAAATATTTAGCTTCTTTATTTTTTGTAGTTTTAATTGTTTTTCCTTTTTCATCTACTAATTTAATTTGGGGTTTTAGATCTTTACATTTTGGATTTAATTTCCAATCAATAATTGCTCTATGTGAAATACCAGTTGATGCATCAACAGTTTCTCTTGATGAAAAACCATCAATAACATCTTCGTATTCTACTATTCCATTTTTTTCTGAAATAATTGGTATTGTATATGGGTCCCATGAAGCAATTAAATCTTCTGGTTTCACTTTTTTTCCATCATCAATAAATAATTTTGCACCATATGGAATATGATTAAATGATTTCTCTTTTTTTGTATTAAGATCTAAAAAAAGTACCTTACAATTTCTACTCATTACTATTAATTGCCCTTCGCTATTCTTAACAGTAGAATTGTTTTGTATTTTAATTTTTGCATTATAATTCGAAACAATGCTTGATTGAACAGTCGCTTGTGTTGCTGCGCCGCCTATGTGAAAAGTTCTCATTGTTAATTGTGTTCCAGGCTCACCAATTGATTGAGCAGCTTGTATACCAACAGCCTCGCCCATATTAACTATAATTCCTCTAGCTAAATCTCTTCCATAACACTTTTGACATATTCCATCTATTGTTTCACAAAATAAAGGAGATCTTACCTTGACAGTCTCAATATTAGAATCATAAATTTGTTTTATAGAATTCTCATCAAGAACGTCTCCTTTAGACAAAATCTTCTTCTTACTACTTTTCTCGATTGAATGTAAATCTTCTGCTAGAGTTCTACCAAGTATTCGTTCACCAAGTGAAGCTATTACAGAACCATTTCTAATTACAGCTGAAACTTCAATATGGTTTTGAGTTTTACAATCTTCTTCTACTACTACAACATCTTGCGAGGAGTCAACGAGACGTCTAGTTAAATAACCTGAGTTTGCAGTTTTTAATGCTGTGTCTGCCAAACCTTTTCTTGCACCATGTGTTGAATTAAAATATTCAAGAACTGTGAGCCCTTCTTTAAAATTAGAAGTAATTGGAGTTTCTATAATTTCACCTGTGGGTTTAGCCATTAAACCTCTCATTCCTGCCAATTGTTTTAACTGTGCTGAAGAACCTCTTGCCCCTGAGTCAGACATCATAAATACAGAATTAATTTTATTTGTGTTTCTTGTTTTTTCAATTTCATTAGTCATTGCCGATGCAACCGAATCTGTACATTGAGACCAAGTATCAATCGTTTTATTGTATTTCTCTTTTTTTGTAATAATTCCATTTAAATATTGTTGATCATAATTTTTTATATCTTTTTTAGCTTCATTTACTAACTGATCTTTTTCATTTGGAATAATAAGATCATCTTTACCAAAAGAAATACCAGCTCTACATGCGTGCTCAAAACCTATAACCATTATTTTATCGCAAAATTTAACGGTTTCTGTTTGACCACAATGTCTATAAATTGCGTCTATAACGTTGCTTACTTCTTTTTTTGTTAAAATCTTATTTATCAAACTTAAATGTATTTTTGGATGCTTAGGTAAAATTTCATAAATCAACATCCTTCCAGCTGTTGTGTCAGCTATGGCACTTTCTTCTTTATTTTCTTCGTTTATAAAATTATATCTACATTTAATTTTAGAATGTAATGTTATTTTTTTTGCTAACAAAGCATGTTCTATTTCTGCAATATTAGTAAATGCCATGCCTGCGCCTGCATCTTCTTCAAACATCAGACTCAGATAATAAATTCCTAAAACCATATCTTGGGTAGGAACAATTATTGGTTTTCCACTAGACGGGCTTAAAATATTATTGGTAGACATAATTAAAACTCGAGCTTCTAGTTGTGCTTCTAATGATAGTGGAACATGCACTGCCATTTGATCGCCATCAAAATCAGCATTAAAAGCTGTACAAACTAATGGATGCAATTGAATTGCCTTACCTTCAATTAGCATAGGTTCAAAGGCTTGTACTCCTAATCTATGTAAAGTTGGCGCACGATTTAATAATACTGGATGTTCTTTAATAACTTCTTCTAAAATATCCCAAACTTCAGGTTTTTCTTTTTCTACTAATTTTTTGGCAGTTTTAATAGTATTAGATAATCCGTATTGCTCTAATTTTGAATATATAAATGGTTTAAACAGTTCTAAAGCCATTTTTTTCGGAATTCCGCATTGATGTAATAATAAATGCGGACCAGGGACAATCACAGACCTCCCTGAATAATCAACTCTTTTACCTAATAAATTTTGTCTAAATCTTCCTTGCTTTCCTTTTAACATTTCAGACAAAGATTTAAGCGGTCTTTTATTTGATCCAAGAATTGCTCTTCCTCTTCTTCCATTATCAAAAAGTGCATCGACTGCTTCTTGAAGCATTCTTTTTTCATTTTTTATAATGATATCTGGAGCGTTTAATTCTATTAATCTTCTTAATCTATTATTTCTATTAAGAACTCTTCTATATAAATCGTTTAAGTCTGAAGTAGCAAATCTACCCCCATCTAATGGTACGAGTGGTCTAAGATCTGGTGGGATAACAGGTAAAACCTCCAGTATCATCCAATCGGGTTTTACTTTAGACTTAGAAAAAGCATGTAATAATTGCAATCTTTTTAAAAGTTTTAATTTTGTAATGTCTGATTTTGTTGATTCAATATTAACTTGTACTGCTTTAATTTCTTTTTCAATTTTTAGTTCACTTAGTAATTTTTTAATTATTTCGGCTCCTATACCTACTTCAAATTTTCCTTCTCCATATTTCTCAATTAACTCTTGATATCTTTCTTCAGTTATAAGTTCATATTGTTTAAGATCAGTTAAACCTGGCTCTATTACTATGTATTCTTCAAAATACAAAACCTTTTCTAATGATTTTAAAGTAATATCCAGCAATGTCCCTATTCTGCTCGGAAGCGATTTAAAAAACCAAATATGTGCAACAGGTGCTGCAAGTTCAATATGAGCCATTCTCTCTCTTCTAACTTTTGAGAGTGTAACCTCCGTACCACATTTTTCACATATGATGCCTTTATATTTCATTCCTTTATATTTTCCACATATACATTCGTAATCTTTTGTTGGGCCAAAAACTTTACCACAGAACAAACCATCTTTTTCTGGTTTAAAAGTTCGATAATTAATAGTTTCAGGTTTTCTAATTTCCCCAAAAGACCAAGAGCGGATTTTATCAGGACTTGAAATAGATATGTTTATACTATCAAAATCTTCTATTTCAGCTGAAGATCTCTTAGTAGTTTCAAAAATTTTTTTACTTAATGACATATATTAAACTTCTCTATTTGCATTTTTTAATTGTACATCTAAAGCCAAAGATTTTAGTTCTTTTACCAAAACATTAAAAGATTCTGGTACGCCTGAATGAAAATCACTTTGCCCCCTTACAATTGCTTCATATACTTTTGTCCTTCCAGCTACGTCGTCTGATTTTACTGTTAACATTTCTTGTAAAGTATAAGATGCTCCGTATGCTTCTAAAGCCCAAACTTCCATTTCACCAACTCTTTGACCTCCAAATTGTGCTTTACCACCTAATGGTTGTTGTGTAACAAGACTATATGGACCAATTGATCTTGCATGCAGTTTCTCGTCTGCTAAGTGATGCAATTTCAACATATAAATATAACCAACAGTTATTTCTCTATCAAAATATTCTCCTCTTCTTCCATCTATAAGCTTAACTTGGCCAGAACTATCTAAATTTGATTTTTCAAAAAAATCATTAATATCGCTTTCTTTTGCTCCATCAAAAACTGGGGTTGAAATAGAAATACCTTTTTTTATTTCAGATTTATAATCTAACAATTCTTTTTTATTACTAAATATTTGATCAACAGTATTTTTGTCATATAAAAGATTTAAATTCTCCTCAAGTTCTTTCTTTTGATTATTTTTTAAATAAATGTCAATTAGTTTGCTAATTTGTTTTCCTAAACCAGCGCAAGCCCAACCTAAATGAGTCTCAAGAATTTGTCCAACGTTCATACGCGATGGAACGCCAAGGGGGTTTAGTAGAATATCAACTGGTGTTCCATCTTCTAAATGAGGCATATCCTCTACTGGAACAATCTTTGAAATACAACCTTTATTGCCATGGCGTCCTGCCATTTTATCACCAGCTTGTAATTTTCTTTTTGTTGCTACAAAAACTTTTACCATTTTCATAACACCAGGAGGTAATTCATCTCCTAGTTGTAGTTTTTCAACTTTAATTTGAAACCTGTTTTCTAAACTTTTTAATTCATCATCAAAATTTTTAATTAATTGCTGAATTTCTTCCTGTTTTTTTGAATCTTTTAAAACAATTTTTCTAAGATCTTTAATTCCAATATCATTAATATCATTTTCTTCTATTTTTTTATTTCTTTTTAAATCTTTTAATCCCTTTGAAACCACATTATCAATAAGATTTCTTCTCAAAATTTGTGAAAAGGATTCCTCTAATATTGTTCTCTCATCATCTCTATCCTTAGCTAAACTTTCAATTTCAGATCTCTCAATAGCCAAGGATCTTTCATCTTTCTCTATTCCTCTTCTATTAAAAACTCTTACCTCGACAACTGTTCCTGAATCTCCTGGTGGAACTTTTAAAGAAGTATCGCTTACATCAGTTGATTTTTCACCAAAAATTGATCTTAATAGTTTTTCTTCAGGAGAAATTGTGGTGTGAGCTTTCGGAGTAATTTTACCTACTAAAATATCTCCTGCATTTACTTCCGCACCTATATAAATAATTCCAGCTTCATCAAGATTTCTCAATGCTTCGTCTCCAACATTTGGAATATCTCTAGTGATTTCTTCTTGTCCTAACTTTGTATCTCTAGACATTACATCGTATTCTTCGATATGAACAGATGTGAAAGTATCATTCTTTACAACTTTCTCAGACATAATTATTGCATCTTCAAAGTTATATCCTTGCCATGGCATAAACGCTACTAAAATATTTTTACCCAAAGCTAATTCGCCTTTAGATGTAGCTGGACCATCTGCTATAATTTCACCTGCTTTTATATAATCCCCTTTTTTTAACAATGGTACTTGATTAATACATGTACTTTGATTAGATCTTTGAAATTTCTTCAAATTATATATATCTACTCCAGATTGATCTTGAGACGGGTTAGTTGCGCTAACAACTATTCTTCCTGAATCAACGCTATCAACTTTTCCATCCCTTTTTGCAACAATTGTAACGCCTGAATCTTTTCCTACTGACTCTTCCATTCCAGTTCCAACAAACGGTGCGTCTGGTCTTAACAATGGGACAGCTTGTCTCATCATATTTGATCCCATTAACGCTCTATTTGCATCATCATTTTCTAAAAATGGAATTAATGCACTTGCAACAGAAACTAATTGTTTTGGTGAAACATCCATATAATCTACAGATGACGGGTTAGCAATTAAAAAATCCCCTCCTTTTCTAGCACTTATCAATTGATCGATTATTTTTCCATTTGTATCAATTTTAGTATTAGCTTGGGCAATTGTATATTTTTGTTCTTCGTCGGCTGCTAAAAAAACAATTTCTTCAGTAACTTTTTCATTAACAACTTTTCTATAAGGGCTTTCTATTAGTCCGTATTTATTTATTCTAGAATATGTTGCTAATGAATTAATTAAACCAATATTAGGCCCTTCAGGAGTTTCTACTGGACATATTCTGCCATAATGAGTCGGATGGACATCTCTTACTTCAAAACCTGCTCTTTCTCTAGTTAATCCGCCTGGACCTAATGATGAGACTCTTCTTTTATGAGTAATTTCTGATAGTGGATTAGTTTGATCCATAAATTGTGATAATTGAGATGTTCCAAAAAATTCTCTAAGAATTGAAACTGCAGGTTTTGAATTAATTAAATCTTGCGCAGTTGCTGTAAAAATGTCAATAGATGACATTCTTTCTTTAATCGCCCTTTCCATTCTAACGAGACCAATTCTGTATTGATTTTCTATTAATTCTCCGACAGATCTGACTCTTCTATTACCTAGATGATCTATATCATCTTTATTTCCTTTTTTATCATTTAAAAGCAAAAGATGCTTTGCAATTTGTAAAATATCATTTGGAGTAAGAAAGTTTACTGTTTCATTAATATTTAATTCGCTTCTACTATTTAACTTATATCTTCCTACTTTAGATAAATCATATCTTTCAGGATTAAAAAAAAGATTATTAAAAAGATTCTCAGCTGCTTCCAAAGTAGGTGGCTCTCCTGGTCTAAGATTTTTATAAATATCTATTAATGATTCTTCTCTATTTAAATTTAAATCAGAATGAACAGTGTTTCTTAAAGCCGCTCCAACATTAACATGATCAACATTTAAAACTTTAATATTCTTAATTTTATTCTTTTTAAAATTTTCTATATCTTTCTCGTTTATTTCATCTCCAGCTTCAAAAAGAATTTCTCCAGTATTTTCATTAATAATGTCTTCTGCTAAATACTTGCCTGTAATTGCTTGATCACTTAAAAAAAATTCTTTCAATCCTTCTTTTTTAAGTTTTATTGCTTCATCAAACAAAATTTTTGATCCTGATTTTTTTTTAACTGTACGATTTTTTGCATCAACCAAATCAAAATTTATTCGTATATTATTAAAATGATTCTCATCAAATGAAGTTACCCAACCTTTATCAACTTCAGTTAATTCAATATTTGAATAAAAAAAACTAAGTATATCCTCAGGTGTTCTGCTTTCTTTCTTTTTTTTTTTATTTTTGTCAGTTGAATTTTTTTCTAAAGCCATAAAAAAAGTGCTAGCTAGCATCTTTTTTTTTCTATCAATTCGAACATACATTACATCTTTTACATCAAACTCAAAATCTATCCAAGATCCTCTCATAGGTATAATTCTGGCAGAATATAATAATTTTCCAGAAGGATGTCCTTTGCCGTTATCGTGATCAAAAAAAACACCTGGGGATCTGTGCATTTGAGAAACTACAACTCTTTCAATACCATTAAAAACAAAAGTACCTCTGTCAGTCATTAAAGGTATATCTCCTAAATAAACTTCATCATCAACAGAATCTCTAAAAGTTTTTATATCCGGATTCTCTTCATCTATTTCGTATCGAAGTATCCTTAATGTGACTTTTAGAGGAGATGCATATGTAAAACCTCTTTGCTTACATTCATCCACATCATATTTTGGAGTTTCTAAACGATATTTAATAAATTCTAGAGTTGCTTTACCAGCGTAGTCTGTTATTGGAAATATTTCTTTTATAACTTGTTGTAAGCCAATATTTTCTCTTTTATTAGGTTCAAGTTTACTTTGCAAGAATTCTTCGTAGGATTTTTTTTGGACTTCAATTAAATTAGGAATATCCAAAATTTCTGGAATATTTCCAAATCTTTTTCTGAAACGTTTACGGGCTAGTAAATTTGTATCCATATATTTTGTAATATGGAGCTTATATTTCTCAGTAAAAAATTATTTTAATTCTACTTTTGCTCCAACAGCTTCAAGCTTCTTTTTTATTTCTTCAGCTTCTTCTTTTTTCACACCTTCTTTTAGCGGTTTTGGTGCGCTTTCAACCAAATCTTTAGCTTCTTTTAAGCCAAGTTCAGTAATCGCTCTAACTTCTTTAATTACATCTATTTTTTTATCTCCTGCTGCAGTTAATTCAATATTAACAACTCCGCCACCAGAATCTTCTTCTTCAGCATCTCCTCCTGCAGGCGCGGCAGCTACAGCAGCAACAGGAGCGTTGGCTTCAACTCCCCATTTTTCCTCAAGTAATTTGCTTAATTCTGCAGCTTCTTTAACAGTTAGCTTAGATAAATCTTCAACAATTTTATTTAGAGTATCACTAGACATACTTACCTCAAACAAATTAACAATATTTTTACATTTTTCAACATTATTTTTACAAATTTTTATTTATTTTCATTTCCTTCTTTTTTTTCTTCATTTTCTTTACCTCCTGGCTTTTCATCTGGTTTTGCTTTAGTTTCTGGTTTTTCATCTGATTTTGCTTCAGTTTCTGGTTTTTCTTCTTGAATATCAAGCTTTGAATATTCATTAAAAACTCTTGCTAATTTATTTGCAGAAAATTTGAGTGCGTACGCTATGTTTCTTGCAGGAGTTTGAATTAATGATACTAATTTAGCACGTATTTCATCAAGTGATGGTAATAACGCTATCTCCAAAACATCTTTTTGTTCTAAAAATTTATCACCTGAAATACCACCAAGTATTAGCAATTTGTCATTTTCTTTAGAAAAATTAACAGCAACTTTAGCAGCTGAAACTTCATCTTCTGAATATGCTAACGCCACAGGTCCGTTAAATAAGTTTTTAAATTCTTTACTTTTGTTATCCTTTAAAATTATTTTCATTAAAGAATTTTTAACAATTATAAATTTTCCACCAACTTCATTGATTTTTAATCTAAGTTCATCAGTTTGTGTAGTTTTTAATCCTGAATAGTGAGTTACGACTAAAATACCAACGTTATTTAAAATATCCTTATAATCTTTTACGAATTTCTTTTTTTGATCTTTTTTCATTTGTTATCCTCATATAGGAAATTAAGTTTTTTTTAAAAACACCTACAATCTTTGAATAATTTTAGAAAATAATAAAAAAAAATAGATTAATCAAGAAAATTATTTAATATTTCCTATTCTTATACTTGGACCCATTGAAGTACTGAGATAAACTTTATTAATAAATTTACCTTTAATGCTATCAGGTTTTGATTTATTAACAGAATTAATAAATTCTTTAATATTTGAAACAAGATTTTCTTCTGTAAAACTTAACTTTCCAATACCGGCTTGCACTATAGCATTTTTTTCTGATTTGAACTGAATTTGTCCGTCTTTAATACTTTTTATAGTTTTAGACAAATCCTCTGTAACTGTTCCAGTTTTTGGATTAGGCATGATACCTAAAGGCCCTAACTTTTCTCCTATTGCAGCTATATTTTTCATCATATCTGGGGTTGAAACAGCAACGTCAAAATTAATTTTTCCATCTTTTACATTTTTAATTAAATCTTCATTTCCTACAATATCTGCTCCTGCTTCTTTTGCTTCCTTTGCCTTATCTTCAGTTGCAAAAACTGCTACTATTATTTTTTTCCCTGTTCCGCCTGGTAATTGCACGAAACCTCTCGCTAACCCTTCTCCTTTGCTTTTTTCTTTATTAAGCATGACTGAAATATCTAATGTCTCATCAAATTTTACTCCTTTATTATTTTTAAAAGCTTTGATTGCATCGTTCAATGAAGTTGGTTTTATTTCAGAAATCTTTTTCTTATTTTCTAAGTGCCTTTTGCTTCTTTTTTTTGACATTATTATTTTTTATCCTCTTGTTGATCTTTTGATTCATCAGTACCATCAGTTTTTTCTGCACTTTTATCTTCAGTAGGAGTTGGTTTTATTAAAGTTGCTTTTTTTATTTCTTCATCAATTGACAATTTTCCACTTTCTATAACTTTATATCCCATTGATCTTGCTGTTCCTGCAATAATCTTTGCAGCTTGGTCAACATCTTTAGCATTAAGATCGTCCATTTTTTTTTTTGCTATTTCCTTTATTGTTGACATTGGAATTTGACAAATTATTTCCCTACCTGGATTTCTACTAGCTTTTGTTAAATTTGCAGCTTCCTTTAAAAAATGTGATGCGGGTGATTTCTTAACTGTAATTTGAAAAGTTTTATCTTTATAAACTGTAATTACACAAGGAATTGGCATGCCGGGCTTTTCTTTCTGTGTTTTAGCATTAAAAGCTTTACAAAATTCCATAATATTTAAACCTCTTTGGCCAATAGCTGGACCAACAGGAGGTGCAGGATTAGCTTGACCAGCAGGTATTTGCAATTTTATGTATCCGTCAATTTCTTTAGCCATATTATTTATATTATAAATATATTAAACTTTTTCTACTTGTGTATATTCTAATTCTACCGGTGTAGATCTGCCAAATATAGAAACAGAAATTTTTAATCTACCCCTTTCTTCATCTACTTCTTCAACCATTCCATTAAACGAAGCAAAAGGACCGTCAATTACTTTTACTTGTTGTCCAACTTCATACACGTATTTTGGAGCAATGTATTCAATACTATCATCTGCTTTTTTTAGCATTTTCATAGCTTCGTTTTGAGATAGTGGAATAGGTTTATGATCATTTCCAGTAAATCCAGAAACTTTATTTGAATTTTTGACTAACTGCCAAGTTTGGTTATTCATTATCATTTTTATTAACATATAACCTGGAAAAAAATTTTTTTCAGAATTGATCTTCTTGCCTTTTTTTATTTCTATCACTTCTTGTTTTGGAATTTGAAAATCAAAAAAAAAGTGGTTTAAAGATGCTTTTCTAGCATTATCTTGAATTGTTTTTACTGCTTTTTCTTCAAAACCTGAAGCGGCGCCAACTATATACCATTTTGCATCAGGATCGTCTTTTTCATTATCTATTAGTGTATCCTCATGTTTTTCTTCTATTTCTTCTGAGCTTTCTTCTGTTTTTTCTTCTTTTGCCTCTTCTTTTTGTTCTTTTATTTCTTCTGAGCTTTCTTCTGCTTTTTGTTCTTTTACTTCTTTTTCTCTTTGTTCTTCTAATTGATCATTAGAATCTTCTTTTTTCTGATCTATTTCAGTATTTTTTAAATCTTTATTTTCATCAATTTCTTGTATATCCATATTATTATCATCTGAGGATTTTTTTAATTCTTCTTTAGTATCATTATTTTTATTATCTTCAATCATTTTTAAAATATAAATTTTATAACTGTTGAAAAAAACCAATCAACAAATAAAAAAAATAGTGCAGCTAAAAAAACCATAAACAAAATCGATGCAGACGTCATCATTGTTTCTTTCTTCTTAGGCCACGTAACTTTAGAAACTTCCGATTTAGTTTCATTTATAAAATCATTAATCTTTTTTAACATAAAATCCTATATAATGGCAGGAGTGGAGGGACTTGAACCCGCAACCTCCGGTTTTGGAGACCGGCGCTCTACCAATTGAGCTACACTCCTAAAAATAGTTATATAAAATAACATAGTAATAAATTTAAAAATGTGGAATAAAAAAAAAACTAAATGAGTTTATTATAACTTACTTTTTTGCTTTCTTGTCTTCTTTAGGCTTTACATCAGCCTTTGGTGGGGCTTGATCGCCGCCTTTTTCTTTAGCTGGTTTTACATTTTTAGCAGGTTCTCTTTTTGGTGTTCCTTCTATAACTTCACTAACAACTCCTGAACCAACTGTTTTTCCACCTTCTCTGATAGCGAAACGCTGACCTTTGTCCATAGCTATTGGTTGTAACAAATCAACTTCCATTTGCACGTTATCGCCTGGCATTACCATTTCTATCTTCGCTGGTAAATAAGCTGTTCCTGTAACATCGGTTGTTCTAAAATAAAACTGAGGTCTGTAATTTGTAAAAAAAGGTGTATGTCTCCCACCTTCTTCTTTTTTTAGTACATATACTTCGCATTTAAAACTTGTGTGTGGTTTAATGGATCCTGGTTTACATAAAACTTGTCCTCTTTCTACTTGGTCTTTCTCAGTACCTCTTAAAAGAGCTCCAATATTATCACCAGCTTCTCCAGAATCTAATAATTTTCTAAACATTTCAACACCTGTAACTGTTGTTTTTTGTGTTTCTTTCATGCCAACAATTTCTACTTCTTCGTTGACTTTAATTATTCCTTGTTCCACTCTTCCAGTAACTACAGTTCCTCTACCTGAAATTGAAAAAACATCTTCTACAGGCATTAAAAACGGTTTGTCTTTAGGTCTGTCTGGTTGTGGGATATGCTCATCGATAGCTTTCATTAACTCAAGAATAGAATTTTTACCTGTTTCTTCATCCTTACCTTCGACTGCTGATAATGCTGATCCTTTTATGATTGGAATTTTATCGCCTGGAAAATCATAAGACGACAACAACTCTCTTGTTTCTTCAACAACAAGATCTAGCATTTCTTTATCTTTAACTTGGTCAACTTTATTTATATAAACTACGATTGCAGGAACCCCAACTTGTCTAGCTAACAAAATATGTTCACGTGTTTGTGGCATTGGACCATCTGTTCCGCTAATTACTAAAATAGCGCCGTCCATTTGAGCTGCTCCAGTAATCATGTTTTTTACATAATCTGCATGACCAGGGCAATCAACATGCGCATAATGTCTTTTTTCAGTTGTATACTCTACATGAGCTGTAGCAATTGTAATTCCTCTTTCTTTTTCTTCTGGCGCCTTATCAATTTGATCATAGGCTGTAAATTCGGCTCCACCAGATTCTGATAACACTTTTGTTATTGCAGCGGTAAGGGTAGTTTTACCATGATCAACATGACCAATGGTACCAACATTACAATGTGGTTTTGATCTATCAAATTTTTCTTTTTCAGCCATATAATTATTATATTAAAAAAAATTAAATTAAACAAATTTTAATTTAAATCAAAAAAAAAAAAAAAAAAAATTGGAG
>Ga0163108_10002794_pt1 | contig 12541 bp, 12 predicted proteins | sample Fk1155metaG_FD_109644 | JGI IMG/M metagenome (GOLD analysis project Ga0163108, IMG submission 109644) | Marine microbial communities from the Central Pacific Ocean - Fk160115 155m metaG | ecosystem: Environmental > Aquatic > Marine > Oceanic > Photic zone | place: The Central Pacific Ocean...
ATTGTGCGAAATAAGAAATGTCCATATTGGCAATTTGTCACAGGACATCTGGAGCCAAAAGAATCAGCAGAACAGGCAATTATTCGCGAGGTATTAGAAGAAACAGGGGTGCACGCTGTGGTAAAGAGGTTTTTACGGACGTATCCATGTGTAGGAAAATGCCTCTATCTATTTATTGCCTTTGAGCTAGAATATGTGTCGGGAGAAGTGGGGCCAAATGATGACGTGGACGAAGCCAAGTGGGTGCATAAAAATGAGATGTGTGCCTTTAGGGAAGAAGGTCCTTCTCAGGATATGTTGGATTATTATATTAAATAACGTGGTATGAGCTTAGATATACAAGATGTACATGTTCGAGTAAAAGAAAAAGAAATCCTTTGCGGGGTCTCTCTTTGTGTTGAAAAAAATACAGTAGTAGTTGTGATGGGCCCAAATGGTTCAGGTAAATCTACATTGGCAAATAGTATAGGAGGGCACCCAACATATCACATAACAGATGGAGTGATTACTGTGGATGGAGAACCGATACACACACTGCCGCCAGATGAGCGGGCAAAGAAAGGGGTGTTTTTGTCTATGCAGTATATTCCAGAGATTCCTGGAGTGAGTATTGCACACTTCTTACGAACGGCATATAACAGTGTATTTGATCAAACAGTCAATCCTTTGAAATTTTATAAGATTCTAGAAGAGAAGGCAAAAGAACTGTTATTAGATGTAAGTTTTTTGAAACGAGACATGGGTGTTGGCTTCTCTGGTGGTGAAAAAAAGAAACTAGAGATGTTACAACTTTCAGTGTTGTCACCAAAATACGCTATCTTAGACGAAACAGACTCTGGATTGGACGTAGATGCCTTACGTATTGTTGCTAGTGGTATTAATAATTTTGTGGCTTCTGGTGGGGGTGTGCTACTTATTACGCATTATCACAGATTGTTAGAGTATGTTACGCCAGATGCAGTGCTTATAATGGAGCAGGGGAGTATTATACAAAGAGGGGGGAAAGAACTGGCAAAAAAAATTGAGCGTGATGGGTATACACATGATAAGAAACATGATATAACGTAAGTATATGATTAAAAAAGAACGTGTCATTGAAGAGTTGGAAACAGTAATGGATCCTGAGATTGGTCTAGATATTTATACGCTAGGCTTGGTTTATGGTATGATATATACATCAGAAGAAGTAATAACAATTGTAATGACATATACCACACCATTGTGTCCTTTTGGTCCCATGTTGCAAGAGAACATAGAAGCAGCATTGAAAGGTCTTGGTTTTGAGAAGGTGGTTATTACACTGACATTTGACCCACCTTGGGAGCCACCAGAAAATCTCCGTGAGGTGATGGGGGTATAATATATACTATTATGAAACAAATACGAGTATGTAAAAGTGGTGCGTGTTCGAGTTTTGGAGCAAAACGTATAATGGAAGAAATTAGCACGCAAACAGGTGTGGAACCAGGGAAAAAGAATGACGTCTACGATTTAGACTATTGTGGGTGCTTTGGTTGGTGTGCAAAAGCTCCTTGTGTAGAAACGGATGGTGAAAAAATTATTTTTTCTTGCGAACCAGAGACTATTATGCAACATATCAAAGATGACGATGGAGTAATGATGGAAGAAAAAGAAATAGACATTTCCATTGACCCGCTTACTTCAGTATAAAATAAAATTTATGGAAAATGTTCAAGATATTATAAAAAAGAATAACACAGCAGCAGAGACTGACGTAAGTGTTGTGACACCCAAGAACCTTCCTGATGATATATCTCAGGGAGTAACAAAAGAAGGGACTATACGTAGGATTGTTGTTGATAGAACGGCATGTATTGGGGCTCGTCCGTGTGTGGTGGTTGCAGAAAAGTTATTTCAGGTGGATGACGAAAATTTGGCGTATGTGGTTGATCCAAATGCTGTTGATCAGGAAACTGTTCGGATGGCTGCTGAATCATGTCCTGTCTTAGCAATACTTCTTTACGATAAAGATGGGAACCAAATCTTTCCAAAATAAACTACAAGGCTTTGGTGAAAAAACAAAAAACAGCACGGAAGCTGTTTTTTAAGTACTTGACACTGTAGTGATAGCAAGCTTGTCTTGCGTTACATCTGTCGATATACTGTCTCCCTTTTTGATATCCCCTTCAATAATTTTCATTGCAAGTGGATCAAGTAATTCAGATTGTAGAATACGTTTGAGTGGTCGGGCTCCTAGTGTTGGGTCAAAGCCTTTTTCGCCCAACCAGTCTTTAGATTTTTTTGATACTTCTATATGAATTTTTTTCTTAGCGAGTCTTTGTTTAATAATATCTAATTGAAGGTCTACTATTTCTCGTATTTGTTTTTTATCAAGTGGTCGGAACATAATTATATCATCGACTCTGTTCAAAAATTCAGGTTTGAAATGCTCTCTTAATGCCTCCATTACTTTTTGCTTAATGACTGTTTCATTTTCAATAATACCTTTTTTGTTTCCACCATCGCCAAAACCAAACTCACCACGACGGCTTAAATTCATAATCATTTCTGATCCCACATTACTTGTCATAATAATAACAGTGTTTTTGAAATTTACTTTACGTCCTTTTGCGTCAGTAAGTCGTCCATCATCAAGAATTTGTAACATAACATTAAACACTTCGGGATGTGCTTTTTCTATTTCATCAAACAGTACAACAGAGTATGGTCTTCTTCTGATCTTTTCTGTGAGTTGCCCACCTTCTTCATACCCCACATACCCAGGAGCTGAACCCATCATTTTGCTCACCGAGTGTTTTTCCATGTATTCACTCATGTCAACTCGAACCACCGCTTCGTCATCGTTAAAAAGAAATTCTGCCAATGCCTTTGCAAGCTCTGTTTTTCCTACACCTGTTGGGCCCATAAAAATAAATGAACCTATTGGTTTCTTCTCTTCTGAAATACCGGCACGAGAACGTCTAATGGCGTTTGATACAGCTGTAATGGCCTCGCGCTGCCCAACGACACGCTCCTGTAGTCCGTTTTCCATCTTGGCAAGCTTCTTTACCTCATCTTCAAGCATTTTGTTTACAGGTACTCCTGTCCACCTGGATACGACCGCTGCTATGTCTTGTTCGGTAACCTCTTCTTTGAGGATTGCGCGCCCTTTTTGTACGTGAGTAAGTTTTTTTTCCAACAATTTAATAATTTCCTCTTTTTGTGGAATTTGTGCATACCTAATTTCGGCGACTTTTTGTAAATCACCGCGCCGCTCGGTAATTTCAGCCTCCTGCTTAAGAGAGTCAATATCTTTGTTGGCGGTTCGAATTTGCATGATAATGTCTTTTTCGTTCTTCCAATGCAACTCTAGTTCATTACTTTTTTCTCGAAGATTTTCTAGGCTTTCTTGTAGGGTGATAAGGCGGTTTTGAGAGTCTAAGTCCTTTTCTTTTTTTAGCGCCTCAATCTCAATTTCTTGTTTCATCATTTGTCGTTTCATCCTATCAAGATCGTCTGGCATAGAATCAATTTCCATACGTAATGCTGAAGTAGCTTCATCAATAAGGTCTATGGCTTTGTCTGGTAAAAATCTATCCGAAATGTAGCGAGAAGATAGCTCTACCGCCGCTATTATAGCTGGGTCAGTAATGCGAACACCATGATGTACTTCATATTTTTCTTTAATACCACGAAGAATAGCTATGGCGTCATCTTTTTCTGGTTCAGCCACAAGGACTGGTTGAAAGCGACGCTCAAAAGCGGCATCTTTTTCTATGTACTGTTGGTATTCTTTAAGAGTTGTGGCGCCAACTGTGTGGAGTTCTCCACGGGCAAGTGCTGGCTTAAGCATATTACTTGCGTCAATAGCTCCTTCACTAGATCCGGCTCCAACAATGGTATGAAGCTCGTCAATAAAAAGAATAATCTTTCCTTGAGACTGATTAACCTCTTTAAGCACCGCCTTGAAGCGTTCTTCAAATTCTCCTCTAAATTTTGTTCCAGCAATAAGTGCGCCAATATCAAGGCCAATAACTTCTTTATCGGTAATAGATTCGGGAACATCACAATTAACAATTCTTTGCGCAAGCCCTTCTACGATTGCCGTTTTTCCAACACCTGGTTCTCCTATAAGAACAGGGTTATTTTTTGTTCTTCGTGCAAGGACTTGCATGACACGCCTAATCTCATCATCACGACCAATTACTGGATCAAGCTTTTCATTTCGCGCTCTCTCGGTAAAATTAATCCCATACTTTTCAAGGGATTGGTATGTGCTTTCTGGTGTTGGGGAGTGTGCAGACTGGTTTCCGCGCACCTGCACAAGAGCTTTTAATACTTTGTCATATGTTACACCTTCTGCTATAAGAATATCACTAATAGGATTTTTATTTTGTATGTATGCCAGAAGGAGGTGTTCTACACTAATAAAAGAGTCACCCATCTTCTTTGATTCGGCGTGGGCATTTTGTAATACGTACATCATGGCTTGTCCCATTAGTATTTGACCACCATTCCCAGGACTTGGGCCAAATTGCTTTGGTAAGGCTGCCACAAGATCATGTGTGTGTGCAGAAATTACCTCAATAGGAATATCAAGCTGCTTGAGCAGTGACACCACGATACCATCTTCTTGTTGGAGTAATGCTGAAAATAAATGGGGCGGTTCAATTTGAGGTTGATTATTCTCCTGTGCAATGCGATTTGCATGTTGGAGTGCTTCTTGTGATTTGTGAGTAAATTGTTGTGGATTTAGCATATAATATGATAGGTATAATGACTTATCACTCAATACTGTAGAGTGATAAAATTATACCATATTGAAAAAACCTGTCAATTATGCTTAAATTATAACATAACCCATGTAAATTCGCTATGGAAATATTAGGTGTTCGTGTTGACGCAATCAATAGTACGCAAGCGTGTGATGAGGTTGCGTTGGCTGTTGCAGAGAAGAGACAATTAATAATTTTTACGCCAAACCCTGAAATGGTTGTGCGAGCACAAAGAGACGTCTATTTTCGCGCTGTTATTAATCATGGTGACATTAATATGTGTGACGGGTTTGGGCTACAGCTTGTTGGGGGAGGTGCCTTACATCGTGTTTCTGGTGTAGATTTTATGGAAGACTTGTGTCTTTTGGCCGAAAAAGAGGGGTGGCGTGTATATGTTTTAGGAGCGGGAGATAGGACGGTGTTGGATGCTTGTGTTCAAGAATTGAAAAAGAAGTACCCTGATATTACTATATGTGGTGGGCATCCTGGTCCGAAACTAGAAGAAAGAGATGTGCACGGACAACTCTTGGTGGTGCCCATAGATGAAGAAGTGCAAGATACAGTGATTCACGAAATTATTATGTTAGAGCCCGAAATACTTTTTGTGGGTTTTGGCCATGGAAAACAAGAAAAGTGGATTTATGAACACATGCCAAGCTTTTTGTCAGTCCGTGCAGCAGTTGGGGTGGGAGGTGCTATTGATTATATTGCCAAAAAAACAAGAAGGCCGCCAAAATGGATTCGTAGTTGCGGGCTTGAGTGGTTTTGGCGTCTTATACGGCAACCGAGCCGTATTAAAAGAATATGGGATGCAACGGTAGTGTTTATGTGGTACAATATAGTTCATAAAATAAAAACATATGTTAACACAAAGCGTTAAAACACATATTCACAAATTGCATCAAAAAAAATATCGATATGGGTTTGGGGAATATATTGTAGAAGGTAAAAAAGGTGTAGAAGAGGCGATCAAGAGTAATAAGACCGTTGCGTTGGTGGTGGTGCAAGAAGATATGGTAAAAAATAAAGATATTTTACCGTTACTTCATAAAATAGAAGATGAACACCTTCCAGTCCATGTCTGTAGTGAAGAGGATGCACAACGTATCAAAACAACCACCACCTTTCCTGGTATTATGGCATTGGTGAAGATAGATACACAGTCTCTTGAATCTTTTGATACAACAAAGCCAATTATTTGTTTAGACCGTATTCAGGATCCAGGAAATCTTGGCACCATTATACGAACAGCAGACTGGTTTGGTGTGCATAATATACTAGTTTCAGAGAGTTGTGTTGATGTATATAATGATAAGGTTGTTCGCAGTACGATGGGCTCACTTTTTCATGCTACGATTGTACGGAGTGTCGACGTGGTAAATGATGTGCTCCGTCTAAAGACTGTGGAGTCTTATGGTGTTGCAGGGTTGACGCTTGATGGGGAGCCTGTGTCAAAAGAGAGTCAGGAGAAGACGATCTTTATTTTTGGGAATGAATCGCATGGTATTCGTGCTACATTTGATCCGATGCTGGATTATCGGTATACTATTGCTGGTTCTGGAAAGGCTGAATCACTCAATGTTGGTGTGGCTGCTGGAATTATTCTTTATTCTATAACTCAGTAATGTATGCCTCACACAAAGACACGTATTGCTCCTAGTCCTACAGGTTTTCTCCATATTGGGAGTTTACGAACAGCTTTATTTAATTATTTGGCTGCTAAAAAAAACGGAGGTTCTTTTATGTTACGTATTGAGGATACAGATAGAGAGCGGTTTGTTGAGGGTGGTGTAGAAAATATTATCCAAACACTTGATTGGTCTGGTATAAAAGTGGACGAAGGTCCGTATCTAGAAGAAGATGGGAGTGTTGCACAAAAAGGGGAATGTGGTCCATATATTCAATCACAACGTTTAGAAATATATAAAACACACGCACAGAAACTTCTTGAGCAGGGAAATGCGTATTATTGTTTTTGCTCAAAAGAAAGACTTGATAATTTACGGAAAACACAACAAGAAGCAAAAGAACCTACAGGGTATGATGGTCACTGTAGAGACTTAACAAAAGAGGTTCTGCAGGAGCATATGCGCAGCAATACCTCGTTTGTGATCAGATTGCGTGTTCCAAAGGAAGGAAAAACAACATTTACCGATTTGGTTCTGGGAGATATTACATTTGATAATAGCACGGTAGATGATCAGGTGCTTATAAAAGCAGACGATTTTCCAACATATCATCTTGCTGTAGTTGTGGATGATCATCTTATGGGAATTACGCATATTTCGCGTGGATCAGAATGGCTGTCTTCTACACCAAAACATATATTGCTTTATACTATGTTTGGTTGGGATACCCCCATATATGCACACCAACCATTGCTCGTAAACGAAAAAAAACAAAAATTAAGCAAGCGCCACGGTGACGTGTCGGTTGAGGATTTTAAGGCAAAAGGGTATCTTATTGAGGCACTTATAAATTTTGTGGCATTTTTGGGGTGGAATCCTGGGGATGAGCGCGAAATATTTAGTTTAGAAGAACTTGAAAAAGAATTCTCTTTTGAGAAAATGGCAAAATCACCCGCGGTGTTTAATAGAGAAAAATTGGATTGGTATAACAAGCAATACATGATGCAAATGGATTTAGATGAGGTAACAAAACGAGCTATTCCATTTTTTATTAATGCTGGTGTATTGGATAAGAGTCAGGTGGATGGTTTAGAAGAGTTTGAGCAGTTGAAAAAAATAGTAGATTTAGAACGAACGCGGGCAAATACATTAGTTGAGTTAGTAGAATCTGTTGGCTTTATGTTTGCTAAAGATTTAGTGTATGACGCTCCATTGCTTGTGTGGAAAAAAAGCACCAAAGAGGATGCAAAAGAAAAACTTATTGGCCTTAAGTCATTGATTGAAACTATTTCAGAAGATGGCTGGGAGTTAGGGGGTATAGAGAAAACAATAAAAGATTGGATGGTAGAAAATGAATTTGGTACAGGGGATACGTTGTGGCCATTGCGTGTTGCCTTGTCTGGTCAAAAAAATTCACCAGGACCATTTGATTTGGTATATGTTTTAGGAAAAGAAAAAGTAGTAAAGCGGATTAGTGCCGCAATAGACATGATATAATACAATATATTGACGAGAAAAGAAAAAAACGATATACTTCTTCTCGTTAACACGCCATCATAGCTCAGTCGGTAGAGCGCATCCATGGTAAGGATGAGGTCTCCAGTTCAATCCTGGATGATGGCTCAAACTTGACAATTGATTATTTTTTTGCTAGTGTAAAAATATACTGAGTATTCTTGTCAGTAAAGCCAACACCTAAGGAGAGAAGAGTGGTTACTGTAAAAAAATATCTAGTAGTGGTTATACCAACACTATTACTGTGCTCTTTCGTAATAAACCAATATGCATATGGCGAAGAGGGGGGTTTTTCCAAAAAAAATACATATGATCAGGATACAGAGAGGTTGATTGTATTCCTTAAAAAACATCCATGTGCTAAATGCGCAAAAGAAATGATTGGGTGTATTTCTGAGAGGAAATTGCTTATTTCTTTTACAATTCCTGATTTAATGGAGTTTGACATCTCTGTTTCTCCTAAGGTTGATAGCCTTGGGGGAAAGTTTGCGATACTCAACATACCTAACAATTTCTTTATAAACAGTGTATGGAGTGATACTGACCGTTGGGTCGCCACTCATCATGAATATATTCACTTGGTCCAGTATTTAAAAGAAGGGTGGCCACTGGAAAAGAAAAAGAGTGTGCTTGAGATGCCCACCCTGAGTAAACAGATAGCTCGACTCGTATTTGAGTCAGAGTACGATGCAGAATTAAGGAGTTGTACGTTTGCTATTACGTATTATATTGTTGATAAAAAACAATTTAAGCAACGCGCAGTAGAGCGATGTCTTATTCTAAAAGAGACGGGAGGTGCTGAAACTCTACGTTCAATCTTGCCATACTTACTATCTAACAGCAGGATTGCTCCTCATTTAGAAATGTTGTTTGATTTAGCCGCTACCAAACCCTTAAGTTTGGCGCAAATTCTTGAGTAATTAAGATATTTGTATGTAGTGGTCATGCCTGGTAATTCAGGTATTTTTTTATTTAGAAATTTTCTGTTTTTATTGTCAAGTAAAACTATACACAGGGGTGTTGATGGTAAGGAAAACATGGTTGATTTTTTAATAAACATGTAGTATAATCAGGGCACTATATTATCTCACTTATATGACATTACACGTACTTGTTCCGAGTGTCCCTAAAAATCCAGATTCCCCAACATCTGCTCGTATTAATTTACTAAAGGAGGCGGCTGGTGTGCGAGGTATTGATTTGCATATCATAGATGCAAAACAATGCAAGATGGTACTTAATGGTAAAATATCAGTATTGATTGAAAATGAGGAGCTCAAAGGTATTGATATGCTACTTTCTTTGCCATCTTATTCAACAACAGATAGTCTTGTTAGGGCAACACTACTTCAGCAGTTTGAGCTTTGTGGTGTGCGTGTGGTAAATTCTTTTGCCTCTACAATGATTGCAAAAAACAAGATAACCTCTTTGCAACTTCTTGCTAAAAATAAAGTTCCTATTCCAAAAACATATGCGATTCATTCTTCGGGGCACATGAATGATATGCTTAAAGACATAGGAAGGTTTCCAGTTATTGTAAAAAGTGTTGTCGGGTCGCTGGGTATAGGTGTTGCTATTATAGAGAGTAAGCGCGGTCTTCGTTCAATAGCAGATATGATGATTGAGTCTAATAATTCACATCCACTTTTGTTACAGGAGTATATAAAAGAATCCTCCGGTAAGGATATACGAGTGTTTGTTGTGGGAAATAAGATTGTTGCAGCAATGGACAGGATTGCTGTGACAAGAGGGGAGTTTAGGTCAAATTTCTCCTTAGGAGGAAAGGTAAAGATAGCAGAACTTACTGATGAGGAAAAGAAGATGGCGATTAAGGCAACACGTGTTTGTGGGCTTGATTATGCCGGGGTTGACCTTATTAGGTCAAAAGAGGGGACAAAAGTTTTAGAAATTAATTCTAATCCTGGGTTTAAAGGTATCACAAAAGCGACTGGGGCTGATGTGGCGGGTGAAATTATAGATTACATGGTTGCGTTAGCAAAAAAAAAGAAGAAGAAATAACCGCACAACACAATACAACACAATATGCAAAAACTCCAGAATTCTGGAGTTTTTTTTAATGCATAATATGTGGTATACTACTGTGGTACACAATAAACACTATGTATCGTGTAGGGTATTTTTTACAACATAAATTGTTTCCAAATCAACTAAAGCAGCTCTATTTCTTTATTGGATTTTTGTCGTTTGCAAGTTCAATGGTGGAGTTGTTTATTCCGCTGTACCTATATTTGGAGGTTGGGTTTTCGTTTACCAACGTAATGCTGTTTTTTATTATAGAAAACATTTTTTTTGCATTATGTACACCAATTGCTGCTAATTTTCTTGTAAAGCATGGCGTAAAGCATACCATTTTGTTTGGTATTCCAATCAAATGTTTTGTTATTTTACTTTTCTATGCATTGCCTCAGTTTCCGTTTCCATCTTTTTTAGCTGTTACCGCAGTAGTTGGTGGTTTGTATCAAGCATTTTTATGGCTAGGTATTCACATGCTTTTTAAACATGTGACACATAAGAAGCAGCGTGGTAAAGAGTTGGGGGTAAGAATTTTTGTTGGTCGTATAGCAGCCATACTTGGGCCAATTTTTGGTGGGCTTATAATTCACCTGTTTGGCTTTTATGTGTTGTTTATTTGCATGCTAGGGTTTGTTATGCTTGGTTCGCTCTGTCTATTGGCCAATGGTGAGTATAAGCCTAAGTATGCATTTACTTGGAAGGGTGTAATAAAGAGTATACGTTGGAAACATGGTGCTTTCTTTGTGTCCCAGGGTGTGATACAGACAGGCCAAGCTATCGCATGGCCACTGTTTATATTCTTTATATTGGGGAGCTATGTTTCACTTGGGGTTGCTGGGTCTATATTTACACTTATTACAGCAATGATTGTTCTTGTGGCGGGGAACTATAGTGATAAGGTTGGTAAAAGAAAATTTATTAGGAGATTGCTCCCATTTGAAATACTCTCGTGGATAGCAAGGGCTTTTGTTCGTACGGTGACGCACGTATACGGTGTAATTCTATTTGCAGGGTCGACACTTGGTGTACTCGCCGCGCCTGTGGGGGCGCTTGAATATGATAATGCACCAAAAAATTCATTAGCCTATTTCGTACAACGTGAATTTTTTATCGTTTTTGGGCGTGTTGCACTACTTCTTTTTCTTTTGTTTACACAAAACTATACCGGAAGTTTTGTTCTTGTCGCATTTGCAGAATTGGCTATACTACTATTTTAGCTATACATGTAGAAAGAATAGGGCAAGTGATTGCCTTATTTTTTATTTTGTGATACAACAAGAGATATGGTCTTAGAGAAAAAAATACAGTCCTTTCCAGATAGCCCCGGGATCTATCTGTTTTTTAATGCAAAAAAAGACATCATATATATTGGAAAGGCCACCTCACTGAAAAAGCGTGTACAGAGCTATTTTAAGGATAATAGGACTAGTAGGCCAATAGAACAGATGATGCATGAAGTGGTCCAAATTAGAATAAAACAAACCGATTCAGTATTAGAGGCTATTATTGCAGAGGCTTGTGCAATAAAAAAGAACATGCCAAAATATAATGTCCTTGGAAAGGATAATAAAAGTTGGAATTATATTGGTATAACTCGCGAGAAATATCCACAAATACAATTTATTCGCCAGCATGATTTACATAAACAGTTTGGGCAGGACATACAAATTAATAATTTTGCATTTAGTGAAACACCTAAAAGTGCACGTCAGGTGTATAAAAATATTTTTGGCCCATTTCCTGGACTTAACACAAAAGCAGCTATACGATTACTTCGGCAATTATTCTATATTTCTACGTGTAAGCCGGGAGCAAAGCGGCCGTGCTTATATCATCAGATGGGTAAGTGTCTTGGCGTGTGTGTTGGTACTATTGCGCCAGTGGAATATAAAAAACAGGTTATTGCACCACTGACTATGTTTCTTAAAGGGGGGAAAAAACGAGTGATTACCACATTAGAAAAAAGAATGAAACGTGCGGCAAAAGAAAAAAACTATGAACAGGCCGCAAGACTTCGAGACCAAATTGCTGCGTTAAAAAGAATTCATGACATAGCACTTATTAATAAAAGTTTTACTCATGATGATATATCGCACTCAGGTCAATCAGATGAATTACGAATTGAAGGGTATGATATTTCGCATTTGAGTGGAACTGGTGCGGTAGGGAGTATGGTAGTTTTTGTTGGGGCACGTGCCAAGAAATCGGACTATAGGACATTTACCATCAAATCGGTTATAGGGCAAAATGATGTGGCGTGTCTTACAGAAGTGTTGACGCGGCGCTTACAGCATGGGTCAACAGGGGCTCAGAATAGGGGAGGTGCGTATTTTTGGCCACTACCTGACCTTTTTCTCATAGATGGTGGAAAACCGCAAATACATGCCGTAATGAAGGTGCTAGAGAATTACAACATCCACATACCTATTGTAGGAATTGCCAAAGGGAGTGAGCGAAAAAAGAATGAATTTATTTTTGGAAAACGTGTCAAAAATGTTATTATGTGGGTTAATACTCATAGAACACTACTTATTGCTATTAGAGATGAGGCACACAGGTTTGCCCTAAAATATCAGAAGAAAAAGAGAAAAATATAAAATTACTTGACAATATTTCTCATATGTGATA
>Ga0163108_10002798_pt1 | contig 12530 bp, 7 predicted proteins | sample Fk1155metaG_FD_109644 | JGI IMG/M metagenome (GOLD analysis project Ga0163108, IMG submission 109644) | Marine microbial communities from the Central Pacific Ocean - Fk160115 155m metaG | ecosystem: Environmental > Aquatic > Marine > Oceanic > Photic zone | place: The Central Pacific Ocean...
AAAACATCATTATTTGACATATCTTTAAATGCAACTAACCTATAGTTTTCAGGATGTAAACCCGTTTTCATAAATTCTATTTAAGAGCGCAAACATAACATTTTTTTATCAAAAATAAGAGTCCCCTCACCTAAAAATGATAAATTGCGAATAGTAAATTCTTAAACCTAGTAAAAAATTCACAAATATGGAAAATAAAAAAACTAGCCCAGCTAAATATTCTTTAACCTATGGTTTAGTAAATGGATCTTTTGGAATAATTTTAGGATTGATGCTTTATGCTCTAGATATGCACTATCAAAATGATCCAGTTGTTCAAATAATTGCTGCTATAGTTGGCATATTAATAATTATGTTCGGAATTATTCAATTCAAAAAGGAAAACAATGGGTTTTTAAATCTTTCAGATGCACTCAAGCTAGGACTAGGAATATCCCTTGTTGGAGGAGTAATTTCCGTTGTATTTAATTATATACTGATGAATATTATTGACCCAGATACTCTTGAGAAAGGTTTCGAATTTGCAAAGCAAAAAATGCTTTCCAATGATCCCGAAATGTCTGTGGAAACCGCAAATCAATTCATAGAGATGAGCAAAGGATTTTACAGCCCTCTTTCCATGGCCTTAACTACAATAATAGTTTCTCTGATCTTTGGGTTTCTTGTGTCACTAATTGGAGGTCTAATTGTAAAAAAATCGCGGCCAGAATAGCTTAAAATTTATACTTTTGTGGGATAAAACATCTTTAATTATGGAAATTTCCATTGTAATCCCATTATTTAATGAAAGTGAATCTTTAGATGAACTCCATGACTGGATATTATCTTCAATGTCAAATTATTCAACAAGTTTTGAAATTATATTAATTGACGATGGTAGCACTGATAATTCCTGGCAAATAATTAAAAATCTTGCTAAAAAAAACAAAGATACTCGCGGAATATTGTTTCCTAAAAATTTTGGTAAATCGCAAGCCTTAAATGCAGGTTTTAAATTAGCAAAAGGTAATTACGTTATAACAATGGATGCTGATTTACAAGACTCTCCTGATGAAATAGGTGATATGATTAAAACACTTAAAGAGAAACAATTAGATATTCTATCAGGTTGGAAGAAAAAAAGGTATGATTCTTTCTTTTTAAAAAACCTTCCTTCAAAATTATTCAATTGGGCAGCAAGAAGAGTATCAGGAATTTATCTTCATGATTTTAATTGCGGCATAAAAGCTTATAGAAAAGATGTTATAAAAACTATTGATGTATATGGAGAAATGCATAGATATATCCCTGTGATAGCTTCTAACATGGGGTATAATAAAATTGAAGAGCAAATAGTCAAGCATCAAGCAAGAAAACATGGTAAGACAAAATTTGGAAGCAGTCGATTTGTCAATGGTTTTTTAGATTTAATTACACTTTGGTTTCTTAACAAATTTGGAAAACGACCAATGCATTTTTTTGGTTTTTGGGGAACTCTTATGCTAATAGTTAGTTTTGCCTTTATACTTTATATAGGTCTTGATAAACTTTATTTTACAAAATCGGGTAAATTAATTGCCCAAAGAACAGAGTTTTTTATTGCTTTGACTGCCATGATTGTTGGGGTTCAATTCTTTGTTGCTGGATTTCTTGGTGAAATTTTTTTAAAAAGCAAAAAAGAAGTCAAGAGATATATAGTTACTGAAAAAACTAACTGAAATTGGCTATGTTTGAATCAAAAGCTAAAAAATGGTGCAAAAAACCATTTGATGTTGAAACTCAAAAAGCTGTAAGTAAATTATTTTACTCTCCTAAAAAACTTGAGGAAGCCTTTTATAAGGACATAGAATTTGGAACTGGAGGAATTCGAGGTATAATTGGGGTGGGCACAAATAGAATCAATAAGTATACCCTGGGCAGGTGTGCACAAGGTCTTAGCAACTATTTAAAGAAAAGAAATAAAAAAGGTACAATTAAAATTGTGGTTGCTTACGATTGTAGACTAAATAGTAAAGAGTGGGCTAATCAAATTGCTGAAATTTTCTCAGCAAATGGAATATATTGTTATCTTTTTTCAGATCTTAGACCGACTCCAGAGTTGTCTTTTGCTGTAAGATATTTAAATGCATCTTGCGGAATTGTTATTACTGCTTCTCATAATCCTCCAGAATACAATGGTTTTAAAGTTTACTCAAAAGATGGTGGTCAAATTGTACCACCTGAAGATACAGATATTATAAAATTTGTAAATGAAGTTGATTTTTCTGAAATTAAGTTTGAAAAAAATTCAAATTTAATTGAGCTAATTGATAAAAAAATTGATCAGCAATTTTATAAATCTACTATTGATGTAGCAAAATTTGACAAGTCACTTACCAAAAATTTAAAAATAATTTTTACCCCCCTTCATGGAACATCGATAACTGCAATTCCAAATGTTTTAAAAATGTCTGGGTTTAAAAATGTCTTTTTAGTTAAGGAACAGGCTGTTCCAAACGGAAACTTTCCAACTATTAAATCTCCAAATCCTGAAGAACCAGAGGCTTTTAAACTTGCAATTAAAGAAGCTAAAATAAATGATGGGGAAATCATAATAGCTACAGATCCAGATGGAGATCGTATAGGGGTTTCAATTAAAGATGAAGATCAAAATTTTTATCTTTTGAATGGGAACCAAACCATGATAATAATAATTCATTTTTTACTTGAGCATTGGAAAAAAACAGATAAACTAAATGGGAATCAATTTATTGCAACAACTATTGTATCAACTCCAATGCTAAAAAAAATGTCTGCAGAATATAATGTTATATTTAAAGAAACATTGACCGGTTTCAAATGGATCTCAAAACTTATTAAAGATTTCCCAAACTTAGAATTTATTGCTGGTGGTGAAGAAAGCTATGGATATCTTATAGGAAATAAAGTTCGAGATAAGGATGCAGTTGCAGTAGCACTTTTAATTTGCGAGATAGAAAATCAGATGAGAAATATTGGTAAATCAATATATGAACTACTAGTAGAATGCTATAAAAAGTATGGTGCCTATAAAGAGCGATTAATATCTTTTGTTAAAGAAGGAAAAGAGGGTGTAAATGAAATTCAAACGAAGATGAATAATTTGCGAAACTTTCCCCCTAAATTTATTGCTGGAGTTCCTGTAGTTCAAATAAAGGATTATAACAAAGGTTTTTCTTTAAATCCACTTAATGAATCAAAAACCAAACTTAATTTACCAAAATCAAATGTTATAACATTCATACTAGAAGATAATTCTAAAATATCTGTTAGACCAAGTGGAACTGAACCAAAAATTAAATTTTATTTTAGCGTGAATCAGCCATTTATTCAAAATAAAAAATGGAAAACAATAGAAAAGCAAATGGATAAAAAAATAGATGAATTAATTCAAGATCTTATCAAATGAAATATTTTAAAAAGATTCTTAGTTACGGTATTCCTTATATTAGATTTGCTTTCTTGAATTTATTTTTTAACATCCTTTATGCAATTTTTAGTGCACTTGCTTTTGTCGGTCTAATACCTATGATTCAAATCCTTTTTGGAAAAACAAATAAAGTATTAGAAGAACCAAAATATGAGGGTATTACTAACTTAAAAGATTACGTAGAAAACTTTCTAAATTACAAAGTAACATATTATATCAATCAAGATAGCTCAAAAGCTCTTTTATTAGTAATTTTTATAATAATCTCAATATTTTTACTAAAAAATATTTTTAACTATTTAGCTCTTTATTTTATTACTTTCCTAAGAAATGGTGTTTTAAGAGATTTAAGAGCTAAATTATATCAAAAAATAGTCTCTCTTCCTATAAATTTTTTCTCGGAAAAGAAAAAAGGAGATCTAATAGCTAGAGTTTCATCTGATGTACTTGAATTGCAACAATCATTTCTTTCAATACTAGAATTAATTGTTCGAGAGCCTTTAACTATTTTATTTACACTTGTTATAATGTTTTCCATTAGTACAAACCTTACATTATTTGTTCTAATTTTTGTTCCTATTTCTGCAGGTATAATCTCTATTATAGGGAAATCTCTAAAAAAGAAGTCTGAAAAAGTACAAAAAGAACAAGGTCAATTTTTATCTACTTTAGAAGAAACAATAACAGGAATTAAAATAATTAAAGCATTTAACGTTGAGAATACTTTTATTAAAAAATTTATGCTTTCAATTAATCGACTATTGAAATTTTCAAATGAACTAATTAATAGGCAAAATTTAGCCTCACCCATAAGTGAATTCCTAGGTGTCTTAGTAATAGGAGTTTTGCTTTGGTATGGAGGCAGAATGGTTTTAATAGATGAGTTAATTGATGGTGCTGTATTTATAGCTTATATGGGATTAGCTTATAATATTTTGACTCCTGCGAAAGGATTAAGTAAAGCATATTATAGTATTAAAAAAGGAGATGCTGCTGCAAAAAGAATAATTGAAATACTCAATGTAGAAGATGAACTCAAAAATATTCAAAATGCAAAAGAAATGAGAGCATTCAACAAAGAAATTTATTTTAAAAATGTTTTCTTTTCTTATGGAAAAAATATTGTTCTTAATGATTTTTCATTATCCATAAAAAAAGGTGAAACAGTTGCTCTAGTTGGTCCATCAGGAGGCGGCAAGACGACTGTGGCAAATCTTCTCAGTCGTTTTTATGATATAGATAGTGGCAAAATAATAATTGATGGAAATTCACTTAAAGAGATTTCAAAAAAATCATTAAATAATCTTATAGGATTAGTGACTCAAGACTCTATTTTATTTAATGATTCTGTAGCAAATAATATTGCTTTAGGTAATTTAAATTCAAGTATTGAAGAAATTAAAAAAGCTGCAAAAATGGCTAATGCTCATGAGTTTATTGAAGAATTAGCAGATGGTTATAATAATATTATTGGAGAAGGTGGCAATAAATTGTCGGGAGGCCAAAAACAAAGGCTTTCAATAGCAAGAGCAATTCTTAAAAATCCGGAAATTCTAATTTTAGACGAGGCCACCTCTTCACTTGACAGCTCCTCAGAAAAACTGGTTCAAAATGCACTAGAAAAACTAATGGAAAATCGAACTTCAATTGTTATTGCTCATAGATTGTCAACTATCAAAAAAGCAAATAAAATAGTAGTTTTAGATAAAGGCTTAATAATTGAAAAAGGGACCCACGAATTTCTAATAAACAAAGACTCATTTTATAAAAAACTTGTTGATTTTCAAATTTTTTGATTGCATTATTTAATAACACTAAAAAAATAGAATGTGGATAAAACAGTTGAAAGTTAGTTCTTTAATTCCAAAATTATGACTAGATAACTGACATAAAAAAATTAATTTTGTCAAAGAAAATACTGGACATGATTTATTTTTTTGGAAATGTTTCTTCAAACGTTTTTGCTGTTGAATCAAAGAAAAAACTAAAAGCTTCTTCCCTTGATAAATTAGAATGGTTGTTTAGTGGAGAGCCCATTGTCTCTCGAAAAATGATTAAAGGGAGTTTTATTGGGCCAAGATCTACTATGGTTACCCCATGGAGTACAAATGCAGTTGAAATATCTCAAAACATGGGCATTAGTGGGGTGAGTAGGATTGAAAATTTTATTTCTAAAGGTAAGGGAGATAAATTTGATAAAATGCTTTTAAAAGAATACTCAGTTTTAGATCAAAATATATTTGATGTTAATATTAAGCCTGAATTAATAAAGCATATTGATAATATTTCAAAATATAATGAAGATGAGGGTTTGGCTCTTAATATTGAAGAAATAAAATATTTAGAGAATCTTTCAAAAAAACTTAAAAGAAAGCTTTCTGATTCTGAGGTTTTTGGTTTTTCTCAAGTAAACTCAGAACATTGTAGACATAAAATTTTTAATGGGAATTTTATACTTAACAAAAAAAATCAAAAGAAAAGTCTATTTGAGCTTATCAAAACAACTTCAAATAAGAATAAAAATTCAATTGTTTCTGCTTATAAAGATAACGTAGCATTTATTTATGGGCCAGAAATTGAACAATTCTCTCCTTCAAAAGCTGAAATTTCAAGTAATTATGAAATTAAGAAAATTCAAAGTGTAATTTCCTTAAAAGCCGAAACACATAACTTTCCAACTACTGTTGAACCATTTAATGGAGCAGCCACTGGGTCAGGTGGTGAAATTAGAGATCGTATGGCTGGAGGACAAGGTTCAATACCACTTGCAGGTACTGCTGTGTATATGACTCCTTACTCTCGAGTTCAAAATAAATCGCCTTGGAGCAATAATTTAAAAGAACGTAAATGGCTATATCAAAATCCTTTAGACATCTTAATTAAGGCCTCTAATGGGGCATCAGACTTTGGGAATAAATTTGGACAGCCACTTATTTCAGGATCCCTTTTTACTTTTGAACACATAGAAAATGATCGTTCTCTAGGATATGATAAGGTTATAATGCTTGCAGGAGGAATTGGTTATGCTAATATTGACCATGCAATTAAAAAGAAACCAAAAAAAGGAGATTTGATTATTGTACTTGGTGGTGATAATTATAGAATTGGTATGGGTGGAGCAGCAGTTTCCTCATCAAATACTGGAGAATTTAAAAGTATAATCGAACTAAATGCCGTACAACGTTCAAATCCTGAAATGCAAAAAAGAGTTGCAAATACAATCAGAGCATTTGCAGAAAGTGATATAAATCCAATTATTTCTATTCATGATCATGGGGCTGGTGGTCACCTGAACTGTCTCTCAGAACTTGTTGAAGAAACCGGAGGAGAAATATACATTGATAAACTTCCTGTCGGTGACACTACCCTCTCTGATAAAGAAATAATTGGCAATGAATCTCAAGAGAGGATGGGATTAATTATTTCTAAAAAAAATTTTAAAAAATTAGACCAAATTGCCAAAAGGGAAAGAGCACCAATATATGTTGTTGGGAAAATTAAAGATGATAAAAAATTTCTTTTTAAAAATAATTTAAATGGAAATAAAGCTATCGATTTAAAATTAAAACATTTGTTTGGAGATACTCCTAAAACTAAAATAATTGATTCTAAAAGAAAATTCAATTACAGAAAGATATCTTATGATTTTTCAAAAATTGAAAATTATTTAAAAATGATTCTCCAGTTAGAATCTGTTGCCTGTAAAGATTGGCTTACTAATAAAGTTGATCGTTGTGTAACTGGAAGAGTTGCTCAACAACAAACTGTTGGTGAATTACAGTTGCCTCTTAGCAATTGCGGAGTAATTTCTCTAGATTATTCTGGTAAATCAGGAATAGCCACTGCTATAGGGCACTCTCCTTTAAGTGGACTAATTGATGCTGGTAAGGGAAGTATAAATTCTATCGCCGAATCACTAACAAATATTATTTGGGCTCCTCTTAAAGATAGTATCAAGTCTATAAGTTTATCAGCAAATTGGATGTGGCCTTGTAATAACCCTGGTGAAGATTATCGTTTATATCAAGCCGTAGAAGCATGTTCTAAATTTGCAACAAGTCTTGGAATTAATATTCCAACAGGGAAAGATTCCCTGTCAATGAGACAACAATATAAAAACAAATCAGTAATTGCTCCTGGCACTGTAATAATATCCTCTTCTGGACATTGTGATGAAATTACTAAAGTTGTTACACCAAATATCTGTCTAGATGGAGGATACTTATATTATCTTAATTTATCTTTTGAAAAACATGTCCTTGGTGGGTCTAGCTTAGGTCAAGTTTTAAATCAAATTGGAGATCACGCACCTGGAATTAGTAACTCTGATAAATTTAAAACAGCATTCAATACAATTCAAAAACTAATAAAACAATCTAAAATAAATGCAGGGCATGATATTTCATCTGGCGGAATGGTTGTTAGTCTTTTAGAAATGTGTTTTCCAACAAAAAAAATTGGAATGGATATAAATTTATCTAATATAGAAAATGATGATATTGTTTCACTCCTTTTCTCTGAAAACTCTGGGATAATTGTTCAATCAAATGAAAATATTGAATTAATCTTTAAGAAGTTAGATATTAAATTCCACTTAATAGGTAAAACAAATAATAGCGGTTATTTGAAAATCAAAAAAAATAAATTTAACCTTTCTCTAAGTATTGACCAATATCGAGATATTTGGTTTAAAACTTCATTTGAGTTTGATAAATTCCAAACAAAAAATAATCTTGCAGAAAAGCGATTTAATAATTATAAAGACAATCCATTAGAATTTGTTTTCCCTAAAAAATTTGACGGATCAATGCCTTCAAAAAAAAATAAAAAAATTAAAGCTGCTGTAATAAGAGAAAAAGGAAGTAATTCTGAAAGAGAGATGGCTTATGCAATGCATATGTGTGGTTTTGAAGTTCACGATGTTCACATGACAGATCTAATCAGCGGTAGAACAAATTTAGAGGACTTTCAATTTTTAGTTGCCGTTGGAGGGTTCTCCAATTCAGATGTTTTAGGCTCTGCAAAAGGCTGGGCTGGTTCTTTTCTCTACAATAAAAAAGCTAAGAAAAGTTTAGATGATTTTTTTAAACGCAAAGACACCCTGTCACTAGGAGTTTGTAATGGTTGTCAACTTTTTATTGAACTTGGATTAATAACCCCTGAAGACTCTAAGCTGCCTAAAATGATGATTAATGATTCTGGGAAATTTGAGTGTATTTTTACCTCTGTCAAAATTCAAAAATCTTCATCAATTATGCTCAAAGGAATGGAAGGATCTGTTCTAGGGATTTGGGCTGCTCATGGAGAGGGAAAGTTTAATTTACCATATAAGGAAAAAAATTATCAAATTCCTGCTAAATATTATTATAACTCATATCCCTCAAATCCAAATGGGTCGAATTATAATTCTGCAATGTTGTGTAGTGAAGATGGGAGACATTTAGTAATGATGCCTCATTTAGAGAGATCAACTTTTCCCTGGAACTGGGGGTACTATCCAAAAAACAGAGAAGATAAAACTTCTCCCTGGTTAATGGCCTTTGAAAATGCATTTTCTTGGTTATCATACCATTAGACTCTTTTAATAATAATCTAATTTTATTACATTTAAACAACTATAGATTTTTATGAAAAATTTACCTACTCGAATTTTTGATTTTTTGACTTATCAATTAGAAAATGCTCCATTAGATAATGTCTTAACGACTAAATGTGATGGGGAATGGGAATCTATTTCAACATCTAAATACTCAAAATTAGCTAATCAAATAAGTTCCGCCTTTTTAAAATTGAAAATTAATTCCAATGATAAGATTGCCATGATATCAACTAATAATAGAACTGAATGGAGTGTAGTTGATATGGGAATTGCACAAATTGGAGCGGTAAATGTTCCTTTATATCCCACCATTACATCAAAGGATTATGAGTACATACTAAATCATTCAGAGAGTAAATACTGTTTTGTTTCGGACAAGATGATCTATGATAAAATAATTACTGTTAGAGGTAATCTAAAATACTTGATTGATATTTATAGCTTTGATAAAATATCGGGGTGTAAGCATTGGTCAGAATTACAAAGTCTTGGAGAAGAAAATTTAGATGATAATGTTTTATCTAGAACTAAGAAAAATGTCAAACCAAGTGATCTAGCGACTATAATTTATACTTCAGGAACCACTGGTGTACCAAAAGGCGTCATGCTTAGTCATGAAAATATTGTGTCCAACGTTCTTTCAAGTACAATTAGATTACCATTAGATATTGGAGAGTCAACTGCTCTCAGTTTTTTACCTGTATGTCATATTTATGAAAGAGTAATTTTATATATATACCTATACAACTCGATTAAAGTATTTTTTGCTGAATCATTAGAAACAATCGGAGAAAACCTAAATGAAGTTAAGCCTAATGCAATGACTGCTGTGCCTAGGCTTTTAGAAAAAGTATATGATAAAATTTACTCTAAAGGTCAAGAACTTAAAGGAATAAAGAAAAAGCTTTTTTACTGGGCTGTAAACTTAGGGCTAAAATATGAGCCCTATGGAAAAAATGGATATTGGTATGAATTTAAATTGAAAATTGCACGAAAACTAGTTTTTTCAAAATGGAAAGAAGCATTGGGGGGAAATTTAACTCATATTTCGTCAGGAAGCGCGCCACTCCAACCCAGAATTGCTAGAATCTTTACAGCCGCTGGCATGACCGTAGCTGAAGGCTATGGCCTCACAGAAACATCTCCTGTAATATCAGTTAACTACCTTGAAGAAAATGGTTTGAAATTTGGTACTGTTGGAAAAGTTATTGATGGTGTGATAGTTAAAATAGAAGATGATGGAGAAATACTTTGTAAAGGACCAAATGTAATGATGGGATATTATAAGGATCCTAAACAGACTTCCCAAGTTATGAGTGGTGATTTTTTTCATACTGGAGATATTGGAATTATCGATATGGATGGATTTTTAAAAATTACTGATCGAAAGAAAGAAATTTTTAAGACATCCGGAGGTAAATATATTGCACCACAGGTTTTAGAAAATGAACTAAAACAATCTCTTTTTATTGAACAAATTATGATTGTTGGAGAGGGAGAGAAAATGCCTGGAGCTATTATTCAGCCTAACTTTGAATATGTGAAGTTTTGGTTCAAGGAAAATAATATTCAATATAAAAATGATTTAAGTTTAATTTGTAATAATATCAAACTTGTTGAAAAAATTGAAAGTGAAATAAGATTACATGATAAAAAGTTTGGAAGCTGGGAACAGGTTAAAAAATTTAAATTAACAGATGATGTTTGGTCCATTGATTATGGTCAATTAGCCCCAAATCTTAAGGTTAGGCGTAAATTTGTTAGAGAAAAATACAAGGATTTAATAGACGAAATATATAAATAGAATTGAAATCTAATTAAGATTAAAACAATTTAAAAATACTATGCATGCATAGTATTTTTGTGTATATTTGTTTTAATGAAAAAGGAAACATATGACTATGCCCTAAAATCATCCTGGCAGTTAGTTTCAAATATGTACAATAGAGAAGCATTAAAATTTGAATCAACTATGGTTACAGGTTTTGCTTTATTAAGTATTGATAGAAACGGGACAGCTGTTACAGAATTGGGTCCCAAGATGGGAATGGAACCAACAAGTCTATCAAGATTGATTAACTCAATGGAAGAAAGAAAATTAATTAAAAGAAATAAAAATCCTGATGATGGCAGAGGCGTTTTAATAAAATTAACAAAATTTGGTCTTTTAAAAAGAGAAGATTCAAAATCTGTAGTGGTAGGCTTTAACAAGGAAGTGAATAAAGAATTAGAGAAAAACGAAATAAAAAATTTTCAAAAAGTGATTTCTAGGATTTCCAAAGTCGCTAAAGAATATGAGTACTTTAAAAAGGGGCAAGTAATAATGACAACTAAAAAAATAAAATAAAATGGAACAAGGAGAAAAATCAATTAAAAAAGGAGGGGCTTTTATAATTCAGGAATGTAGCTCTGATAACATCTTTACCCCTGAAGATTTTACAGAAGAACAAAAAATGATGAGAGATTCAGTTATTGAGTTTGTTGATCGAGAAATCGTTCCTGTTAAAGAGCGACTTGAAAATAAAGATTTTGTCCTTACTGAAGAGCTAATGCAAAAAGCAGGTTCACTTGGATTTCTTGGCGTAGGCATACCAGAGGAATATGGAGGAATGGGCATGGATTATGTTTCTAGAATGTTAGTTTGTGATTATATTTCTGGAGCTTCGGGATCTTTTTCAACTCCTTTTGGTGCTCATACTGGAATAGGAACTCTCCCAATAGTACTTTATGGCTCAGAAAAACAAAGAAAAGATTATGTTTCAAAGCTTTCAACTGGAGAATGGCTTGCATCTTATTGCTTGACAGAACCTGGAGCTGGATCTGATGCTAATTCAGGTAAAACAAAGGCTATACTTTCAGAAGATGGTAGTCATTACAAAATAAGTGGTCAAAAAATATGGATATCAAATGCTGGATTTGCAAAACTTTTTATTGTTTTTGCTAGAATTGAAGACGATAAAAATATTACATCTTTTATAGTCCCATATGATCAAGAAAATGGAATAACACTCGGCGAAGAAGAAAAAAAATTAGGAATTAATTCATCATCAACAAGACAAGTTTTTTTTAACGAAACTAAAGTTCCTATAGAAAATATTCTAGCCGAAAGAGGTGAAGGATTTAAAATTGCAGTTAATGCATTAAATATTGGACGAATCCAACTTGGTGCTGCTTGTCTTGAAGCTCAAAGAAGAGTTATTTCAATTTCTGTAAAATACGCAAATGAAAGAGTTCAATTTAAAAAACCAATTTCACAATTTGGTGCAATTAAAGAAAAACTCGCTAGAATGGCTACAGCTTGTTATGTCGGAGAATCAGCCACCTATAGAGCAGCAAATGAGATAGATAAAAAAATCTCTTCATTAAAAAATGATGGCTTAAACATGCAAAAAGCTGAACTTAAAGGAGTAGAAGAATTTGCAATTGAATGTTCAATTTTAAAAGTCGCAATGTCTGAAGATATTCAAAACTCTTCAGATGATGGTATTCAAATATATGGAGGGA
>Ga0163108_10002800_pt1 | contig 12527 bp, 12 predicted proteins | sample Fk1155metaG_FD_109644 | JGI IMG/M metagenome (GOLD analysis project Ga0163108, IMG submission 109644) | Marine microbial communities from the Central Pacific Ocean - Fk160115 155m metaG | ecosystem: Environmental > Aquatic > Marine > Oceanic > Photic zone | place: The Central Pacific Ocean...
AAAAGTGGTTAGAAGTCTTTGAGTCCGCAGAGTCAAAATTAGAAGCATTGGCATCTTTGCCGGGTGTCGGAGAGGATATTCAAAAAATATTGGATAAACATGGAGACAAGATTGCTCAAGTGAAAACGGCTCTGACAACCGCAGAGGGAGTGTCCAAAGGCAAGATTCCGGGTCTTACCGACGATGAAGAAGTACCGCAGTTTGTGACTCCTCCAGAACTAGCAGATCCAAGTCGTCCAATAAAACCGGCCGCCCGGCCACGGCTTGAAGAAGCCCAACTTAAGCGCTGGAAAGAACTAGCAGGAATTAACCCGAGAGTATTATGAAAAAAACACAACTAAAAGAACTAATCAAGCCCTTAGTAAAAGAATGTATTCACGAGGTCCTTTTAGAAGAAGGTCTCTTGTCTAACGTGGTAGCAGAAGTAGCTAAAGGATTACAACAAAATGTAATCACTGAAGCCGCACCGCCACGCAGACAAAAGAAGCGCGAGAGTGAAAAGTATATGAAGCAACAAGCGGAATCCACGTCGCGCAAGTTGCAAGAGCACCGACAACAGATGATGGATGCCATTGGAAAAGACGCCTATAATGGTGTAAACCTCTTTGAAGGGACGGAAGCGCTACCTGCACAGGGCCCGAGCCCCTCGGCTGGTACCGTAGATCTCGGAGATTCTAGAGACTCGGGCGTAGATATTAGTTCCCTTATGGGCAAGTCATCTGCCATTTGGCAGGCATTGAAATAGGAAGGAAAATGGCAAAAGCAACACATGTAAAGGTTACTCAAAAAGAGTGCCGCGGCCACGCGGAAAAAATGATTCGTCGCTTTATCAAGAAAGTGAAGAAAGAGCGTATCTTAGAAGCTGTCAAAGAGAAGCGGCATCATAAAAAACCTTCGGTCGCCAAGAAGGAAAAACGCATCCGCGCCGAGCGTCAAAGATTACGAGATGAAAAAAAAAGAAAGCGCGCTGAAGAAAGAAGGCGCAATAGAAAAATTTAGGTACTATTTATAATGAATATGAAGAAATTAGGAGTTTTATAATGGCAAGTCATATTGGATGGTCTCCCCCCGGACTAGCAAATGTGGGATCTTATCAGGTTGCAGGACAACCTTATGTTAGCGGCCACGGCGCGCATCCTCCACTACATGAAGAACAATATCAATTTCCCTATGTAACTAAAAATGTTACTGTAGTTAACCATTCTAGTAATACTATTCGAATTCACTTTAATTCTACGAGTTCAGGCCCCGTTATTAGCGGACTACACTATGTTGAATTAGATAGTGATGAAGATTCATTTACCTTTAACGCAAAATGTAAGCAGATATTTGTAAGTGCCCCAGCTAATGGAGGCAACGATGCATCGTACAGGGTAATAGCCGAACTTACAGGGATTGATCGCAAGAGTATGTATGATTTAACTGGTTCTGGACTTACTGAGCATTTAGTTTAATTAAAGGGATAAGAGGAATTAGATAATGGCTGATTTTGGATGGGCATATATAAACTGTTCCGATACCGGATCCGCTACTGGCAATGCCAACGGACCATCCGGCTCTGTGCAATACATGACAGGCGCAGGAGACACGTTCTCCTCGGGCTCGGCTAATTTTACATACCAGTCGGCTCATAATTTATTGCAGCTAACAGGAACGCTTTCGGTTACAGGTACGATTAGCGCCAGTCACATGCACATTGAAGATGTGACGGTCATCGATGCAACGGGTTCCACTAAATTTGGTAACAGCAACGACGATACACACATTCGCACAGGAAGTTTATCTGTGTGGAAAGCCGGCGGCGCAGGCTATGTCCTAAGCGCCTCGTTGGCTGAGAGTCGAGTATATATTACAGGCTCGGGCGGACTGACTGTATCCGGCGCATTCCAAGGTAACTATCGGAATGTGCTCGTCGACAAGGTCACAGCGTCGGCTGGAGACTACATTGTAGGAATCAATGTGGGAGACTTGCGCACCGATTTCAGGCTCCCCAGCGCCGCCACAGTTGGCCGCGGCGGCATTGTAATCGTAAAGGATGAATATCCCGGGTCGCGCTCCACAGGATCGGCAATTCACATTTCAGGCTCTGGTGCTGATACAATTGATAATGCGGACTACTATTTACTAACAGGCTCAATGCCTGCTATTCATCTGTATTCAAATGGTGCTACTGAGTGGTATGTATTCTAATGGAGGCTCTGGTGCTTTATGGCATACAACACTTTATCTGGCACTGTAATAGCGGCTCAAGAGTATCTTCCTGGCGACTTAATAGTTGGCAACATACTCTCAGGTAATTTGAGTACCTCAGACGGGAGCGCAATTATTAATGTGCCCCGCCTCTCTAACGCCACCAATAACGCCATCATTACCAACGTTGGCGGCGATGCTAATGACATCACTTGTGAAAGTAATCTCACATTTGATGGTGATGTACTCAATGTTACCGGTGATCTTACCGCCAGCATTGGTGTCAAAGCCACTTTCTTCGAAGGCGATGGAAGTCGCTTAACTGGCATTACGGCGGGCACAGGATCAGGGGATCGAGTAACTGCAACTGCGGCAGTGCAGGGTGCCACGCTGACAGCCGGCTTTAACTATTTTACGGGGACACTGGGCTCCGCAGTGACGACCATGATTGTTTCACTGCCCGAAACACCTGCTCCTACATTAGGCGACCTTGTACACATCAAAGGGCCCAGCAATTGTAGTGCTGTACGCATTGTCACTATCGCCACTTCGGGTAGTCACACCATTGATGGGGTCGACTCTATCGTGCTCAATTCGCCCTACGGCGCCGTCTCTTGTGTGTACGCATCTTCCGGATCTTGGCTTATTTATTGATAGACCGAAAATGCAAAAGTTGATTAGACATGCTTCTAAAGGCGCCATATTTGTGATTGGAGCGTCGACCGCCAGCTAATTTATTAAATTTAAGCGACCCTAAACACTAATTAATAGCGAGCCTCGTCTTGATAGATGGGGCTTGAGTGGGTGAGGTTTATCTTTACCTGCTCGCCTAAAAAACTATAATATGGAGGGTTTTTAAATATGGCTTATAAATTTCAATTAGGTCCCACAATTTTAAGTGGTTCTCTAACTATCGCAGGTCCAATCCAGACGTCTCTGAGTGCAAGTGGTGTTACCACTAACATTTCAGCTTCCGGATTAATCGACGGTAGAAATCTTAGCACAGATTTGTGCGACAATCTTGTCTCCGCCACCAACGGCGGACTCGCCCGTTCGGCAAACGCTTTGAAGCTTGACCTCGTCGACTTGTCCACCGCCACAATGGACGTTGCAAACGATGGCATTGCCATTGTTGATGCCGGAGATGGCAGCAGTAAAAGGGCCAGCTTTGCGACCACGGTGGCTGCGATAGCCGGTGCTGGTCTTGACGCTGACTCTGGGGTTCTTGAGGTTGGTGCAGGTACGCTAATCGATGTCGCTGCTGATGCTGTCTCGGTCGATCTGACCGAAGCCTCGGCTGCAACGCTTGCTGACGGTGACAACCTCATCTTCCTTGATGGTGGTGCTTCTGGTACTGCTGCTAAGTGTGATACATCCGATTTCGCTGACTTACTCGGTGGTGCCGGTCTTACTGTGACCAACACAACACTTGCTGTTGTTAACCAAACAAATGGTGGTCTCACGGTTGGAGCTAACGATATGGGTCTTGACATGGATGACCTCACGGCAGTGACTGCTGTTGTGAGTGGCGATACATTTGGTATTGTTCAACAAGCTGAGGCTAGTGATCCAACCAAGAAAATTACAGGTGATAACCTGATCACGGACCTGCTTCCACTTCTTACAGAAGCAGCTATGACCGTTGCTGACGACTATGTGGTCTTCCTCGACGGTGGTGGTACCGGCGACGGTAAGAAAGAAAAGTGGGCTGACTTGATCTCAGCAGCCGCTGGCACTACTAGTGCTACCGGTATTGATGCGGATTCTGGCGTCTTGTCCATCGACATTGATGACTTGGCGGCTGAAGAGATTGGCACTGGCGATGCTATCATGTTCAATGATGCTGGCGATAGTGGGCTTCACAAAATCACTGTCGACAACCTGGCCATCAAGTCGCCTGCTCTGCTCTCGGATACGCAGATTGCCGCGGCTGACTATGTCATGTTCCTTGATGGCGGCGCTACTGGCGATGCCAAGAAAGACTCGCTTGCGGATTTCGCAACTTTCCTTGCTGGAAGCGACGGTCTGAAGGCTGCATCCTCGGTGCTGGCTCTCGACCTGAACTCGTTGACTGCTGCTGCTGTTGACGTTGCTAGCGATAGCATTGGTATCATCGATGCTAACGACAGCAACGCAAGTAGAAAGGAAAGCATTGCTGATCTCGCAAGTGCGATGGCTGGTACTGGTGTTACTGCGACTAACGGTGTGTTCTCTGTGGACACTTCTGGTGGTGACTCGATGAGTTCCACAGCTGTCATTGACAACTCGACATTGACTGCAGGAATGAACTACTTTACCGGCACCATTGATCCCAACGACGGATATGTAGAAGTTAGTCTCCCCGAAGCCTCGGCTCCAACAGTGGGTGATACCTTCTTTCTTAAAGCTCCGAGTAACTGCGGCGTAAATAATCGTATTCATGTTGAAGTCTCTGGAACCCACAAGATGGATGGTGTAGAGCAAGTTGTTCTCAACGATCCTTATGCTACTGTGGGCTTTGTCTACACGATTTCCGGTTCGTGGTCTATTGTCTAATTTGAGTTTTATCTCTTACTAAGATAATGTTTACTGGGCGTCCCTCCTTGTGGGGGGCGCCCTTTTTACGTACTACTTACAATTATGAGAACATTAGACTTACACGGCGCCCACCACGCCTCCGTTCAGAGTAAAGTTGAGAATTTTGTCTTAAGCTACAGCGTGCCTCTCCGCATAATAACGGGAAACTCCACTCGAATGCAGGCGCTAGTACGCCAGATCTTAGAAAGATACGATTTTGGCTTTTATTATGAGAGCGATTATAATTTGGGTAGCCTAATTATCACAGATAACACCAAATACTGGTCCAACTAGAAGGTACAAACATAGTATGGCTTATAATATTGCGCAATTTCCTCTCGAAACCCCCCTTGTGGGATTGGGAGAGGAAGAGCGAGAACAACTTAAGAAGATTGACAAGGTTGATCATGCGATTGACAACTTTTCCGATGAGAAGATCGGCGGCCAAAAGATCTTTACGCAAACAGTAATTGCCGAAGGTTATAAATTGCACGACGGAACGCTCTTAAAGCCCGTAGCAGTCGAGACCATCAAAAACAATCGTGCTTCCGGTGTTCTGATAGCCAATGGCGACAAAACCATCACAGCAGCCGCCAACCTCGCATGGGATGGACACACGCTAACCGGCGAAAATTTGAAATTCAACAATATTTATGGATCTGGAGAGAACCTAATCGATCTCCCCGCGGAGAACTTGCGAGGACTAGTCCCAGCCAAGAGTTTAGACTTGCGCAAGAACGGCGCCCTGGCTGTCGAAGACGACCAACTAACATTAAGCTTCCACACGGTAGGTTCTATCAAAATGAACGGACAAACCCTGGCAGACGGCGACAGTATTTTGGTATACGACAACTCGCACAACCTGATCCGCAAATCCACCCTCCAAGCCTTCTATAAAGACTACATTAACTCTAAGATTCATCACCCTAGCGGCGAGCAGCACACCCTCCAGTTTAGAAAGGGTTCATCTTTTGGTTCGGCACCCACATTAACGTTCGACTCCGGACAAAACCTTTTGAATGTCCACGGTCAAGTCTCGACGCTAACTTTGAAAGCCAGCGAACAAGTACAATTAGACGGCCCCGTACTACACAGTTCAGCGCAGCACCAAAACATTACTACTGTATCTCAGAAGGACTACAAAGTCGGACCCGACGACTATACTATCCTGGCAGACACCTCCGCCAACAATGTGTGTGTGGTGCTTCCCGACGCCAGCACAAACCGTGGACGCCTCCTTAATATTAAGGCAGTTCATACCGAAAAATACACCCTCAAAGGAAACGTTTTAACCATCAAGAGTGCCGGCGGTTCAATCGATCTGTTCGAGGATATCAAATTAAAAATGAACACTTCTTCTCGCTGTCTTCAATCAGACGGTGAAAATTGGTGGATTATCAATAGTCGCGGCTCATAATAATAGTCGTTTTGACTTCTGCAGCACTATTTATTTTGAATTAGTGCCATTTGTAGGAGTATATTAATGTCCCACTTGTTAAGAGACGCGATTGTCGACGCAAAAGCTCTGCGCGAAGCCGCGCTTAAAAACGCGGAAGCTTCCGTAATCGATAGATATTCAGAAGAGGTGAGAAGCACCCTTAACGCCCTTCTGGAGCAAGAAGAGGAAGCCCCTCTCGACCTTGGTGCAGACTTAGCAGCGCCTGATGCCGGCGCCCCCCCCATGGATTTGGGCGCCCCCGAAGAAGGCGCGCTTGAAGAAGGCGAAGCCGAAGAAGTGGCCGAAAACATTCCACTCGCTGCGACTGACGGACTCTCCGAAAACGAGGGTGAAGGCTTATCCCGCCTCCCACGTTCCGGCGAAGACGTCGAGGTAGACATTAACCTTGACGCCCTCCAAGAAGCCGTACAGCAGCTTCAAGGTGAGCAGGAAATCAATCTTAACGAAGCAGATTTGTATGCATTGTTGGAGGATGCCGATCCACTGGGCGCCCAAGAATCCGGCGAAATGGCCACCGATCCCGACACCGAGAAGGAAGGTGGTGCCCAAGGCGAAGCTGATGCGGCTGAAGAAGCCGCTGAAAGTACAGAGTTTGAAGCTTCGGATGATGCCGGCGTAGGCCCCACCAAAGAATCCCTCGATATTTCCGATGAATTTATTGATTCCATCGTAGAAAGGCTTACAGTTGATATGGGTGCAGACTTAACTGGTTGGGCTGGAAGCTCCACCGAAGCCATGCGCTACCAAATGGAAAAAGAATTTGCTCGCCGTCGCAGTACTGACGTCGAGGACAATATGAACGATTTGAAGAAGGCTCAAGAAGAAGTTGTTTTCGAAAATAAACGACTTAAAGATAGCCTTACACAATACAAGCAAGCAACTCAACAGCTAAAGGAAAATTTACATGATGTAAACCTTTCCAATGCTCGCTTGCTTTACACGAACCGTGTTTTGAGAAATACCTCCCTAAATGAGCGGCAAAAAACAAAAATTGCCGATGCTATTTCAAAAGCTGGTTCCGTAACAGAAGCCAAGACAATATACCGTACGCTTGAAAGCACAGTGGAGTCCGCCCCTAAACGTGGACCACAATCACTTAGCGAAGCAATTGGTCGTCAGCGCACCTCTGTTATTCGTGCTTCCCGTCAGGAAAGCACGCCATCCGATCCAATTGCGGATAGGATGAAAAAACTAGCAGGTATCGATTAAGATACAAATACATTAATATAGGAGGTATTTTAAAATGGCTGGTATTATTGAACGATTGACCGAAGGAGTTATCAATCGTGACCTGCGTGCCGAAGGGCATGCACTTTTAGAGAAGTGGGAGCGCACTGGATTGCTGGAAGGCATTGATAGTGATCGCAAGCGCCACTCTATGGCTCGACTGCTTGAGAACCAAGCAAAAGAGCTTCTCCGTGAAACTTCTACCATGGCCGGTGGAGATGTCGAAGGTTTTGCAGCCGTCGCATTCCCCATTGTCCGTCGTGTTTTTGCGGGACTGATCGCTAACGATCTTGTTAGTGTTCAGCCGATGAGTCTCCCCTCGGGTCTCATCTTCTTCCTGGACTTCACCATTAGCAGGGACACCGGCGACGGCCAGAACGACGAGTATTCGCGTTTGGCCTACAACTGGTCCAGTTCTTTCTACGGTGGCGGAAAGGTTGGCTCCCAGATCACTGGTGGTGTGGAACTTGACGAGTATGGCGTAGGCTATGCTGGTGGTGCGTATAACCTCAACAACGGTTATTCGTCTCCGACAGGTTCCGACACCGCGGATCAGCTCACATGGAGTCCCCAAGCCGGCACTTATGGCATCTTTGGAAGTCAGGAAACTTCAGCATCTGTCCTTAATAAGGCAGTTAATTGGGATCCGGATTTGGTTTCCGGGTCGACCTGGGTCGCTGAGGTGACAGTTCTGCTGAGTGGTTTGGATCAGTGTAACACTGATGGACCCCAATCATTCAACGTGTCGTCTTCGCTCGGTAACGGAGTTCTCCGCGCGTCTGCTAACGGCTCTTTGGCTGCTGGTGCACAAGCATCTGCACGCCTGATCCGTCGTCACACTCAAGTGGTAAGTGCCTCTGGTACTCCCCGCCTGAAGCTTGTCTTCGTTAGTACGGGTAGTGATGGTGGCGCTGATAACCCGGGTCGCGTCGTAAACCTGCGTGACCTCGTTCTCGGTGGTTTGACATCTAGTCTTAATACCGTTTCGTGGGCACAAACCGATGACCTCGTCGCCGGTGGTGCAGCAGGTTCTATTGTTGGACAGGCTGAGTGGGGACTTGAGAATGAGCAGAACATCCCCGAGATCGACATCAAGGTCGATTCCGTGGCGATTACTGCCATGACCAAGAAGCTCAAGGCTAAGTGGACCCCGGAGTTAGGACAAGATCTTAACGCCTACCACAACCTTGATGCTGAGGTTGAGCTTACGAGCATTCTCTCTGAGCAAGTTGCTCTTGAGATTGACCGTGAGGTTCTCGCAGATCTCGTCAATGGCGCGACTGCAGCAACCTACTACTGGTCCCGCTCTCCCGGTATGTTCTTAAACCGTGAGACTGGTGCTGAGATTGGTGCGTCTACTAAGGCTCCCGATTTCACCGGTACAGTGAGTGAGTGGTATGAAACCCTCATCGAGACCATTAATGATGTGTCTGCACAGATTCACCGCAAGACTTTGCGGGGTGGTGCTAACTTTGTCGTCTGCGGACCCGAAGTTGCCAACCTCCTTGAGTTTACGGCTGGCTTCCGTGCTTCCGTCACTAATGACGACGAGAAGGGTTCCATTGGTGCCGTCAAGGTCGGTTCACTTTCCAAGAAGTTTGATGTCATTGTTGACCCATACTTCCTCCGGAACGTGGTCCTGGTCGGACGTCGCGGATCCTCTTTCCTTGAAAGCGGATTTGTTTACGCACCGTATGTGCCACTGCAAACCACACCCACTATCTTTGGCCCTGAAGACTTCGTGCCCCGCAAGGGCGTGATGACTCGGTACGCCAAGAAGATGGTGCGTCCCGATATGTACGGTCTGGTTATCGTACGCGGACTCTTGGGTGAGTCAGGCGGCTGATCAATAGATTAGATTAGTCCTCTATAAAACAATCCCCCTGTCACCTTCGTGTGACAGGGGTTTTGTTTTTGGAGAGCCCAAACCAAAATGTCGATTTACCAAATTTTTTCCCCGGTAAATTTTTGAGATTTTCGTTTTATGAATACTTGCAGGCGCCTTTGCTCTTGAACAACTATTTAGTTTAGCAGAGGATCCCTTTTTATGCCAACTGACCTTCAACCTATTTCCGAAACTAGTGCGATAGTATTAACTTCCACCGGCAGCGCAGCCAAAGTTGCCGCCGCAGTACCCTTCGGAGCCTATACCGGTTCCGTTGATTTCCTAAGCGGAGCAGCCCTCCAGGTAGCCTATGTTTATAAGAAACTGGGTGGAGATGTAGTCGACATTGAGTTGACCCCCAACAATGTATACGCCGCTTATGAAGAAGCCGTATTAGAGTACTCCTACATTATTAACCTTCACCAGGGCAAAAACAGCCTCGGCAGTTTGCTCGGAGATGCTACCGGCACCTTCGATCATATCGGAAATATCAAGAGTGGCTCCCTTTCCTCCAGTTTAGGAGGAACACACGTTTCCCTCAAATACCCCCGCTTTCAGTTTGAAGCAGCGCGCTCCGCCGGCGACGGCTTAGCAGCGGCCGCAGGGTTTGGTGGCACCATCCGCGAATATTCCGCCTCTTTCGGACCTGCTCAAGGTGTGCAGGACTACGATCTCCAGGGCATTATTAGCAGTGCCTCTAATTCGGGCGTCGACGACGCAGGGCGCCCTGTCGATTACAGCGGCAAAGTTGATAATAAGAGGGTAATCATCACTCAGGTTTTTTACGTCTCTCCTAGGGCAATGTGGCGCTTCTATGGCTATTATGGAGGGGTAGGTGTCGTTGGTAATTATTCCACATACGGACAGTTCGCCGATGACTCCACATTTGAGATTATTCCCACATGGCAGAACAAGCTACAAGCTATCATGTACGAGGACTCTATTAGGACCCGTACTTCCAACTATTCCTATGAATTGATTGATGGAAGGCTTAGACTGTTCCCCACCCCGAGCTATTGGGGACTTGCAGAGATGGATCGTATTTGGTTCAAGTTTTATGTTGAGGACAACGCCTGGGATGACAACGCTGGCTATAGCGGCAGCATCGGTGGGATCAATAACATCAACACCGCGCCTTTCGGCAACATCCCCTACGGCAATATCAACTCAATTGGTAAGCAATGGATTAGAAAGTACGCCTTAGCGCTCTGTAAGGAGATGCTGGGTCAAATTCGCGGCAAATTCACGACAATGCCCATTCCTGGCGAGAGCGTCACTCTCAATCATTCAGAACTGCTCTCACAAGCTAAGGAAGAACAAACAAGCCTTAAAGATAAGCTCCGAGAGCTTCTTAAAGAAATGGAGTATGTGCAACTCACCAAAGATGACTCGGAGCGCGCCACAGCGGCCGCCGAGACCATGAAATTTTCACCGTTGCCCATATTTGTGGGATAATAATGAATGTCCGATAACGAATGGAAAAGACCCCCAGCACCACCACCCCCGCTTTTCTTAGGTAAGAAAGAACGCGACCTCGTAAAGCAGGTTAATGATGAATTAATCGAAAAAGTCATTGGTCAACAGATCTTGTACTATCCCATTGATTTGGAAGTCACCAATTTCCATGAATTATACGGTGAAGCTATTGATAAAACTTACTTGCCCCCGGTGCGAGTCTATGCCTTGGTCGAATTTACCGACTATGTCACCGAATATATGGAAAATGCCGGAATTGACAAGTCCTGGGAGATTACTATCCACTTCCACCGCCGGCGCCTTACCGAAGATCAAGACTTATATGTCCGTGAGGGCGATTTCGTGCTTTACGGAGATTACTTCTATGAAATTGTAAAGCTGTCCGAGCCTACTAAGCTTTTTGGACAAGTAGACCACAGTTTTGAAATTGCTGCGACGTGCAAACGCGCCAGAAAGGGATTATTCGATGCTACCTGATAACTTTGATTTTGCTATGTTGCCAAAGGACCATGAGGCATCCTTTAGTTTAAAAGAAATAGGGATGCTTGCTTCGACCATTGAGAATATAGATTATTCCATCGTATCCTGGGTCAAAGAAGATTTAAAGCTCTCTACGCGAACCAATGAAGGCTTTGTTGAAACCCCTGTATTGTGGCAGGTGCCGGAAAGAGCGTTTCAGATTAAGAACGAGAAGGCTTTACGAGATGACGCCGGCGCCCTTAAGCTTCCATTGGTTAGTGTCGAACGCACAAATATTGTCAAAGATCCACAGAAAAAAGGCTCCTTTCAGGCTCACTATTATTCGAAACGCAAAAATGGACGCTCTGGTCGCTTTGTTATTGCCAAACGCATCGTTCCCGATAAGACACGCAATTTCGCTGTGGCCAGTGGTACGCGAAACAACACCGGCACCAAGAGCCAACTTTATTATCCGCGAAAAAACAGAAAGATTGTGATTGAAACGCTTTCTATTCCCATTCCTGTATACGTTAATATTGAATACAAGATCAGGATCAAAACCGAATATCAACAACAAATGAACGAGTTGGTGACGCCGTTTATCGGACGCACAGGGCAAATTAACTCTTTTGTCATGCGCCGCAACGGACATTTATATGAAGCGTTCATCGATCAAAGCTTCACTCACAATAACAACGTGAGCAATTTAGCTGAGGACTTACGCATGTTTACGACCGAGATTACCATCCGTGTCCTGGGCTATTTGATCGGCGAGGGGGAGAATGCGGATCGCCCTATTGTACGCATGGACCAAAACACCGTAGAATTCCAGTTTCCCTCCGAAAGAGAGGTCCCAGGAGGCGAGATTCCATTCTTTGGAGAGAGTTCCTGACATGGGCCCCCTTTTTTCTATTTAGTTCAGGACCTTTTTCCGCTTTTTGAAAATAGAAATACTATTTAGTTTATGATTGCAATATGATATAATGTCATACTCACAGAAGAGGAACCCAGCAATATGTCAGTGAAAAACTTTAAATTTGTCTCCCCCGGTGTGTTCATTAATGAAATTGATAACTCTTTCATTCCTAAAACCGCCCAAGCTATCGGCCCCGTCGTAATTGGTCGCGCCTCTCGCGGTCTCGCGATGCAGCCCGTCCAAGTCTCATCTTATGCAGACTTTGTTGAAATGTTTGGAGACACCGTCCCCGGCCGAGCCGGCGGCGATATCTACCGCAACGGTAACTACCAATCTCCAATGTACGGAACGTATGCAGC
>Ga0163108_10002801_pt1 | contig 12526 bp, 7 predicted proteins | sample Fk1155metaG_FD_109644 | JGI IMG/M metagenome (GOLD analysis project Ga0163108, IMG submission 109644) | Marine microbial communities from the Central Pacific Ocean - Fk160115 155m metaG | ecosystem: Environmental > Aquatic > Marine > Oceanic > Photic zone | place: The Central Pacific Ocean...
ACAATACCGCCAACCAAAGTACCACACAATACTATTCCCAAGGCTATCGACGCAATTCGTATGTTTTTATCAGCTCTATTTTTCCATGCATATAATACCAAAAGACACACCAATCCAGCCGCAAGCCCAAGTATGGTTCCCCTTGTTCCTCCTAAAAAGATACCCACAAAGCCTAATATACTCCCTATGGCAGCATAGATTTTCCAATATACATGCTTTTCTTGCACAAAAAGAATAAGTCCTGCAAAAAATAAAAACAGGCCATACCCACTGTAATAAATTGCATTACCAAGTGTTGCCGATACACGAGTATTGCCGCCATTAAGAAGAAAATTTGTGTCAACAAAATATTGCCAAAACCCAAGAAGCATAACAATTGAACCGGCACCCAAAAACCACCGAAAGAGTATTTTCCACTCTGCCGCTGTCTTAAACACTGAAGACAGCACAAGAAAAAATACACCATAATGCACCAAAGTAAAAAACCCAAGCATTCTTTCGTGATTATCCCAAAAACTCTTATACCAATCCACTCCTAAAAACGTTGAGATACCGAGACAGCAAAAAAAGAATAGAACTGTATAAAGAAGTGGTGTTTTTTTTGGCAAGCATGCCTCTTTTTTTGATAAAATTAAGAATACATACCACCCAAAGAGCAAAAGTATGATTGTTCTTAAAAAGATTACCTTAGGCACAATAAACGGGAAAATAAATTTGCTTGTTAAAAGTACCAAAGGAGCAAGGAACACTAAGACGGCACAAAAATACAGCACTGTTTTGAACATTTTTCTTTTCATACAATTATAGGTTTAACATAAAAGAATGCATATCATCTGCTTTGTAAGGGTTTAAATCTATTATTTTTTGAGCCCACTCCTGTGCTTTTTCTTTTTCACCTAACTTTTTATACACCAAAGCTATGTTATAGTATGTATCAATGTCGTTACTTCTCTGCTTAGAAAGCATAAGAAAAACTTCAAGAGCCCCTACCCACTTCTCCCTTCCAACCAAAATTCTCGCATATTCCTCTAATTTTTGGTCGGACAAGCTACCTGGTTTTATTTCAGCTACAACGTGTATTGAATCTAAAAAGTCTGTAACCGACCCTTTTCTTACAAAAATATCCGCCAACTTTAAATAAATCTTATGCTGCTGAACTCCAAATGTTAAAGACTCTTGTAATATTTCTACTGCCATCTCAGTTTCTCCGATATTATAATACCCCTGTGCCTTTGCATAGTACGCATCAATCCTATTTGGTGAGTACGCATGGGCCTGCTCAAGAAGTGCAAAAGATTCTTCCATCATACCACCACCTAAAACAGGATGCATTCTTTGATAGAGCTTTGCCAAGTTTACATAGAACTTAGAATAGTCTCCTGTTTCAGTAATTGCTTTTTTGTATATAGTAACTAATGCATCAGAAAAATCTTGTAAATCTTGTTGATCATGTTTTTCTGGTTTTGCAAAAATCACTAGTGCGGTCTCTGCCATTGCTGGAGCTATAATATCATACCCATAAAGAATCTGGTTATCAACCTTATTAATAATTTTAACAACCTGTTCCAGATCTTTTTCTACCAACCTATAAGCGGTTATGATATCTTTAGCGGGGGTAATACTTCTTACATAAATAATAGGGAGTACTAACATTAAGACAATACAAATGACATAAACCAAATATGGTGGTAATGTTTTTGTCGAACACGTACGTGTGTTTTTCTGTGTAGCAACAACCAAAATCCCAAAAGAGAGTACAAAAAAAACAGATATAATAAATGAGTCAAAGATAAAAAACCCTTGTACCACATACGCAACAAATAAACCGAGCAAGACTGTTGACACAAAAAAATCCTTAGATTTCAGCTTAAAAATTTCCCAAAAAATTAATACAAACAGCAAGCAAAATAACACAAGACCAATATAGCCGTGAGCCAAAAGTTCATCAAAAAAGATATTATGCGAACTATCAAACCAATGCTCAGTTAGTCTATAGTCATGATTCTTGTCTAAGGGTATTCTCATATTGTTTGTTCCATACCCAAGCAGCGGTCGTTCTTTTGCAGCATTATACGCCATACGCCACAACAGTAGCCTAGAATTTGTCGTAGTATCGCTTAGACTAATGTTTGTTAATCTAGAAAACATTACAGAAGAAGAGACAAAGGATGAATCTTTATATACAAAAAGTAGGGAGGTTGCTAAAACGCCAGCTACAAGAAATATACTAAGAGACAGTTTCATTTTCTTACTTTTTGCGCCCCACAACACAAAACAAGCCATTACCGAAACAGAAACCCCTAACGCAACAAAAGCCCCCCTGGTTCCTGTATAATACAGTACCACTACATTAAGTAAAAAAAGTGATACCAATAAGATTTTTTGCCATAATTTGCGTGTATCACGGAATAAGTACACGCAATAAAATAAATGTATTAAATTAAAACAGGCTAAAAATGCTGCATTACCAATGGTGGACTGCATACGAATATCACTAACCGCAAGAATTCCAGGAAAGACTACACCAAGTTTTTGTAAAATACCATAAACACACACAAAAAAACTCACACATACACTGGCCCACAACAACTTGCGAAAATCTTTTAAGTCCGTAAACTCTGATAGTAAAATCCACAAAAAAACAATGAGGTGGATATTATTAAACAATCCAACCATTCTCTCGTAGTTTCCCCAAAAGCTGTGGAAAAAATTAATACCACCCACCAAATCAGCAAAAAGCCAAAACAAGTGTAGTCCAAGATAAAAAAATAACAATGTACTATATTTTGGATATTTTGGCGTACTTTTTATATGTAAAAGGTAGCAAACCAAAAGGATGTCAACGAGTATATAAAAGAAAAATGCTTTTGTGGTAATTAACGGAAAAATTAAAGAATCCCCAATTAACATGGGTATTAAAGCAACTGATATAAGTCCACACCGAAAAAACCAAGAAAAATATAGTTTATTTTGCAAATTCTGCATAGATGTTAACTACAATCTAGTCTAATAAGTACCCAAAATCTCTTTGATAACGTGTATCATTTGGATACTTTTCAAAAAGAATTTTTGCATACTTTTTAGCCTCACTCTCTTTTTCTATACGCAAATAAAATAAAATAGTTTTTGTTAACATATACTGATCATTCCCAGTATTCTTTAAACCTTCTAGATATACGGACTCTGCACTACTAATATCTTTCATCTTTTGTTCATAAAATTGTGCAAATTTATTATATACGGGTGGGTTTTCATCGTGTATGGAAATAGCCTTTTTGTAATACTCTTCTGCTATAGAAAAATCCTCCACATGTTTCTCGTAAATCGTTGCTAAATTTAGCGTAGATGATAAATCATACTTAACAATACTTATAGACTCCTTATAGACTAAAATAGCTCGGTCATAGTCCCCCACATACTGATATATATCTCCCATAGCACGCCAAAATGGCGCAACATCTTCCTTGTTCTCAAAAAGCCCCTGAGCCCTCTTTATCTTCTCCTGTAACCGCTCTTTTTTCGTTGCATTGAAATCTTGTGGCACCGCTATTGCAAAAATATTTTTATACTCCTTCCAATCTTTTACATCTTCTACCTTTTGGTGAGTCAAAAAAATCCAAAAACATAGAGTCAACAAAGAGGCTATGGACAATAGTATTAACACAAAGTTTTTCTTTTTCATAATATAATTTTATTAAAACTACTATACCATACACACACAAATAAGAAAAGACCCGAAATGGGTCTTTTCTTATTGGATACTCGTTATAAAAAACGGGTATTAAGCTACTAAAGAGAAACTGTGGTTGCAGTAGATGAAATACTGTTCAACCCCTTAACTAAGTAACCATTTGTCCAATCGTCTGTTGACGTTGAATGAGACCCAACTGACAAGTCAGACCAGATAAAGTCATTATTGGCATCAGTAGAAACCTCAAGACTTGTGTGCATGAGCGTATCTGTTCCGGCCACATGTGCAGCATCGCCCGCCATTCTTACTCTTACAGAGTCACCAGATGACGCACCAGTTACGGTACCACGAACTACGAAAGTCTGTGGTGTATTAACCGAAACCTTAACCTGCTCAGAAGATTCCGTTGTTGTCCAGTCAGCTCCCGAAGTCTCCCATGTATATATGTCAGCATCCGGAGTACCTGCGGTTTCATTTAAGACCTCTTCTGTATCTGTCGTTACATTGTAAATGTATAGATCAGTTACATTAGCACCGGTAGTGGTAATGTCAAAGATAAAGCTAGATAAAGCAATGTCATTGTTCAATGCAGTAACTCTAAATCTAAAGAGGTCATTAGCACCATTTCCTAGAGCTGGCTGAGGTGCGCTTTCACTAACTTCTCCGACTATCGGCAAGATCTCAACTTTAGGAACTCCCATGTACACATAATGTGTGTTTCCAGTTGGTGCATCAGTGCTTGACAAGAATTCTCCTGTACCTGTTCCAGTTAACGCTCCCACTGCTGTAACATCTGCTTTTACATTGATCTTGTAGCCCAAAAAGTGATCAGCTGTACCATTTGCACTATTAGAGATGTCTGCCAAGTCTGCCATTAGATACAATGTTGCCCCGTTGTTGTCATCTTTGCTTACAATAAATGCATCATCAGAGAAATTAATTTTTGGTTTAGTGCTTGTTGGTGCCATTCTTGTACCGGCTACCTCAGTTCCACTTTCATCAACAAACCAAATTTCATCGTAATCTTTGTATGAAGAAGATTCTGTATCAGTTACAACTTGAGTAAGGTAAAGGTAGTCAAGTTCAACATCCTCAGTAGTTGTTGCATAGAATCTAAATGCTGCAAGTTCTACATCAGTACCAGCAGAGAAAAGAGTTGCGTTCGGATTGTCCGATGCTAAACTTACCTCCATAGTACCTCCAGCAGCACCAACAGTCATTGCATTGGCACTGGCTGTGCTATATGTTTCTTCTATATCACTACCAGAAGTAGCCCCTTGTGCAGTAACAGCATTTGTAGCACCTTCATCATCTGCAGTACTTCTTAAATCAATGGTGTGCGTTCCTCCTGCGGTTGCACCGGCAGTTAGGTCAGCATATACCAACATGTTAACCGCTCCTCCTTTTGGTACCACAAATTGGTCATCACCAGACAAAGAAACAGTTATTTCTTCATCATCTTCCACATCAGTATCACTTCCATCTTTTGTCACAGAAAGCTCTGTTCCATCTACAACAAAACGAATGTTTTGTATTTCATTGGATTTAGCAGTAGCACTTGGTCTAATACTAAATTCAAAATCAGTAACCTGCGCGTCTTCAGCTGAATCAGATGCATCAAAGCGAATAGTTGAGTACAAGTGACTGTCTGTGCCTTGAGCTATTGTCTGTGCAGCTGGCTGAGAAAGAGTTAATACAGAAAGTGACAAACCACTAATAGTCAAAAGGTTTGCATCAGATTCTGCATCTGGAAATGCGTATGTACCAACAGTGATGGTATCACCTGTGGTTTCCCCGGTTGCGTCAAGCCCTGCAGAAAAGTCAACAGCAAACTGCACAGTGTCAGTGTCTGCATCTCCATCACCATTTAAGTCTCCAACAATAAAAATCTCATTATTTCCTATTGGAAGCGTAAACGCGTCAGTAAAGGTTACAGCACCAGCATTAGCAGCACCAACACCATCTGTTGCACCTGTAAGACTATTACCCTCTGCATCAACAAGAGTCAATTTTGTAAAGTCTTCAGCTTCTAGAGAACCACTACCCTGGATATCAAATACGATACTGTTTACATTGATGGGCTCTCCTGCAACTTTGAAGTTCCAAGAACCTAATTCTATGTCATTGGTATCTTCTGGAATTTTTCCAGCTGCCACAGAGTTTGTCTTACTTACGTTTAAGGTACCACGTGAAATGGTAACTGTACGACTAGATTCAATATTTGTATCTGGAGTAGGATAGGCATCATTAAGCATGTCTCGCACCATAATGTCATCTGCCTTCTTGATATCAAAATCCAAAGTTCTTCCTGATCCACCCACAATATCACCTCTTAGGAGAAATGACTCATTTCTTCCATTTAATATCATAGAATCTACGTCAGAAAGGTCGAAGGTAACATAGTTACTAACCATTTTTGAAGTTGCAATAACATTTCCATCCACAACAAGTGATAAATTGTCGACATCATTGTCACCAGCTGAACCTGTGTTATTGAATCTAATAGATTCAAGATCAAGATCTATATCATTACCACTGTTATTAGCAATTTTTACACTAAGGAAATCAAAATTTTCTGTCCCCACTTCTTCGGTTGCAGAACCTCGGTCTGGACTTTCTGTAATATTTGCAACCCCAACGGTTACTGTTGTGTTAATCTCAAGAGTGTGCCCTGTAATACCTGAGTCCATTCCCTTTACTGTTGCATCAGTTTCAATAGATGCCAACTTAAGCGCCGGAGTCTCTCCTGAGTAGGTTGTTGAATTAGCCATTTTACCAACCAAAGACAGTACAACTGTACTGTTAGCAGGCACAACAACATCTTCAGTAAATGTTACTTGGTGACTTGAATTAATGGTCTTGTAAGAAGAACTTAACAAGGCATTGTTTTCATCCATAACATTGATACCACTAAACGCATCATCGCTTGCTGGCCCACCAGCTCTTTCTACTACCATTTTGTCAATTGTTACGTCTGTGTCGCCAGTATTCTCAAAAGCAACTTTTGTAAAGAGGTTGTGTGTAGAATTCTTAAACACATATCCACTTAGTGGCGTACCATCTGCAAGAGAAACAGTCAAAGCACCTGCTGGCACTACTTCTCCTTCTCCTTCTCCTTCTCCTTCTCCTTCTCCTTCTCCTTCTCCTTCTCCTTCTCCTTCTCCTTCACCTTCGCCTTCTCCTTCGCCTTCTCCTTCACCACCTTCGGTAGCTGGGATTTGAAGAACGTTTTCTGTAAGACTGCTTCCTGCAGTTGACCCTGAAGCCATGTCTGCATTGATAGCGTCCATTGAAAGCTCAGTAGCCCAATATCGTACATTTGATGGTGCATCATCTACCATACTCCATCCACCTGCAGTGTATACATAGTGGTTGTCACCATTCATAGCACGCATTCCAGCTACTGGAAAGCTTGAATCTACCAATGTGTAATCAAGTGCCTGTGGGTTTGTTACACCATTGATTTTACTTGCCCAATCAGCACCAAACCATTCAGCAGCTGTAGCTTCGTCTGGGATATGAGCAACAGTGTGATCATTTCCTACAACGTATACTTTACCACTAAAACTTTGTGTGTCTTGGATAAGTGAACCTGGGAAGTATCCAACATAATTTGGATCATCTCTTCTTTGTTCGTAGTTTCCTGCACACTCTTTGGTAAGGGTAGTATACCCAGACCAGTCAGCCTCATAATCGTCAGTCATAAACCAACTCTTATAGATAGCTGCGCTTGGGAAACTCATGAATTCTAGGTCTTCTGTGACCATGAATACACCACTGTTTCCTTCTACCATAAACGTATCACCTGGTTCTAAATCCTCACCACAATGTGAGTCAGCATTTACTACAAGTGGCATAAGTGCAGCTGCACCCATACTCCACATTACAGTAACTACTACAACAGACCATGTGAACGCTTTTTTACTTAATGTAATAACGTCTGTCATAAAATAATTCCTTCTCTTATTCTAGGGCGCTAGAATATGTTCTAGTCACTAAAATAAGAATTTAATAATTACCACGCAACCTCCCAGCTCTCTGGGACCGACCTTTCAAGTTGTGTGGGCCACGCATGTGCGTGATGCTCTTTCCTAAATAAGTAGGAAAGAACGAAACAAATCCCCTGTTGTTATAACCGAGGCTATAACGATACCATTACCGTATGGCTTATGTGCCCCTTGCTATGCAAAGGGAACGGAGCCAGACAGTAACACAAGGTTTTTATTGTTATATTTCTTCTCTTTCTGGCTCAAGAGACACCACCTCTGCAACAGGTTCTACATCATCTTCTATTTCGATAGGATCCGTGTCGCTATGTTCTCTGTCTTGGTTTTCATGTGAATGCTCTTGTGTATCTGTCGCATGTTCTTGAGGCTGTTCCGCCTCTTCCACACCCTCTTGTGCTTCTACCGGTTCACTTTCTCCCTCTTGCACATCTTCACGCTGCTCTTTTTGTTCTTCTTCTATAATTTGCTCTTGTACCTCGAGCACTCGATCATCTGTTTCTTGGGTAATTTCTTGGACATCTTTGGTTTTTTCTATTGCTGCGTCTATTGACCCTTCATCAAGAAGCTGTTGCACTTCTTCTGCAATTTCTTGCATACGTTCGATTGATTCATCAATCTGTTCGGCCACTTCTTCCATATCTTCTAAAGAAAGCTCTTCGGTGTCACCCACCTCTTCTTGCTCTGCGTCCTGCAATGACCCATCTTCAGAAACCGTTCCTTCAGCTGGAGTAGAAGTAGTTACCACTTCTTGAGTTTGCGCGTCTTCTTCTGTTATACCTACAGTACTAGAGGCAACGGCAGCTGTTGATGTGCTTGTGACCTGTTCTGCAACTAAGTCAAATGCCTCTTTTACTTCCTGTGCATCTTCTATCATGTCTTCTACACGATCCTCTAGCACATCTTTTGCATCTTCTGAGTCAAGCACTGCTATTGCCGAAAGCTCAGCCAAATCTATGTCATGTCTAATCTCTACCACCTCTTTTGTTAATACCAATTCTTCTTGTTTTTCGTCTGGTGTGTGTGTCACTTCTCGTGCATCTTGTGCCGTATCTACAACCACGGCTTTGAGTGTTTTGGAAATATCTTCTGTCTTTTGTGTTACCTCTTTTGCAACTACTTTTGCTTTTTCTGAATCTTGTGCTTTTAATTCTTTAAATGTTTCGTTGGCCGATGCAACTGATTTTTTAAGCCGCGCAACAACTTTTTTCACTTTTTTTGGCTCCTTATCCATTTGATGTAATTCTGTTGTACGTCTTTTTGCTGATTCAAGATGTAATTGTGTTTCTGTTTCTTTATCTCCTGTCGCGCTTGCTACCATAATTTGTGTTTTTTCTGTGGCCAACTTCACAGAGTACAGTGCATCACCTGGCATACTTTTTGAAGAAGCACTTACCCCTGCAGTCCAACCTGCAACAGTTGTTGTAACAACCATACACATTAACGCAGTAACACGTACCATGCGTGCTGTTTTTTGAGAAACAAGTAATCGCCCAATAATATAGAGTTTTTCTCCCAAAGAATATGCTGGTGCCGCATGCTCTTTTGTGGATGAAATACGCGCAAGCAATGTCTTTTTTGATTGCGCAACAAAAGACGCATCAGGATTGATTGGACTGTGCGTCTTTCGTAAGTCTTTGAGTTGTTGTTGTAGTTCGCGTGGTGTCATAATGTATACCATCTATACACTAATAATTTCTTGTAATTTTTTCATAGCCCGGTGCAAAAGCACACGAGTATGGGTATATTTTTTGTCTAATATTTGTGCTGCTTCTTTTAAAGAATACCCCTCTATATATCTCAGTAAAATAATATCTTGGTATTCTTCTTTCAGCTTTTTTACATGCACAAGGATTGTTTCCACTTCCATCTTTGTGTCTATTTTTTGCATTCTACACTCTTCAGGAACACCGTACCCATCTTCAATGGGAACTACCTGCTGTTTGGCTCGTTTTCGGTAGACATCTACAATGGTATTTCTTGCGGTGGTGTAAAAAAGACCACTCACACTTGCAATACGTTTTTGTGGATTTTGTGTGAGATATTGCCACACTTTTAGAAACACGTCATGGGTAATATCCTCAGCATCTGTGTGATTGCTTATTTTTACGTAAACAAATCGATAAATTTTTTCTATATATGTATCGTACAGTCTACCAAATGCTTCTGCGTCTTTGTGTGCTTGTACGCGGTACAGAAGCTTTTTTTCGGATACCATAGAATGTGTTTTGTTTGTCATAATAGTAGACGTAGCTTTGTTGAAAGTGTTACAACCCTAAAGAAAGCATATATACTGGTTCATACAGTATACCAGTGAAATCTATAATAATTGTCCTTATTTTAGCAAAATTTTGTGTTTTTGTCAATATGTTTACACCATACACAGCCTAGTCTACCAAAAACACAGAAAAACACCTTGACAAAATACCATATACATGATATGTTGTATAGTGTTGTATATACAAGTATACCCTGAATTTACCTATGAACCCAACAACAACAGTACCAGAACAAACTATAATTCGTGTATCAGTGTCTGAGGCAGCTAGACTTTTTGGTATTAGCCAACAGACCGTTCGTCGTGCACTAAAAAATAATGCAATATCTTTTATTGTTATTGGTAATAGATATAAAATTGATTTTGCCAGCTTAGTTACCTGGTCTCAAAGCAAGATTACCGTAAAAAACAAAATGAATGGAAATGGTATAGGGCAATTTGTTGCCAAATGGCGCATTAGTCCAACACCATAAGCTCATCCGTAAAAAAACACCCACATATAATGGGTGTTTTTTTATAGAGCAATGTATTATTTCTTTGCTATGAGTGCAAATTCTTGTGGCTCTTGTTTGTCATATTCATGAACCAGTGATTCAACGGTACGAGAAAGACTATATTGTTGACGAATGTTTCGACGAAATACCTTTCCAATCTGTTTTCTTTCCTCTTGGTTCAGTGCACACATACGTGCAATCCGATGCATAAGCGCAACAGTGTTGTGCACAGGAAATCTGTATGCTTGGTCTGACACCAACTCTTTGTGCTGCGGTATGTCTGAAACCAATACAGGGTTTGCATATGCCATAGCCTCTATCACCGAATACGGCAACCCTTCTTCAGAAGAGGCATGCACAAAACATCGTGCGTGTGAGTAGAGCTGCTCAAGCAATGGACCAACTACAAATCCGGTAAAGATAATAGATGACTCCCCTGCCGCCATATCGCGTAATCTTGTAGTGTATTCATCGGTATAATACCCATCACCCACAATCACCAAATGAAGTCCGGCAAATAGACCTGTCTGCACTCCCCGCTTCCATGCGGCAATAATAGTATGTATTTCTTTGTGCGGTACAAAGCGTGACACCACAAGGACGTATTTCTCTTTTTGTATGCCAAGTTCTTGTATGAGTTTTGTCCCAATATTTTTATGTATTTTTGGCACCGCATTGGGAATATATTCTGCCGCGCATCCATATGTTTCGGCCACGTACCGTTGCAATGCCCGAGAAACAACAATAGTATTGTGTGGGACATTACACGCCATCCATTCACCCGCGCGAAGCGCAAGCCGCGCAAACCATCCCCATTTTTTGTGCAATCTGTCGATTGAGTGGAAGGTGGTAATAACACGTATACGTGGTGCAAATATGCGCGGTATCCAAGAACATAGTGCCGGACCAACCCCGTGATAATGTATCGTGTCTACACCACTTGCCATAGCATGAAGTGTCGCAAAGAATGCATACGTAATGGTATCTAAATGTTTTGTGTGTGCACTTGGCACATACACTACGCGTACACCTTTATAAATAGAAATTCGTGTTTTTGTATACCACAACCGACTATACACCGTAATATCTTTGCCACGCAAAACAAGGTGCTCTGAAATATCATGCACATGTCTTTCGACTCCGCCAAATCCGGCTGGAATCCCTTTTTGTCCTATCATGGCTATCTTCATACAATACGTGTTGTAATAGTAGTATATATCTCTTGTAGTTTTTTACTATACACAGCAACAGACATTTCAGACCGAACCTTATTCTGCAGCACCGCTCCATTGTGTACCAAAAGAGATAACGGCGCAGTATACCACTGCTGTATTATCTGTGCAAGCCCGTCTACATCGCCTGGCTCAAAAAGACATGCTTTGGGTAACAACTCAGGAATCCCCCCAATAGCACTTGCAATAACCACTTTTCCTTTTGCCATAACTTCAAGCACACTATATGGACAGTTTTCATACCACTCCGACGGTACCACCACAAACTTTGCTGCTGTTATTGCCTGGTCTAATGTTTCTCCCTCAAGCCAACCACAAAACTCCACATTTTTTATGTGATGTGTTATGCAATACTGTTCCAAAAGAGATTTTTCTGGACCATCTCCAACAATCTTATACGAAATATGCGGTGTGTGTTGTGCCGCCCCAAGCAAGGTCAAAACACCTTTTTCTTTTGCAAGTCTTCCAACATACACCACCGTATTTCCAGGTAATGAGACAGTGTCTTCTTCTATTGGGTTTTGTACAACTTGTATATTATCCATAGGAATACCCGACTTTTTACAGAGTGTTTTCATACATGCACTCGGCGCAATATACCAATCCACCACAATGCTCCATTTTTTCCAAGAACGAAGATAGGCTTCACACATGGCAAAAAATGACCGTATCCAAGACCCCATTGCATTGTGCAAAAGACAGCGATAATACTTGCCACCCAACATAGATGTATCAATAGTATTGTGATGAAACAGCGTATAGTTTGGAGAAAGCATTTTGTAATCATGCAATGTCATAACACTTGGAATATTCTTTGCACGTACCAC
>Ga0163108_10002803_pt1 | contig 12522 bp, 9 predicted proteins | sample Fk1155metaG_FD_109644 | JGI IMG/M metagenome (GOLD analysis project Ga0163108, IMG submission 109644) | Marine microbial communities from the Central Pacific Ocean - Fk160115 155m metaG | ecosystem: Environmental > Aquatic > Marine > Oceanic > Photic zone | place: The Central Pacific Ocean...
TAGCTGGATAAATTGACCGTTAAACCAAAAGCTCCCATCTTTTATTCGATTACAGTAAGGCACCATGGGAAAGGCTCCCATCAAGCTTGGATCACAATCCAGAACTTCTTCCGATCTGGCTTTGCGAAAAATGTGTTGGCCAGAAACAGACAGACCACCGATGGCACCTCCTATCAAGGGGAAGACTTCCAATTCCAATTCGCCACTACTCAAGACCTCTGGCCTCATCCTCTTCGTTCTCCTGTATGCTCAACAAAAAAATAAGCGTATTCTTAGCGCCGAAGAAAAGACAGCGATTCAAAGGTTTGGGTCCTGTAATGGAGTAAAGATATGACCTCAAGTCTCGTTCGCTCTGCTGGTGACAACGCGCCCCCAACTCATGTAGGAGGCCTGGAAAATCTAGACCAGGAATATGATTATTTTATTGAAGATATCGAAGGCGAATTACCCGAAGACCTTCGAGGCACTTTTTTTAGAAATGGTCCAGGGCGACAAAGAATAGGTGAGACTGCATACGGGCACTGGTTCGACGGCGATGGTATGTTGTGCGCGTTCACCTTTCGTGACGGCAAGGCACACTTCAAGAATGCTTATGTTAGAACGCCAAAATACGTTCGAGAAACGCAAGAACAAAAAGTAATGTATCGTGGTTTCGGGACAAAAATACCAGGGGGCATTAGAAACAATTTCCTAAAAGCACCGGCTAATCCAGCCAACACCAGCACAATCTATCATGGTGGTAAACTGCTCGCTTTAAACGAGGGAGGACGGCCCTGGCAACTCGACCCTAGCGACTTAAGCACCATCGGTGAGTTTAATTATGAGGGTGGCCTTTCCAGAGGCAATGTCTTTAGCGCTCACGGTAAAGTCCATCCAAAAACCGGCGACTATATAAACTTCGGGGCAGGCATATCTGGTATTAAGTGGTCCGGCCCCCAGGCCTGCCTCAACATTTATAAGATCTCAAAAAACGGTCAACTCAACACGAAAAGAGCAGTTCCCCTGAATGCCTTTCCCTTTTGCCATGACTTCGCACTTACCGAAAATCACGCGATTTTTTTTCTGGGGTCTATCGTTTTCAAAAACATGCTAAAGGTAATGTCTGGATGGAAATCGATCTCTGACCAGGTTACCTATGATCCGAAAATTGGGATGAAGATTATCTGTGTCCGTCTGGAAGACCTCACCATTGAGAAAGAATTCGAATTGGAGCACGGCGCGATCGTTCATTTTGGAAATGCTTTTGAAGAAAAAGGAGAAATCATTGTTGACGCGATGTACCAGGATAATTTCGCAGCGAACGATACGCTCGTAGATGTCTTTAACCCTGACGGGCGGTTCGGCGGCGGCATATACAAACGATACACGCTACCGCTCAATTCTGGAGAAGTGAGAGAAGAAATTGTGAGCGACCGAGAATCCGAGTTCCCCACCTTTAACAACTCTTTCGCGGGAAGCCGACAGAACTACACCTACACTGCCTGCTCAATAGATAACGGCGCAAATGGGTTCTTCAACGGTTTCCAGAAAGTCAAATTTGATGGCCAAAGTGAACTAGTAACACTACCGCAAGGACATTATGGATCAGAGCCATTGTTTGCGCCCGCGGTTATGGCCAAAGAAGAAGACTCAGGTTACCTGCTGGAAGTGGTTTACGATGCATTCTCTCATTTGAGCGAATTGCAGATTTACAGGGCTGACGAACCTTCTGATCAAGTGTGTAAACTAAAGCTCAAACATCATCTCCCCCACCAATTTCACGGTTACTTTACCGATCAAGTCTTTTGCTAGCCTCGGCTAGTCTTAGCAGTTTTATCTGAGAGTGATGTTTGTCGTACTTTGATTGGACAATTTGTCTGGGCAGGCAGCGTTTCGGTTTTAGCCACGATTTGGTCTTAGAAGCTTCTGATCCTTATCTAGAGCGATGGATTTTTTGGTGCGGCATCAGCCTTAGACTACATAAATTTCACAAGGGCGACGATGATCGTGCCTATCACGACCATCCATGGTGGTTCATTAGCCTTCCTATTAGAAGCTACCAAGAACACACGCCTCAAAACACACCAAAAAAAATAAAGGCATGTCGGCTGTATTTTCGTCACGCCAAGCATCAACATATTGTCAAACTTCTGTCCGCTAAACCCGTATGGACCATAATCTTAACTGGCCGCAAAACAAGAAACTGGGGATTTTGGAATGGCAGCCAGTTTACTCGTGCTGACGATTGGCTATAGCGAGTTCCAGAGCGGCTGCTCGATTGATATTAAACAACGCGCGCTTTTTTATAATTAATAGCTAGTAAGACTACAGCCAGCGATAAACCGATACACTTCAACACCATATTCGGCGACACAACCAGGATCATACTAACCAAAGCCAAAAGAATTTCATTTTTTTGTAGGACGCAAAACGCAAATCGTTCCAATACAATCGCCAATAATACGATCAATACCAGCGCGTTAAACCCAGCCAACAATGCATCAACCCATCCCAAATCATCCACTAACAATAGCGGCGTATAAGCCATCAGAAGCGGTATCACAAACAGGCCGTTAGAAAGCTTAAATGCTTCAATCGCGGTCTTCATCGGTGGCGCTCCCGCGACCCCTGCTCCTGCAAAGGCGGCCAGTGCGATCGGTGGCGTGACATTAGAAGTTTGCGCCAACCAGAAAATAATCATATGAGCGGTGATGAGTGCGAGGCCCAATTCCTGTAAAGCCGGCCCGGTCATCACGGAAAGGACAATGTAAGATGCTGTCGCCGGAAGGCCCATACCCAACACCAATGCTGCAATACCCACGAGCAAAAGCGCCAACCAAAGATATCCACCTGACAAAGAAACAACGGATTCAGTAAACTGTAAACCGATTCCGGTCTGGCCAATCACCCCGACCACAATGCCCGCGACAGCGCAGGCAGCCGAAATAGGTATCGCCAGCAAAGCGCCACGATTAAGTGCTTCTACTATTCCGTCCAGATCAACGCGAGTGTGGGATCGAAGAAAGCTTGCAGCCACAACCGCTATACAGCCACAGACACCAACAAGCACTGGTGAATAGTTCTGCAACAACAACCCTGTAATCAACGCTAAGGGTAATAGAAAGTGAATACCCTCTTTGAAGGTAGTCCACGCACTCGAATCGGCGATAGACCCCTTAAAACCAGCCTTCACCGCCATCAAGTGCACGTAAAGCAATACCGAAACGAAGTACAAGAGAGCGGGAATCAGCGACATCCAGACGATGTCGCTATACGAGGTTTTTGTAAACTCAGCCATGATGAAGGCTCCGGCACCCATAATCGGAGGCATTATTTGGCCACCGGTTGAAGCAGACGCCTCAATGCCTCCTGCTTGCGAAGGCGTGTAACCCAGTTTTTTCATCATCGGAATTGTCAGCGACCCTGTGGTCACCGTGTTTGCGATCGCGCTCCCCGATATCGAACCCATCGCAGCAGAGGCAATGACACTTGCCTTAGCAGGACCTCCACGATAACGACCCGCAAGCGAAAACGAAAGATCTATCAGGAATTTGCCGGCGCCTGTAGTCTGCAAAAATGCTCCGAATAACACAAAAACAAACACTGCGCCTGCGGCAATACCCAGAGGCGCTCCGAATAATCCCGCATTAGTGAAAACCTGAAATCGAACCAGGCGCTCCAATGTGAATCCTTTCGATGCAACGACATCAGGCAGATAATTACCGTATAAAGCGTAGGCAATAAAAAAGAGTCCCACCAACGTCATGACAAGACCAACCGAACGCCTGGCCACTTCCAATGCGACCCCTACTATGATCAATCCGGCCACGTAGTCTAAGAAAGACAATCCGTAAAGTAGGTGATCAAGACTTTGGTAATCGAACAACAAAACGCGATAAGCCGACCCCAAAACCGCAACAAGCAGAGTTAGGTCAAGCAACTTGTGCAGATATTTCGGACCCACAGGATAATAAAGTAGACCAAGAATCAAGATCCAAGCCAAATGGGCGGGCCTGAAGTAAGTCGCCGGTAGTAACCCAAATATAGACTCTAAAGGAACAAATCCTGCTGGAAAAAAACCAACAATCGGCTGCCAGAGCTGGAATATAGACAATCCTACCGCCAAACAGAGTACGCCAAGACCGGTCGGCGCGAGAAAACCTAAAACCCGATTAACGAAGGCCATCTGTGCACTTTAGCGAGGGATCTCGGAGATACTGTTCTGTCCCATCATGCAGCGGGACAGTAAGTTGTCTAATATTCGATAAGATCATCGCTGCGGCAACAGGAGATACCTTCAGTAATTCCTCGATGTTTGCGTAGATCGTACAGGTCAATTGATAGGCGAGACTATCGGGCATGTCTTTGTGCACAACAACAGCGCTCCATATCCCAAGCGCTCCTACACCTTCTTCAACTCCTTTGTAGGTGTGCGAGGGTATTTCGTAGCCGGTATAGCTCGGGTAATTCTCATGAACCTGGCTCCGCTCCTCTTTACTTAAAGATACCAACCGCAGGTCCCGAGTTACTGAGAGCTCTCTCACCGCAGCTAACCCCAAACCACCAACAACAAAACCCGCATCAATGGTCCCGTCTTTTAAGGCGGACGTCGTCTCCGCAAAACTCAGATAGACTGGAGAAACTTCTGTTAACTCAACACCGAGTGAGGTCAAGACGTTCTCAGCGGCAACAGCAGTACCGGACCCCGCAGCTCCCAAGGAAACTCGCTTGCCCCTAAAGTCGCTCACGCTTGCTATTCCTGATCCCTCTAAAGTCAAGATATGCACTATGTTGGGATAAGCCGTAAATAAAACTCGTAGAGGCAACGCATCGGGAAATCGGCCCTGACCGGCGTAAGCACTAGTCACAACATCTGCCATCGCAATACCCAGATCACTTTCTTTTCTTGCCACTTGTATAACATTGGTCACTGAACCACCGGTCACCTCTGCTTTAACATTTACACCCGGCAAGTATTCGGACCAGATGGACGCCATTCCACCTCCAATGGGGTAATACAGTCCTGCTGGGCCGCCTGTAGCAATAGAATAAGTAGGGTCTGTCTTCGAACAAGATGCACAGACCAAGACAACTGTAATCAGATTAACGATGCGGCGAAACAGCCGAATTAAATCGGAATAAGAAAATACCTGTGTTAGCACGTCTGCAAATTCATACGTTAATCAAACCACCAAGAAGAAAGTAAACTTACCTCATCGATCTTATAAATCCCATCCGGATAAATGCTTGCTATGTCGATCGATATCTCTCTTTAGGTTTCGTCTAGATAGTCCAAAATTTTAGCGACACATGCTTCCAGATCGAGCTCGTTGGTATTCACTTCAATTTCTGGTGTCAGCGGTACTTCGTAGTCCGAATCGATACCGGTAAAATTAGGTAGATCGCCCTGTCGGGCTTTCCTATAAAGGCCCTTCGGGTCCCTTGACTCCGCGACTTCAAGCGAAACATTGATGAACACCTCGGCAAACTCACTTCCTTCGAAGAGCGCCCTTGCAACTTCTCTCTCGGATCGAAAAGGAGAGATAAAGGCGGTGACAACGACCAGGCCCGCGTCGACCATCAGCTTAGAAACCTCTGCCACCCTTCGAATATTTTCAACGCGGTCAGCATTGGTAAATCCTAGATCTTTGTTCAACCCGTGACGGACATTATCACCATCTAATATGTAAGTCCTTATCCCCCTGTTATAGAGCGCTTTTTCCAGTTCATTGGCGATAGTCGATTTTCCTGAGCCACTTAACCCGGTGAGCCAAAAAATCCTTCCCTTATGCCCGTTTATGCGAGCTCTATCCTCTTTGGTTATCGCGTGATGATGTTGATGAATATTCTGAGCCCGACGAAGCGCAAAGTTCACCATACCCGCACCAACAGTCGCATTCGAAAACCGATCTATCAACACCAAAGATCCCATCTCTTTGCAAAAATCATAGGTCTCAAAAGGTATCGCTTTGTCACAACTCAAGGTCACTCGTCCAATGTCGTTCAACGCCAAACCTCGAGCCGGCAATTCTTCAAGAGTATTCACGTTATACTTAAATTTGATTTCAGACAGAGTCGCGTTAACCCGCTCAGTGCCCAACATCAGCCAATAGGCCCTGCCAATATATCCTTCTTCATCATCCAACCAAACCAAATTGCAATCGAATTGGTCAGACACCTCACAAGGTTGATTTGACTGAACAAAAACATCGCCACGAGAGACATCAATCTCTTTATTCAAGGTCAGCGTCACCGACTGAGGTTTTACAGCTGAGCCTAGCTCTTCATCAAATAAGACAATTGTTTCAACCGACGCCGTCTGCCCTGACGGTAATACTCGAATTTCCTCGCCAACCTTTACGTTTCCCGAAACCACCGAACCGGAGAACCCTCTAAATTCAGAATTAGGCCGATTGACCCACTGAACTGGAAATCGAAAAGGCTGGTCCTTAGGCTCAGTCAAAATATTGACTGTCTCCAGATAACCCAACAAAGTCGGGCCCTGGTACCACTCGGTGTGAGAAGACCTTTCGATTACGTTATCACCCTTCAACGCTGAGAGCGGTATGGGTGTAATTGAGTCAAATGTTAAGTCCTTCGAGAATACCGCATAATCCTCAACAATTTGCTGGTAGGCTTCCTCGTTGTAATCAATTAAATCCATTTTGTTTACGGCCAACACGACGTGCTTTACACCCAACAACGACGTCAAAAACGAATGTCGTCGCGTTTGAACCAGGATTCCTTGTTTCGCATCGACCAAAATCACAGCCACATCAGCAGTTGACGCGCCCGTCACCATATTTCTGGTGTACTGCTCGTGACCAGGCGTATCGGCGACTATGAATTTCCTACGATCGGTACCAAAGAATCGGTATGCAACATCGATCGTAATGCCCTGCTCTCTTTCCGCGGCCAGACCGTCCACCAACAGAGCAAAGTCAATTTCCCCTTCCTGAGTGCCATGCTTTTTCGAATCATTTTGCAGGCTAGCCACCTGATCGTCGAAGATCAGCTGAGCCTCATAGAGCATACGCCCAATCAGCGTACTCTTGCCATCATCAACACTTCCGCAAGTAATAAACCGGAGCAAATCCAAGTTCATTTGCTGATCAATGTACTCCTGAATTGGGTTCGCAACTGAATCCAGAGCAGGCATCAGAAGTAACCCTCTTGCTTTTTCTTCTCCATAGAGCCTGAAGAATCCGAGTCGATCGCTCTTCCCTGCCGTTCGCTCGTTTTGCTTTGCAATAACTCGAGAACGATCTCTGGTAAGGACTTCGCACTCGAATTTATAGCGCCCGTAAGAGGATAACAACCAAGGGTTCTAAATCGGACCTGCCTAGTCAGGATCACATCGTCAGAATGCAATCTCATCCGGTCATCATCTACCATAATCAACATGCCATCGCGCTCCACAACTGGACGCTCTGCGGCGAAATAAAGCGGAACAATCTCGATTTTCTCGCGATTGATATACTGCCAAATATCGAGCTCCGTCCAGTTGGAAAGCGGAAATACCCGGATACTTTCACCTGGATTTTTGTACCCGTTGTAAAGATTCCACAGCTCGGGTCTTTGACTCTTTGGATCCCACCTGTGTTGAGCATTTCGAAATGAGAATATCCGCTCTTTTGCACGGCTTTTTTCTTCATCTCTGCGAGCTCCCCCAAAAGCCACGTCAAACTGGTATTGATCAAGCGCCTGCTTGAGCCCTTGAGTCTTCATAATGTCGGTATGCAAGGCGCTGCCATGATCAAAGGGATTGATTTCTTTTTCTGCGCCTTCTGGGTTCACATGAACCAGCAACTCCATCTGACTTTCAACCGCCATGTAATCTCTAAAATCGTACATCGCCTGGAACTTCCAACGAGTGTCAACATGCATGAGTGGAAAAGGCGGGGAACTTGGATAAAACGCCTTACGCGCAATATGAAGCATCACCGCGCTGTCTTTTCCGACACTATAAAGCATCACTGGATTTTCTGCTTGGGCCGCAACTTCTCGCATAATAAAAATACTTTCAGCCTCGAGACGATCCAAATGCGTCAATGAGGCGCCGTGGTCCTTGGGTACGTATTGCTCGTTGTGCTTAGATAATATTGAACGGTATGCGGTCAATGCAAAGGTTACAACGCACTCAGGATCCAGTTCAATAGTATGCTTTCCGAATTGCTCGACAATTTCACGACAAGGCCCGACAGCCCTTCCATGGGGCCAAATAATACCACCCTTTTCTCCCAGCAGCTGTGATAGGCAATCGCTAAAAGCTATCAGCTCAGCATTTTTATCAATGAATCGCCAGCGTCTGGCTTGTCGGCCATCATTGAGCACGAGCACCGCCGTCTCTTCATCTAACACCTCGAACTGCAAGACATATATCTGCTGTCGTTTTTTCTTAGCTTTATTCTCCAGACTGTCTGATACCAACCCGATTAGCTCTCTAGACGCTTCATCGCGAACCTCAGAGAGCCTCTTCGGAAGAGGGAGCCAAGACGATTCCTCAAGAAAACGCTGCGTGGACCGTACGCTCTGATTTTTCGATTGTTTTTGAAACTCTCGATGGAATGTTTCGGTATCCCAGTAATCAGTATCGATGGGGTTACGATGAATCCAGTCTAAATTCATGGACATCTAAATTGTCGTTAAATGTTATTAAATAAAATTATAACCAAATTAACGAGAATAAAAAGGACTTATGGACTATTTAATTTTTTTTTCGCATATTGCGACAACCTAAAATCCCGCTACCATGCCTTCTTTTCTATGATCAGAACCGCCCACATAGCCGTCGGCAGTTCTTAAAATAAGTTGAGCTCCACCAAAGGTGCTCTCTTTTTCATCAAATTCTATCTCGTGTCCTCTTTTGCGAAGCTGATCCACCACCGACTCATCAAACCCTTTTTCGACCAGCACATTATAATCGGCTTGGACATGCCATCTCGGTGCATCGCTAGCCGCTTGAGGATTTTGCTGGTAGTCGACAACACGGCTTACCATTTGCACATGTCCTTGGTGTTGCATATAACCACCCATGACCCCAAAACTCATCCTAGGTCGTCCCGACTCGGTCAGAAATCCTGGAATAATCGTGTGATAAGGCCTCTTACCACCGCCAACTGAATTAGGGTGATCTTGGTCCAGCACGAAACCCGAACCACGATTTTGCATGGCGATTCCAGTACCCGGTATCACGATACCAGAACCAAATGCCATATAGTTCGACTGAATGAACGAAACCATCATCCCGGATTGATCTGCAGCCGTTAAATAAACAGTATCTTTTCCATGTGGAAGGGAAACGGGCGGAAGCGACGATGCTTTATCGCCGATACTTTCGGCCGCCTGCTCGAGGGAACCAGGCTCAAGCAAATCGTCTATGCTCAAATGCATTGAATCAAGATCCGAGATATGTTCATTCGCTGCTCTAACCGCGATTTTCATGGCCTCGATCTGATAATGAACGGCATTCACCCCGTCGACCGGACCCAGTTCTTTGTGGTTGAGTATTCCAAGCGCGATTTGCGCGGCGAGCCCCTGTCCATTTGGAGGAATTTCGCAAAGCTCTGCATCTCTGTATGCCTGGGAGGTCGGCGTCACCCAGTCGGCAGAGTGATTTTCAAGATCAGATTTTTCCAACAACCCTCCGCCATCTTTTGATGCTCGGGCAATTCGATCCGCTAGCTCACCATGATAAAAGGCCTCCCCCTCAGTCTCCGCGATGATCTGAAGCGTTTTTGCCATATCCTTCCTCACAAAGCGTTCACCTGCAGAAGGAATAGGATGAAAGTGCTCTTTGAACGACTCGAAGTCTTTGTAATGGTTTTCGAGCAACTTCCAATAATAGGCGGATTTCGGCCCAACCAAAAATCCTTCGTCAGCATAGTGAATGGCCGACTCAAAAAGCTCAGGAAATGCGAGCTTTCCATAGCGCTTTGACAAAGCGACCCATGCGCTAACCGCCCCTGGTACCGTAACTGAATCCCAACCCAAAACCGGCATCCGAGATAATCCCTGAAAATGACCGGCACTCCACTTCGCCGGAGACCTTCCAGAAGCATTAAGCCCCACCAATTCAGACCCGTCCCACAAGATACAGAAAGCGTCACTGCCTAATCCGTTGTTGTTGGGCTCAACAACGGTAAGAGTGATCGCGGCCGACAAGGCTGCGTCCACCGCATTACCGCCTTTCCTCATCGCCTGAACGCCCGCCTCAACAGCCAGCGGTTGCGAAGCCGCCACAAGATTATCGGCGGCAACTGGCGAGCGCTGAGACGGATAGGGTTGCGTCAAATCATACATATCGGTTCATCAACTGGGTGCTAGGTATTTCTTATGCTCTGCAATATCGGCAACAAATAAGAGATAAATGCCTCGGGATTCTCAGACATCGGGAAATGGCCGACTCCTTTCATTTCCTCCCAAGTAGATCCGGGGATCGCCTCACTAGCGGCTCTGCCGAGCTCGGAAGTGCCGCTCCAGTCGTATTCTCCAGACAAAATGTGAACACCGACTCGGTTGGTGTCGATCGTGCCCGCCTGCTCTCTCAGATCATAATCTTCGATGTAATACTTCAAATCACCAATAAAAACGGGAGGCCAGCCGGACGCATAAACAAAACTCGTCTCCTTAACCAAGGCCTTGGGTGAAGTGGGCGAGGTAAGCCCCTCCATCATCCTAGCCTTATATTCACTGCTAACTTGAGGATGATAAAATTCTTTGGATTCAGAGCGATCACCCTCGACCTTTAGGCTACCCTCGACAGAAATGACCGCCTTGAATACATCCGCGTGTCGCTGGGCTAGATCTAACGCCAGCAGCCCTCCGACCGAGCATCCCATAAAAACAGGATCCGTCAAATTCAGCGCCTCGGCCAAACCCAGCGGCACCGATCTCAAGAATTGGCCGCCCAAATCATAAGTTTCCGCCCACCAGTCCTGAGTCGTCGGCGGTAAGGATTTCCCGTGGAACGGCAAATCGTAGGCGATTAAACGAAAGTGATCCGTTATGGCTGAACACTCAAATAGATGGCGCCACTGACTTCCATGACAACCAGCCGTGTGCTGCATCAATAGCGGAATACCCTGTCCGTATTCCTCATAATAAAGCCGGTGGACGTGCTCGCCCAAAGGTAGATTGACGTAACGGCCAACGGGGGAAATACCTGCCGTTGGGACATTCCCTATCAATCCATCGTCACTCACTGCCGGGCGCAACAACTCGATAGCTCGCATGACCGCCGAGTAATACTGAGCTTGCGTGAGGTGATCGCCACTCCTTTCAACTTCTTGTCCAGTGTTTAAAGAAGCGAACATCTCATTATGAAAACGAGGCGGAATCGGCGAAAGCATTTTAGACCAGAAAGAGTCTGGCCCTTTAAACGTTAATGCGCCCTCGTCGGACTCTCCTTCAGTGGCACTCCCTTCACTAATCTGGATAGACAGTCGCCGATCCCCAATATCGAGATTAATTCCACCATTCCAATAACGGGCAGCCAAACAGAACTCTCCGTCATTACGACACCTCAAGGCCCAATCCGCTGAACTCGGTATTTCTAGTCCCATCCATCTTCCCCAATTAAGCACCTCCCCTAACTTAGATCTTACCCAACCTAAGAGCAAGCAAGCGTTAGGTAAGGCTTTATCGAAATGAAATCCTAAGCGACAAAGCGGTCCAGATAATCAACCGAAGCCACTACTTCGAATTGTGGTATCGAAGAATGCAGGCCCGGATTAGCGTGTAACGTTTTTTTCTTGGACCCCAACTTATCAAATAAATCCAAACACGCGTTTCGAGGAACGACCTCATCATCCCATTGCACCAAGAATCGAACGGGACAAGTGACTTTCGGTGCCAGCTTGACCAACAAGTCAGCATCAGGACCCCAGTTGCCCATCAATCCTAGCAGAGCAACCTTGATTCGTGTGTCATTGGCTACCACAGGTAGCCCCATCATGGTGCCCATCGACAACCCCCACCAGCCGGTAGGCCTGACAGCCTCTTCCTCCTCAATAAAATCCAAAGCTGCTGACCAATCAGCGACGATGCCATCAGTTCCACCACCGCTTATCCAGGCCTCTTCAAATTTTTCAGGATTTTCTGACAAGCCAACCTCGTCGCGATCGCCGTGACCCGGCCCATCTATTGCCATGACAGAAAACCCTTTTTTGAGAAACATCTTAGCTATGCCAAGCATATAGTCCGCTTTTTTGTGAGTAGTACCCCCATGGCCCAGCAGAACCAGGCGTTCAGAGGTTTTTTTTGGACTCCAGTAGACTCCCGGAACCCGCCGGTTCTCCACCGACAACTCGAAGCATCGCTCGCGCCCGCCATCCAATTTTTCTTCTTTAGCTTTCCAGCCCATAATCTAAACTCCTTAATTGACCCTTTCGGAATCGCCGATCCTCAAAAACCCGATCAACTTGGCAACAAAACCTTTCAGCACTAAAGCGTCTACCTTAACCATTTCGTTCGCGACTCTAATCTCGGTCCCATAAGGAGGTAGATGACAAAAATAGACCCGCTGTACCTCCTCATAAGTAA
>Ga0163108_10002804_pt1 | contig 12520 bp, 9 predicted proteins | sample Fk1155metaG_FD_109644 | JGI IMG/M metagenome (GOLD analysis project Ga0163108, IMG submission 109644) | Marine microbial communities from the Central Pacific Ocean - Fk160115 155m metaG | ecosystem: Environmental > Aquatic > Marine > Oceanic > Photic zone | place: The Central Pacific Ocean...
AAGCCACTATCGTAGTCCCTTAAATTATTCAGTTGAAAATCTTGAAGAAGCGAAATCTTCGCTAACACGTTTATATACAGCATTAAAAGAATCGTGTAGTGATAACAAGAGCATTGCTCAAGATTACCTGACCCAATTTAACTCTTACATGGATGATGATTTTAATACCCCAAAGGCAATTTCATTGCTGCATGAAATTGCAGGAAAAATAAATCGTATTAAGGATAAATCTCCAGATGATTCAGGAAGTTTAGCAGCAACCTTAAAGAAGCTTGGTTCTATATTAGGATTACTTGAATCAGAGCCACAGGATTTTCTGCAGGGAAAGAATGATGAAAACATGGTTAGCATGGACCCTAAAAAAATTGATCAGCTAATAAATGAACGTAATATCGCACGTCAAGAAAAAGACTTTGAAAAGGCTGATGAAATTAGAAGGCAACTTATCGAGTTAAATGTCACTTTAGAAGACACAGAAGACGGTACCGATTGGCGAAGAAATTAGTTTGCTCCTGAATCTCTCATATTAATTTATTTCCAAATTGACGTGTTTTAGGTCTGCGCGTAATATCCATCGTCCGGTTAGAGGCTGGAGATATCATTGTTCGGGGCATAGCGCAGCCTGGTAGCGCATCTGCTTTGGGAGCAGAGGGTCGGGGGTTCGAATCCCTCTGCCCCGACCATTGTTCAGTAATTGGTGTTATTCTCAATGTATTGAATGCGCCTGTAGCTCAACTGGATAGAGCACCGGCCTTCTAAGCCGGGGGTTAGAGGTTCGAGTCCTCTCAGGCGCGCCAATTTCAAGTATAATTAATTTGTTTTCATATGGTGAGCGTAGCTCAGTTGGTAGAGCCCCGGATTGTGATTCCGGTCGTCGTGGGTTCGAGTCCCATCGTTCACCCCATTTTTTTTAGGGCCGTTAGCTCAGTTGGTAGAGCAGGGGACTCTTAATCCCAAGGTCATAGGTTCGAACCCTATACGGCCCACCATGTCTAAATAGTAATAATGTAGAAATATTTATTTTTACGGTTTAGGATATTTCTTACTAACAAATATTTTTATGAATAAACAAATAAAAGATTTTTTATTTATTCTGGTAACGGCCCTTGTGATCGGTTGTGTTGCGCCGACAACACAACGAGTTAAACCAAATGAAGAAGCTGTTGCGGTTGAAGCTGACATACAGCGCGAGATAGCATTCAAAGAAGCAATAAATAGTCAGCAACGGCTGTATAAAATTGGCGCACCTATATTAAAAAAATCTTTAACGTTCTGTAACGATAAACAAACAAAAGCAATTGGTATTACCTATGCAAATAAATATGATTTTGAAGGAGAATTTCAGAACATAGCAGTATCAAAATTGGGGCTTAGCACCACCTTACAAATAACTTATATATTTGATTCATACCCGGCAGAAGAGGCTGGTTTAAGAACAGGGGATATTCTTTTATCGATTAATGGTGAGGATATTCCTGAAGGAAAAGATGCATCAAAAAGATTTTCTGAATTATTGAAAAAGGAAATTAAGAATAATGAACAACTTTTATTTCAGATTGTACGGAATGGCGTTATCGAGTCACTAGTAATTTTTCCTGTAAAAATTTGTAATTACCCATTAATTGTGACAAATGATGTAATTGTTAATGCATTTGCTGACGGCAGCAATATTTTTATAACTCAGGGCATGATGGATTTTGCGAAATCAGATGATGAACTTGCTTTAGTTGTTAGTCATGAGTTAGCACACAATACAATGAGACATATCGATGCAAAAAAAACAAATGCTCTGGGCGGTTTCGTGCTTGATATGTTGATAGGAGTTTTTACAGGAGTTAATACACAGGGAATGTTTGCGAAGAGTTTTGCCCAAGCATATAGCAAAGAATTTGAATCAGAGGCAGATTATGTAGGATTGTATATGTGTGAACTTTCGGGTTATGACATTTCAGACGCAGCCTATTTTTGGCGGCGAATGGGTGTTAAACACCCCGGTACGATCGCACAAAATCATGGTGCATCTCACCCATCTCCACCTGAAAGATTTGTCTCAATTGAGAGTACAATCAAAGAGATAGAGCAAAAAAAGCTCGCAAATGAAATACTCACGCCAAATATTAATGAAGACGTAATACTTAGCAGAAACCCGCCGCCAGACAGCGCTGCCAATAAGATTGGTTTTTGATTTCTGAAAAATACGTGTATTTTCTTAAAAATTCTATTGTATCTCTCACCTAAAGCTCTAAAATCTCTCGTATTATCTAATCGATTTTGTGACATTGGGATATATACGATATGAAGGGCATAAAATTAAGAAAACAAACAGGCTTTACTTTAATTGAACTGATGTTCGTGGTTGTAATTATTGGTGTCCTGTTAGTTATAGGCATACCATCTTATAAAATTCTAAGAAATAATAATTGTCTGGTAACAAATACAAACAGATTAGTTGCTTCACTTCAGTTTGCCAGGAGTGAGGCTGCAAAAAGAAACACCGACGTTTCTGTACAACCTATTAGAGCTGCGTGGCGGAATGGTTTTGAAATTGTGACAGATGAAAGAGATTTTGATGGGGATGGCGTCTGTAATGCTCTTACAATTGAAGATGTCAATGCTAGTGATACCGATGACTGTACGCCGAATGCAGTCATGAAGATAATCGAACTTGGATGCGGCGATGAAGATGCAGATAAAGGCCTTCAAATTAACAACTTAAGTTCTGGTGGTACTGAGGATACAGGCCAGTTTACTTATCGTTCTAGCGGTAGATTGACGACTTTATCGCAAAACAGACAGTTTGGAATTTGTATGGCTAATCACACAGGTATTGAGAGAGGAAGAGTAGTCGCAGTTTCCAATATTGGACGACCGTCTACTAATAGAGCGGATATAGGAAATTGCCCAATGCAGGCCCCTGACTTCGCTGCGGTTGTACCATAAATTTATTCAGAGATTGTTTTGATGAAAATAAAAAATAAACAACACATAACTTCAGATGGGTTTACGCTTATCGAAGTTTTGGTAGCGCTGCTCATTGTTGCGCTCGGCATGTTAGGCAATGCAATGCTGCAATTACAAGGAATGAAAAATAGTAATGATGCTTATATACGAAGTCAGATTGGTATTATTGCTTTTGAAATCGCAGATAAGATCCGCGCAAATCGTGAATGTCAGGATAAGTATGTCGACACCTCTGAATTTTTTGGTAAAACCTATACGATCGGGGAAGAAACGTCGCCTGGGGCATGCGTCTATACCAGTGCTTTAGGAGATTCCGGTATGGCTAATGAAAGGGCATGCATTGCATCGATGTTAGAAAATACGTTACCGGCTGGTACACAAGTTACGATTTCATCCAGTTCTATTAGACCATCAAATTCCAGTAGAGATATCAAGCTATTTTTGTTGAATGTCAAATGGACAGACCGCGATGGTGAATTACATGATATAGATTATACTTTCGATCCCGGGGCATGCGTTAATGCGAGCGCTTGTAACTGTGCTTAAAATAATTACAAATTTTATATAAAAAAATAATTATGCGTTTACTAGTAAAATCATCTCAGCAAAAACAAAGCGGTTTAACATTGCTTGAGTTATTAATCGCAATGGCGATAGGTACCTTATTAATTTTGGGGGCAACAAGCATGTTTATCGCCAATAAACGTGTTTATAAAGAGGTAGATTTTCAAGGCAGGTTGGCAGAAAACGCACGTTTTGGTATGGAAATGATGATACGTGATTTGCGAATGACAGGTTTTATCGGTTGTGCTGTCCAGCAGGATGTTGTTAATAATCTGGCTATTTTAGATTCAGGCGGAGAACAAGACCCACGACATTTATTAAGTTATGTTACAAAAAATACCAGCCCATGCTCAAAGGGTTTTAGTACGACTGGCTGCGTTCAGGCTAATGCAATTGAAGGCAGAGATGCCGGTACTCCTGAATGGTTGCCATCGCAGAGCACCGATCCAACCGATACAGGTCTTACCCTAGATGCTAATAGCGATGCTTTTACAGTACGTTTTATGGAAGATACTAATACAAATCTTTGCACCAATATGACTAGCACATCTTCTGATCTAATAGTAAATAATCAATCAGGTACAGTCACAATCCCGGCCGGTTTGTTTATCTCAGGCGGTATTTTTGCAGCAGCTGATTGCGAGGCAACAAATATTTTTCAAATAACTGCTAATGCTGCCGGAACTGGTGCGGGATCAGGTCCGTTTGAGTTACTGCATGGGACAGGCAGCGGAGGAAATCCAGGCAATGCTGTTGCTACTTTAAGTAAAATTTATGACGCTGGGACTTCATCTAATTGCGCAGCATCGCCGGTCGATATTTTTATTTTTCGCGCGCGTCGTTATTTTGTAGCAAGCGAAGCAAGTATCCAAGATGGTCGCCCGGCGCTTTATCGACAAACCTTCGAAATTGATGCAAGCAATCTCGGTAGCGGCGGTCTTCCGGAAGTATTTTCAGAAAGACTTATCGATGGTGTTGAGAATATGCAGATCCTCTACGGCGAAGATACTAGCGGTGATCGTGTACCGAACGCTTACAGAACAGCTGTAAATGTCGATGATTGGTCGAACATCGTTAGCGTAAAACTAGCTGTGTTGTTTGCAACTGTTGAACAGGATTTTGCAGCGCCAGCGGACACAAAGAGCGACTATCAATTACTGGATTCAGCTCCATTTGACCCAACCCCTGCTGCAAATGATAGCCGACGTCGTAAAATTATTGAAGCGTCTGTCTCTTTGAGGAATCGGCAACTATCGCTATAAAAATGTGACCGACTTCACGTTTTGTGATAAAGTGTGACGCACATCACATAATTTACTATTTTATAATCATTGAAAAATTATAATTTAATTATAATAAATTCAATTACTTGAATGATTAGTGTGTGCTATTTCAATATAATTTAGGTAAAAAGAAAGCATTAGAAATGTTATAAAGTTCTGCTACATTTTGATAGGTGTTGATTAAAGATGTGTAAAATAGATAATTGTAAACAGTCAGTGAAAATGCCTGAATCTCAGGCAGGTGCTGTGCTGTTCACAGCGCTTGTTTTGATGGTATTGATGACGTTGCTTGCTGTGACAATGATGGGCAATACTGCTATCGATGAAAAAATGGCACAGAATTCACAGGAACAAAATCGTGCATTCCAGGCTGCTGAAACTGGTATAGAGATGGCGTTAGCCAATAATTCTACGTTAAGTACATCGAACGGTTTTGATGCCTCAGGCAATAATACTTTTGTTGGAGAAGATAAGAAAACAACATCAACAGGCGATGACCGCGTTTTTAGTCAGAACAGTTCTGGTGACGGGTATGGTGTATCAATAGAATATACATCTGTTTTTTTACAAAAAACTCCGGTAACACGGGGTTCTGGTTTCGATAGTTCATTTGCGAATTATTGGTTTGAAATCCAGTCTAAAGCAAGAACAGATACAGGAGCATCATCGACGGTTGCTCTTGGCATGTTTCAAGTTGGTTCAAATTAAAACAGTATTTTTTTTGAAGTTGAGGGATTAGAAAATGAACAAAACAAATATTTTTTTCATAACACTTAGCTTAGTAATGTTTTCAACATTATCTCAAGCAGCAAACCCGGTAACACAACTAAAAGATCTTGGTATGGACGGCGAAGCACGATTATATGATGTAATGTGTGCAAACGGTAAAGGAACGACTATTTTTCAACCAGTTGGACCAGCCTTGGCAGACGAGGTTGAGCCACTTGCAGAAGATGCAGAAATTATAGAACTGGATGATGATAGCGGTATTGATTTTAAAGCCGAAAGTAAACCGAGAGTGTGTACAGCAATAGGCGGTGGCGAGATAGATTGCGCCGTGTATAAAGATATTGATACTGCAGCGGAGGCAGTATGTAAAACATTAGGATAAACATAAACCAATTAACAATATTAACACTGTAACGTTATAAGGAGTTGACAATGTTGAGCACAAATAAATTTATAAAAGTTTTTTTCTTACAATTGCGACAATGTGCGCTTGTAGCTTTGCTAATCTTTTCTAGTAGTGGTCAGGCTGATGATACGGAAATATATATGGGCACCGGTCAGACAGATGCTGCTGAAACTCACCCTAATGTGCTCTTTATTTTAGATACATCCGGCAGTATGAATGCCCGTGATGCAGGCGCAAATAAGCGAACCCCTAGAATGACAGTGTTGAAAGATGCAATGGACGATCTGTTAACAGATCTCGATAACGTCAATGTCGGTATATCGCGGTTTAGTAATAGCGGTGGTTCCGTTATTTTTCCTATTAGTCCGATAGATGGAAATGCCAGTACCGTAATTGGTGAATCAGATGGACAGCAAAAAGCATTAGAATTTAAAGCAGTTTTGATTAATCCTGAAGATGATGCAGAGGAACGAGTAAGCGGTAGTAGTTCGGGACAAGTTTTTTTGCATGACGATGTGCTTGAAGCATTTGATTTTGGCGGCACCTCCGGTCAGTCGGGATCAGAGGAGATTGAGATATCACTAAATAGTGACGATATTTCAGAATTCAATAATACCGGGCGCATGTTAAATACCAGTTTTGCCTATATTCATCAGGTGGTGGCATTAGGCCTGCGTTTCCAAAGTGTTGATATTGCGCAGGGTACGACAATCCAGTCTGCATTCATTGATTTTACGCATCGTATCCGAAGAACCAATCGTACTAATGCCGTGATATCGGGCTTAGATATCGCAAATACATCAACCTTTAGTACGTCAAGCCGTGATTTATCAAGTCGTTCGACGACCAGCGCAACGGTTGCATGGGATGGTATCCCGGGCGGGCGTCCGAACACAAAATTCTCAACTCCAGATATTAAAGATATTGTTCAGGAGATCGTTGATCGATCTGATTGGTCTTCTGGAAACTCGATGGGATTTAAAGTTTTTACCAGCAGAGGGACACGTTACCCATACGCGCGTAATTCAAGTACAACACGTCAGCCAAAACTACGTATAAAAATCCAGGCAACTGCTGGTTCTGAAGGGGATGATCAGTTAATCGCATTACGTTTTGAAGATGTCCGAATTCCACGGGGTGCGTCTTTACAAGAAGCGAAGCTATTGGTTACGAACTCGGCTGCAGGCGGCTCAGATTCAGTTGTCTGGCAGATGTCCGCAGAACAAGTTGACGATTCTGCCCCTCTTAGTTCAGCCAGTGGCAGCCTAAGTGCACGTAAAGGTAGCGGCACAGTTGTAAATTGGACTGTTGATAGCTCAACATTAAATACTACCCCAGCTTCATGCGGGACTGGTTGTACAGAGCAGCGCACCAAAACAACTAACGATATAAAGAGCATTATTGAGGAAGTAACAAGTCGTTCTGGTTGGTGTGGCGGTAATGCGATCACCATTTTTATCGAAGCTAGTAGTCCGACTGCAAATCAGATGCGTAAATTACACAGTCGTGATAGTTCGGAAGCTCAGCTTGCACCAAAACTATCCTATAAATATATGCCGCAAAGCGGGTGTATGAATGCAAGAGAAGTTGCTCAAATTTCATCAAGCGGTGATGATGCAGAACAATTTAGCGATAGTTACTCAGGTAGCCGAGTTAATACAGTTGGCAATGACATTGTTCTTGGTGAAGATCCTAGAAGAGGTAGTCAAACGGTCGGACTTCGTTTTAGTCAAGTAGAAGTACCAAAAAATGCGACAGTTAAGGAAGCACATATCGAGTTTAGAGCGAAAGGGACCTCCAGCGGTGCTGCAAGTTATACTATAAAAGGATTTAATGAAGACAATATCGGGTCGTTTAGGACCAATGCAAATGACATTTCGAAGAGACGGACAACAAGCGCCACTTCAACATGGGCAATGACGGGAGATAATGCTGAGGATGGCTGGGATGATCCTGGCGCACAACATCAAACTGAAGATTTAACATCTATTGTGCAGGAGATTGTTAATCGCCCTGGGTGGAGCAGTAAAAATAATATGGGTTTTGTTATCACAGGTACCGGTACGCGTACTGCTGAAAGTTTTGATAATGACCCCTCAAAAGCACCTCGTCTTGTCGTTAAATATGATGATTCGGTGACCGTACCTTTTAAATCGGTACGCGAGGTACTAAAAGAAAAAGTAAAAGAATTACCAGCAAGAGGCGGGACCCCGATTGCAGGTGCAATGCTAGAAACTGCGAAGTATTTTCGCGGAGATCGAATGCGCCATGGGAAAAACCGCGGGGAGTTTGGAGAAATCAGTCATCCCGGTACGTATTGTGTAGCCCCCGGTAATTGTCCCGGTGCCAGACCTACTACAAGTGGTGGTGGTTACTACGGCGGTGGTGGTGGTAAGACGGATGATTTTATGGTGCTCAATCCATCAGGTTGCACAAAGAATAATTTAGGTAGTTTCAGATGTCGTAACCGAAAAATTAATGGTAATCCAATATATCTTTCACCAATTAAATCAGAGCTTGAGTGTGCGGCAAATCATCAGGTTCTTTTAACTGATGGACAGGCAGGCACAAGAGACGATGCTGCTATTCGACAACTAATACCAAATACAAAATGGCGAAAGCAAGGAAACAGATGTTATACGAGTAACTCAGAATTTAGATTAGATGAGCATCAACAACATAGTTATGTTAATGCACGTTCATCTTATGGTTATGGTTATGGTTCATCCAATCAACCTACAGCTGAGAGCTGTGTTCCAGATCTTGTCGAATTTATGCGAAAAGTAGATCAAAACCCGCGCGTAAAAGGTGAACAGATTGTAAAAACACATACGGTTGCTTTCGCTTTGAAAGATGCAGGGCCTGTGCAATTTTTAAAGGACGTTGCAAATCTTGGCGGTGGTGGTTTTTATTCAGCAGATACGGCAGGCGATTTACAAGATGTTTTTGAGGTGATTCTATCAGAAGTCAGAAGCGCACCAACATCATTTGCTGCCCCATCACTTGCAGTGAATGCATTTAATAAATTAGAAAGTCGTAGCGATGTTTACTACGGAATGTTTACACCAGAACTTTCACAACGTTGGAATGGCAACCTGAAGAAATATAAACTTTGTCTTTCAGGCTCATGTATTTCACAGACTACACCTAAAGGTAGCGTACTTGATGCCTCTGGAAATCCTGTGGTCGACACAACAACAGGAAAGTTTTCAACAACCTCTCAAAGTGTTTGGTCAGATTCACAAGATGGCCCATTTACCACGAAGGGAGGAGCTGGCGCAGAAATAACAGATCATACCGAAGTGGTACTACTTACAGACAAAGACAATTCGAGTTCTGATTTTGAAGCTATTAATGGCACGCTTTTAAAAGCAAGTAGCGGATTTAATATGACTGCCGCAAATTGGGACAGTAGTGATTTGTCCACAATGCGAGGCTCAATTTGTTCTGACATTGCAGAATCGTCCCGGACATCATCTGGCGGCGAGTGTGAAAAAAGAATGTTGTGGTTAATTGGTAAAAAAGACAGAACAGATTCATTGAATGATGTTTCTAATAATGAACGTTGGTCAATTGGCGATATTCTGCACAGTTCACCTAGCATTATTACGTACGGCGGTCAAAATGTTGCCGGTAATGAGACGTTTATTGATAAGATTGTTTACGGAACGAATGCTGGTTTTTTACATATGGTTAATGGTAAAACCGGTAAAGAAGAATGGCGCTATCTACCAAGTGATTTTTGGCCAATGCAGCGTCAGCTCTTTGATAATCGTCAGGACACACACAGGTACGGTATAGATGGTAAAGCTGTGGTGTGGCAGTGCGATGTTTTAGAAGATGGAACAATCCAACCTGATTCAGGTCGTAATGTAACTACTTTAGGCGCTACAACTTGTGATGAGGCGAACGCAGATTTTGTTCGTGTAATTGTCTCAACGCGACGCGGTGGCGGCGATCATGGTTTCATTTACGCACTTGATTTATCAGATACCATCGGTAGTGATGATGATAAAGTTGATCCAAAGTTTATGTGGCGGATAAGCGGTGGAGATACATCTGGTGATTTTAGAAGATTAGCTCAAACTTGGTCAGATCCAAGGATTGTAACAATTTTGGTTGAAAGTCCTGGTCTAGCACCACACCCAAAAGAAGTTATAGTTTTTGGTGGCGGTTATGATCCAAAACTGGATGATATTACCAGATACACAACAGCCGACAATGATGGTAATGATTATCTGGGGAATGCGATTTATATTGTTGATCCAATGAATGGGAAAAAGATTTTATCAATAAGCGGCGCAGGTAGCGGTGCAGATATTGAAGTTGCCGATATGCATTTTTCAATCCCATCGAGAATTTCATCAATTGATTCGAATGGCGATGGCATGACAGACCGTTTATACGTCGGTGATTTAGGCGGACAAGTTTGGCGAGTAGATTTAGGAGAATCTGTGCCGCTTGCTGGTAATAGAAGCAAAGGCACAGTCATTGGAAAGTTAGCAAAAATTTCTGGTAATGATAGCGCAAGCAGACGACGTTTTTTTGAACCTCCATCTGTAGTTCAGGTAAAGGATACAGTGTTTTCAGAAACTGAAGAATACGATTATGTGCTTCTCGGTACGGGAGATCGCCCACATCCATTATCACAAACAGTGCATGATAGATTTTATGCTTTTCGTGATCGTTTTATAGGAAATAATTCGCTTGTAGATGCCGATGGCAATCATGTTTCTGGTGATGGCGATGCATATCCAACACCCGACCATAAACCTTACTCACATGAAACAGATACTAGCTTACTGAATGCGACGACAAAAAGTCTTAATGATTTTGACATAGATGCAGTAAAAAGCTCTGATGGTTACTTTTTTGACTTTGCTGAAGCAAATGGCAATAGACCCGGAGAGAAAAATCTTTCAGCTCCAAAAACTATAGAAGGAGCTGTTGCTTTTACAACCTTCGACCCTGTAGGAGATACAAGTTCTGGCACTCAGTCAGCAAACGATAAAAAGAAGGATGATCCATGCTCAGCAGCACCGAATATCGGTACCGCACGCGCTTATCATTTCCCTATCTTATCGGCTGATGTTCCCGAAATTAGCGAAGTTGCTAAAGGCAGAGGTGCAAATAGATTCAGAAAGTCCATCGGTAGCGGTATTCCTTCGGATGTAATTCCTATATTTACACGCGATGGAATTGTTGGTATTACACAATCCGATGGTATCGGACATAATCTTGGACCATTGTCTTCCAACGCACCTGAAAGAGCGTATTGGAATGAGTCAATTGAGTTTTAGTCTCTAACAATAAAGTTACTTTTTAGGAGCAAATTTTATGATGCTGTCATTACATAAAGCTGGAAGGTCAACTTATGGTTTTTCTCTAATTGAGTTAATGATTGTAGTTGCGATCATTTCAATTCTTGCAGCTATTGCCTTTCCAGCTTATGACGCATATGTTATCCGTGGTAAACGTGCAGAAGGTAGAGCATTGTTAATGGATTCCGCTTCAAAAATGGAAAAGCATTATGGCGATTGCCTTAAATTTGGTTCAACAATTGCCGCAACTAGGGATTGTGCAGCAGGTAATGTCAATTTTTGTGGTAAAACAACCTGTGAAAGCGAAACAGGCAAATATGAAGTAGCTATAATAAATGGTTCTGCAAATGCTTATACGTTGACCGCAGACCCTCAGCTCCCATTTGCGGATACTCAGTGCGGCATATTAATGTTAAAACACACTGGGGAGAAGTGTATTAATGCAGGTGGTGAAGTTTGTTCATCAGACGATGCAGCCGCACAGGAAACCGTAAGACAATGTTGGGGTCGTTAATTTAGCTAAGTAGTTAGTAGGTTTTTACCATTAAACATCTAATTTTGTGTTCCATGCATCTATTTGTTAAGTTAATAAAAAACTGTTTATTATCTCTTATACTATTACACAGTAGTTATGTGCTTGGAGATAGCGAGACTATTTTTGATTATGATGAGTTACGCGAAAAGATTACCTTCGGAAAAGCGACCTTTGCTGAGGTAAGACAAGCCCTAACCGAGCCTAATGTTGTAAATCTTACAAATACTCTACATGCATTATATTCAATGCGTTGGCATCGGGCTGTATTGCATTTGAATCAGCATATCTGGGAAAGGAAGCGTGAAAAATATCCTGAGTTAGCATGGGATTTACTTGAGAAAATTCCGCCCCGAATAGCACTTGCCAGTACAATTAATCGAATCAGGATATTTAATACCGAAGAATATAAGGCATTCATTCGCGCACACAGTTACTCTGATCATGAGTTTATTCGCGCACAGGTGGTAGTGGCACTTGGTTTAAATGGTGACCCGAAAGATATTGAATATTTAGTTAAAATGGTTAACTCAAACAACCGATATGTTGTCCAAAGCGCGATAACTAGTTTGGCAATGTTAGGTCACGAGAATGCTAAAAAAGCCATGATTATACTTGAAGACGAATATAGAGATGAGCCTCGCGGGGAATTATTAAGGGAGCTATTAAAATATGCTTATAAATGGCAACCATAAATTGATAATTAATTACAAACCTCTTTAAC
>Ga0163108_10002806_pt1 | contig 12517 bp, 14 predicted proteins | sample Fk1155metaG_FD_109644 | JGI IMG/M metagenome (GOLD analysis project Ga0163108, IMG submission 109644) | Marine microbial communities from the Central Pacific Ocean - Fk160115 155m metaG | ecosystem: Environmental > Aquatic > Marine > Oceanic > Photic zone | place: The Central Pacific Ocean...
ATTTGACCGTATCAACGTTCGTCGATTGTTTATCTATCTTGAGGATTCAATTTCTGCGGCCGCAAGAGATCAACTTTTTGAGTTTAACGATGAAATCACAAGAACTAATTTTGTAAATATTGTGGAACCTTTCCTCCGTGATGTTCAGGCAAAACGAGGTATTCAAGATTATGTTGTGATTTGTGATGAAACAAATAACACTGCTGCTATTATAGATAATAATGAGTTTGTAGCAGATATTTTCATCAAACCTGCAAGATCAATTAACTTCATTGGTCTTACATTTGTTGCCACCAGAACTGGTGTTTCATTTAATGAAGTAATCGGTAACGTTTAATTTAGAGGTTAAAAGAAAAAAATGCCTAGTCGCCAACAACGAAATACCTCACCACTAAGAACGATCAGTGATTTTAAAAGTAAACTGACCGGTGGTGGAGCAAGACCAAATTTATTTGAAGTTGAATTAGCATTTCCAAATGCTGCTAAACCAGATAATGAAAATGAAGTTTTAGAAAAAGCAAGATTTCTTGTAAAGGCAGCTGCATTGCCTGCCTCTACAATTGCACAGATCGATGTTCCCTTTAGAGGTCGTATCCTTAAAATTGCTGGAGATAGAACATTCGAAACCTGGACAATCACGGTTATAAATGATATTGACTTTTCTATTCGTTCTGCTTTTGAAAAATGGATGAATGCCATTAATAAAATGAATGATGCAACTGGAATTATAAATCCAATCGATTATCAGAAAGATGCTACTGTTCATCAGTTGAATCGTAATGGTGATATTCTCAGATCTTACAAGTTCTGGGACGTTTTCCCAACTAATATTTCTACTATTGATCTAAACTATGAGACAACTGATACCGTTCAGGAGTTTACTGTAGAAATGCAAGTTCGTTATTGGGAAGCATATAGAGGATCATCTTCTCAGGCAGGTGGTGAAGACATCACCTAAATAATAAAATAGTAGTCTAAATTAGTTTATAATATGGCAAAACTTTTTGGTTTTTCTATTGACGATACAGAAAAGAAATCCAAATCTGTAGTTTCCCCTGTCCCCGTGAATAACGAGGATGGGGTTGATAACTATATTGCAAGTGGATTTTATGGTTCATATGTAGATATTGAAGGTCAATATAGAACAGAATTTGATTTAATCAAAAGATACCGAGAGATGGCACTACATCCAGAAGCGGATGGTGCTATCGAAGATGTTGTAAATGAAGCAATTGTGAGTGATCTTTATGATTCTCCAATTGAAATTGAATTATCCAATTTAAATGCTACAGATAATCTAAAGAAAGCAATCAGACAAGAATTTAAGTATATTAAAGAAATTTTAGATTTTGATAAGAAGTCGCACGAAATTTTTAGAAATTGGTATGTTGATGGAAGACTTTATTATCATAAGGTAATTGATCTTAAAAATCCTCAGGAAGGAATTAAAGAACTGAGGTATATTGATCCAATGAAGATGCGGTTTGTCCGCCAAGAAAAGAAACAAGATAAGAATGTTATCGGACCAAATATTCCTGGTCGTGACGAACAAAAAAATGGTATTGCTCCAGAGATCGAAGAGTATTTTGTTTATACTCCCAAACCAAACTATCCAACAGGAAACTTAACTGGTGGTGGTGGAAATAAAGGAACTAAAATTGCAAAAGATGCAATTACATATTGCACTTCAGGTCTTGTAGATAGAAATAAAGGTTTAGTTCTTTCATATCTCCATAAAGCAATCAAGGCTCTTAATCAACTGAGAATGATTGAGGATTCTTTGGTTATCTACAGATTATCAAGAGCACCAGAACGTCGTATTTTTTATATTGATGTTGGCAATCTTCCTAAAGTAAAGGCAGAACAATATCTTCGTGATGTTATGAATCGTTATCGTAACAAGCAAGTTTACGATGCGAACACTGGAGAAATTCGTGATGATCGTAAATTTATGAGTATGATGGAGGATTTCTGGCTTCCTAGAAGAGAGGGTGGTAGAGGAACTGAAATCACAACTCTTCCTGGTGGACAAAACTTAGGAGAACTTGCTGATATTGAGTATTTCCAAAAGAAACTTTATAGAGCACTTGGAGTTCCAGAATCAAGAATTGCTGCCGATGGTGGATTTAATCTTGGTCGTTCTTCCGAAATTTTAAGAGATGAACTTAAGTTTGCCAAGTTTGTTGGTCGTTTGAGAAAGAGATTTGCTCAAATGTTCAATGACATGTTGAAGACACAGTTAATCCTTAAGAACATTGTTTCCATAGAAGATTGGGATAGGATTAGTGATCATATTCAATATGATTTCTTGTATGATAATCAGTTTGCAGAACTCAAAGAAACAGAAATGTTGAATGAGAGACTTGGTGTTCTTGCAACTATTGAACCTTATATTGGTAAGTATTATTCAACTCATTGGGTTCGTAGCAAAGTTCTTCGTCAGACTGATGGAGAAATGATTGAGATGGATGATCAGATTGAACAGGAAATAAAAGATGGAATCCTTCCTGATCCGAGTACTGTTGATCCTATAACTGGAGAACCATTGCCACAAGAAGGTGAACAAGGAATGATGGGTGATGTTCCATTGGAACCAGAAATTGATGGTGGGATTACTGATGTAGACGGCAAAGCTGCTGAGATATAAATAGAAAATATAGATATATTAAATTTTCATGGAAGAAATTGTAAATTTAATCGGTTCCGATTCATCGGCATCTGATATTAGTGACAGAATTAAAGATGTTTTGTATTCAAAATCAGCAGAACGTATTAATACTATTCGTCCAACAGTTGGCGCATCCATGTTTGATGACCAGCAAGATAATTCCGAAGGGGAAAAATAATGTGTAACAGAACTTTATGTAAAGGTGCAGAGGCAGCTCTACCCACAACAACTGGTGCCGCAACTAGTTTTACTCAAGCAACTGTTGTTCGTTTAGTAAATACTCATACTTCCAACCATTTAGTAACTGTTGTAGAAACTCAAAGTGGAGACGTGGTTGGTTCTTTTACTTTACCAACAGGTGCAGTTGAATATCTTGAGAAAAATCCAACTCAGTGTGTGTTTGCCGCAAATGCTGGTGTATTGGGATCAAAAGTAGGATTTACAGGTTAATAAAAATGAAACTTATCACAGAAGAAATTTCAAACGTAAAAATTATTACCGAGGGTAAAGGTTCTAATAAGAAACTTTATATTGAAGGAGTTTTCTTGCAAGGTAATCTCAAAAATCGTAATGGGAGAATGTATCCTATGGAGACTCTTTCTCGTGAAGTAAGTAGATATAATGAAGCATTCGTCCAAAAGGGACGTGCTCTTGGTGAACTTGGACACCCCGATGGTCCTACCGTAAATCTTGATCGTGTTTCTCATAAGATTACTTCACTCACTCAAGAGGGTAGTAATTTTAGAGGTAAGGCACAAATCCTCAATACTCCTATGGGTAAAATTGCATCTTCACTTTTAGATGAAGGTGTGATGCTTGGAGTTTCTTCTCGTGGTGTTGGTTCATTAAAAGAAGATCGTGGTGGTATGAAAGTTGTTGGTGAAGATTTCATGTTAGCAACTGCTGCTGATATCGTTGCAGATCCTTCTGCACCTGATGCTTTTGTATCAGGAATTATGGAAGGAAAAGAGTGGGTTTGGGAAGGAGGAATTCTTCGTGAGCAACTCGCAGAAAGAACTCAGAAAAGAATTAACACTCTCGTTGACCAAAAAGTTCTCGAAGAGCATAAGTTGAATTTGTTTAAAGAATTCTTATCAAATCTTTAAATTATAAATAAATATAGATTAATACAAAATCTAATAAAGTCAAATGTCCGTTGGTAGAAATTTACAAGAAATGGAAAACGTAGTAACCAAAGGAGCTGCTGCATCTGAACCAATGTCAAAGGCAGGAAGCAATGCTTCCGGTGTTTCTACACCAGGCCAAACTGGCAATTGGGAAGATCTCGGTGGTCCTACTCCAGAAAACTATAAAGCAGACGACAACTCTGCTAAACTCGCAGAACCCAAAATCGCAACTGTCAAAGACATTGTGAATAAGGGTGCCAAGCCTGCTGAACCCATGCCTAAGGGTATGAAGGAAGAAGGGGAAGTTAAAGGCGAAGTAGTCGAAGAGGAAGAAACCACTGCATCTGCTGAAGAAGTAGTTGCTGAGGAAGAGACTTCTGAAGAAGAAGTCGTCGAAGCAGAATATAACATCGAAGAAGATGTTGAAGCACTGCTTACTGGTGAAGAACTTTCTGAGGAATTTCAAGAGAAAGCACGTACAATTTTTGAAACTGCTATCAGGACAAAAGTTGCTGAAGTTCAAGAAGAACTGAAAGCACAATACGAAACAACTCTGGAAGAAGAAGTTTCTACTATTAAGGAAGAACTGACTGGTAGAGTTGATGCATACCTTGAGTATGTTGCCGAAGAGTGGATTTCTGAAAATCAACTCGCAGTCGAGCAAGGACTTAAGGCTGAAATGTCAGAATCATTCCTAACTGGAATGAGAAGTCTTTTTGAAGAACATTATGTAAACATCCCTGAAGAGAAATATGATGTAACTACCGCAATGGTAGAGAAATTAGATGAAATGGAAGATAAACTCAACGAGCAAATTAAATCAAATATTGCTCTCAATCAAAGATTAGCTGAGTCGGTTGCCGACGTAATCTTCTCCGATGTCTGTGAAGGTCTCGCACTTTCTCAGAAGGATAAGCTCGCTTCTCTTGCCGAAAATGTTGAGTTTGATAGTGAAGACACCTATCGTGAGAAACTGGTTACTCTGAGAAAGTCTTATTTCCCAGAAAATGCCGGATCTCAAAGAGACGACTCAGAGAATATTTCCGAGAGTTCCGAATCCATTGCACAACCAGTAACTGGTTTAATGGAATCTTATCTCGATACTCTGACTAGAGTTTCTAAAAAGTGATTTTTTAATTATAAATCAAACTAAAATTTTTAACAAGGTAAATTCAAATGCAAGGTTTCAATGCTGAACACCTTCAGGAGAAGTGGGCACCTATCCTCAATCATGAGGGTCTTGGAGGCATCGATGATGCTCATAAGAGAATGGTTACCGCAGTTCTTCTGGAGAACCAAGAAAAGATGCTTAGTGAGGAGCGTGAGTTCCTTTCAGAAGCAGCTCCTACAAACTCCGTTGCAAACGGTGGAGTTTCTAACTTCGACCCCGTTCTGATCTCATTGATCAGACGCGCAATGCCTAACCTGGTCGCATATGACCTCGCAGGCGTTCAACCGATGAACGGTCCTACTGGACTGATCTTCGCAATGCGTTCCCGTTACTCCAGTCAGTCTGGATCAGAAGCACTCTTCGACGAAGCAAACACCGGATTCTCTAACAGTGGACTCGGTTTTGACGGCACTAACTCTTATGTTGCTGGACAGGAAGCTAACGTTGGTTTAGGAACTACTGGAAATCAGACTGGAACCAATCCAGGACTTCTGAGCCCAACTGCTCAAACCCAAACCGGATATAACGTCGGTCAGGGCATGTCTACAGCAAACTCCGAAGATCTTGGAGATGGTGTAACATTCAACGAAATGGCATTCTCGATTGAGAAAGTCACTGTTACTGCTAAGTCCAGAGCTCTGAAAGCAGAGTATTCACTGGAACTGGCACAAGACCTTAAGGCAATTCATGGTTTGAATGCTGAGGCTGAACTTGCAAATATTCTCTCCACAGAGATTCTTGCTGAGATCAACCGTGAAGTCATCAGAACCATCTATAAGGTTGCTAAACCCGGTGCTCAACAGAATGTTGCAACTTCAGGAACATTTGACCTCGACGTTGACTCCAACGGTCGTTGGTCTGTTGAGAAGTTCAAAGGTCTTATTTTCCAAATCGAGCGTGATGCAAACGCAATCGCACAAGAGACTCGTAGAGGAAAGGGCAACATGATTCTGTGTTCCGCAGACGTTGCTTCCGCACTGACCATGGCTGGTGTACTTGATTACACCCCTGCACTCAATGCAAACCTGAACGTTGATGATACTGGTAACACCTTCGCAGGTGTGCTTGCTGGTAAGTATAAGGTCTATATTGATCCTTATTCGGCAAACGTTGCTGCTAGTCAGTATTATGTTGCTGGTTATAAAGGTTCTTCACCTTATGACGCAGGTCTGTTCTACTGCCCATACGTTCCTCTTCAGATGGTTCGTGCAGTTGGAGAGAACACTTTCCAGCCTAAGATCGGCTTCAAGACTCGTTACGGTATTGTTGCCAACCCATTCGCAGAAGGTGCTGCTCCTGTTACCAATCCTGGTAGACTGCAGACTAACGCAAACCGTTACTACAGAAGAGTCAAAGTTCAAAACCTCATGTGATCCACGGTTCACATATTTTACAGACTCTCCTTCGGGAGGGTCTTTTTTTTATCTAAATACAAATAAAACAATGGCGACGGCATTTGGTAATCAGATAGGAAATAGAAATTTTTTATCACCTGTTGGTTTTAAATTTACATTGGCAAAAGAACCGAAGGTTGATTTTTTTTCAAACTCTGCCAGTATTCCCAGTATTAGTTTAGGAACAGCAGTTCAACCATCTTATCTTAAAGATATTGATATTCCTGGAGATAAACTTACTTATGGAGATTTTTCCTTAAGATTTTTAGTTGATGAAGATATGGTCAACTATATGGCAATTCATAATTGGATGTCTGGGTTGGGATATCCAGAAACAACACAAGAGTTTAGAGATTTAACAACAAATACTGACGGAGTAAGAGATTTAAAAGAACAATTTAGTGATGGAAGTCTTCATATTTTAAATAGTAACTTTAGAGATGTTGCTATTGTAAAATTTAGAGATTTATTTCCGGTGTATTTGACCTCTTTAGATTTTGAAGCAAATAATGATGATATCAACTACTTTACAGCAGAGGTCACTTTCAAGTATACTGTGTATAATGTATTATCTACTGATAATAGAACACCTCTATGAACCTTGATCAAATTCAGGAGATGTGGGAAAAAGATTCTCAAATCGACCCCGACAACCTTCACGACGAGAGTCTTAAAATTCCACAACTTCATTCAAAATATTATACCTTATATAATACCATCACTCTTTTGAGAGAAAAGGTAAGAGGAACTTATAACCGTATAAAATTGGAAAGGTATAATTACTACACAGGAAAGGCAACAGCAGAGGTTTATGCTGAAGAACCATTTCCGTATAAGGTTAGAGATAAAGAAGCATTACAGAGGTATATGGATGCCGATGAGAAGTTAAATACTATTGATCTAAAGATTCGTTATTATGATGTGATGCTTAAGTTTTTAGAAGAAATTATTAAAACCGTTTCGAATAGAACTTTTCAAATTAAGAATGCAATAGATTGGCATAAATTTCAATCGGGATTTAATTAAAAGGGTGTAATATTTAAAGTATTCGTCTCATCCATAAAAAAACAGTTTGGCAACATGAACTAAATACTCATAGGTGAACCTATGAGTTATGTCTCATTTAATTATATCAAAAAAGAATGAAATATATTTACAGGTTAAGGCAGAACCTCACGTATATTACGAATTATCAGACCAGTTTACTTTTGAAGTTCCTGGTGCAAAGTTTATGTCCTCGTATCGTAGTAAACATTGGGACGGAAAAATTAGATTATTTAATATCCAAACAGGAGAGATATATGTTGGGTTATTAGATAAAATTACAAAATTTTGTGATGATCATGGATATACTTATGAGTTTGTAGATAGTAAGTATTATGGTCTTCCTTTTGAGACAAATGATTTTATCTCAAAAGAAGGGGTAAAAGATTATATGAATACTATTTGCAAGTATTCTCCGAGAGATTATCAAGTTGAGGGAGTATACGACGCTTTAAAACATAATAGAAAGTTGTTGATATCCCCAACTGCTTCTGGAAAGTCTCTGATGATATATTCTCTTGTGAGATATTACGTTGAGAAAAAACAAAATATTCTGATAGTTGTTCCGACGACTTCGCTAGTAGAGCAGATGTATAAAGACTTTGCAGACTATGGTTGGGATGTAGGTTCATATTGTCACAAGATCTATGCAGGGAAGGAAAGAGAAACGGATTCTCAGGTTATTATTACTACCTGGCAGTCTATTTACAAACTTCCCCGCAAATACTTCTCTAGATTTAATGTAGTTATCGGAGACGAAGCACACCAGTTTAAATCAAAGTCATTAATATCTATAATGTCAAAACTTGCAGATGCAAAATACCGTTTTGGATTTACAGGAACACTTGATGGAACACAGACTCATAAATGGGTCCTTGAGGGATTGTTTGGTCCATCGTATAAAATTATTCGTACCGAAGAGTTGATGGCGAAGGGTCATGTTGCTAAACTGGATATCAATGTACTTCTACTGAAGCACTCAGCACATAAGTTTGAAAACTTTGAGGAAGAAGTTCAGTATATTATTAATCATGAACGTAGAAACAAGTTTATAAGAAATCTTGCTCTCGATCTTAAAGGAAATACTCTTGTTCTTTTTGCAAGAGTTGAAGGTCATGGTGAACCACTATATCATATGATAAATAATAATACAGTTGATGAAAGACAAGTATTTTTTGTCCATGGTGGAGTGGATACAAAAGATCGAGAGCAAGTAAGGGAAATTACCGAACAGGAAAATAATGCAATTATTGTTGCATCATATGGAACGTTCAGTACAGGAATTAATATTAAAAATCTCCATAATGTTATTTTTGCTTCTCCATCCAAATCTAGAATTCGGAATCTCCAATCTATTGGAAGGGTACTTAGGAAAGGTAATAATAAAATTAAAGCAACTCTTTATGACATTGCTGACGACATATCTTATAAATCCAGGAGAAACTATACCCTTAATCATCTAATTGAAAGAATTAAAGTTTATAATGAAGAAAATTTTAATTATGATATTGTAAACATACCAATAAAGAACTAATGGAAGATGAATTTTACGCAATTATAAAATTGGTATCTGGAGAAGAAATATTATCACTTGTCTCGGTAGATGAAAATGATGGAGATCCTTTGATTGTGATGCAAAATCCAATTACAATGAAACTTTTTCATTCTCAAAATGGAATGCATATTAAAGTTAAATCATGGATAGAATTATCATCAGATGATTTTTTTATTATAAGATCTGATAAAATTCTTACTATGACAGAAACTTATGATGAAAAAATAATTGCAATATATAATAACTATCTCGAAGATGAAGATGATATGGACATTTATAATTCTCAATCCTACTCTAATGAAAAACTCAAAGGTGATATTAAACCTTCTAGAAAAATGGGATATATATCTTCGGTAGAAGAAGCAAGAAAAACTCTAGAGAGTATCTTTAAACTTGAAGATACTAAAGAAGTATAGCTTTCCTCTTCAACCCTAACAAAGGTATTCTACTGACAAATTGATGTTTTGTCAAGACCATGTAAAGTGTGGTATAATTAAAAGAACTTATATTTCAAAGAGTAATGAATTATGTCAAAGAAGAAATCGGAACATTATGTAAACAATAAAGAGTTATTGGAAGCAATGATTGTCTATCGAACCAAGGTAGAAAAATCATATATGAATATTTTCAATAAAGATCTTACTGAGTTTCCGAAACAGGAAAGAGGAAAAAGGTGGGAAGGTAAACCACGTATTCCAGATTATCTTGGTGAGTGTTTTCTTAAGATTGCGACACATCTATCATATAAACCAAACTTTGTGAACTACATGTTCCGAGAAGATATGATTTCTGATGGCATTGAAAATTGCGTTCAATACATCCATAACTTTGACCCAGAAAGGTCTAGGAACCCTTTTGCATACTTTACTCAGGTTATTCATTATGCCTTCTTGAGACGCATTCAGAAGGAGAAGAAGCAGTTGGAAATCAAGACTAAGATTATTGAGAAGACTGGATTTGATGAAGTTATGGTTATTGACGATAGTTTGCTTTCTGGACATAGTTCAGAATATAACAGTATTAAAGACGCAATTCAATATAAGAATCGATAAGCACAACACTTGACATTTACTATTGACTTTCTTGGGTCTGCCGTGCTATACTTGAAATCTAGTTAAGAACTATTATGCGTATAGGCTTAATTTCTGATACACATTTTGGCTCGCGCAAAGGCTCCAAGCATTTGCATGATTATTTTGAGAAGTTTTATGATGATGTGTTTTTTCCTACTCTAGAAGCAGAAGGAATTGATACTGTTGTTCATATGGGTGATGCCTTTGATAGTCGTAAGTCAATTGATTATCAAAGTCTTGAGTGGTCGAAGAGAGTTGTATTTGAGAGACTCAAAAATTATAATGTTCATATGATTATTGGTAATCATGATTGTTATTATAAGAATACCAATAATGTAAATTCTCCAGAACTTCTTTTACAGACGTATAATAATATCAAGACATATAGTGAAGTATCAGAGATTGAATTAGATAAATTAAAGGTATTGTTTATACCCTGGATAAATGCAGAAAACTTTGAGAATACTGTCAAATCTATTAAAGAATCAAAATCTAAAATTGTTCTCGGACATTTAGAGCTTAATGGATTTAGGGCTCATTGTGGCCACGTTATGGAAGATGGTATGGACTGCAAACTATTTGACAAGTTTGAAAAAGTATTCTCTGGACACTATCACACTCGATCAGATAATGGAAAAATCTTTTACTTAGGAAATCCTTATGAGATGTTCTGGAATGATGTGAATGATACAAGAGGTTTCCATATTTTTGATACGGAAACCCTCACTCATACTCCAATTAACAATCCTTATAAATTATTTTATAACATCTATTACGAAGATACCAATAATAAACTCTTTAATGCAACTGAATATGAAAACAAAATCGTAAAAGTTATTGTTCGCAAAAAATCAAAACAAAGAGATTTTGAAAAATTTATTGATAAACTTTATTCTGTTGGAGTTTATGATTTAAAGATAATTGAGAACTTTGAAATTCAAGAGTCTGAAGAATTTGATATTGATGAAGAAGAGAATACACTTTCAATTCTAAATCGTTATATTGATGAGTCTGAATTTAATCTTGATAAAAACATTATTAAAGGTATCTTCCAAGATTTGTATAGTCAAGCTTGCGAAGTGGAGTAAATGTATCTTCTAACTCTCAAAGATGGTAAAAATGACGGTGCTTATGCTGTTCAGGATAAGCATGGACATAAAGTCTTATTTTTGTTTGAAGAGGAAGATGATGCCGAAAGATATGCTATGATGCTATATGACGAAGAAGATGCTGATATGGACATTGTAGAAGTTGATGATGAACTTGCTATTAAAACTTGTAAACATTATTCGTATAAGTATACGATTATTACTCCTAATGACATTGTGATCCCTCCTAAGAATGATAACATTTAAGAAAATCCGATATAAGAATTTTTTAAGTTCCGGAAACCAATTTACAGAGGTTGACTTTCAACAACATCATACAAATTTAATCATTGGCACAAATGGCGCCGGAAAATCTACGATGTTGGACGCAATCTGCTTCTCTCTATTCAATAAAAGTTTTAGAAAGATTACAAAACCACAACTGGTCAATGCTACGAATGAGAGAGATTGTTTAGTTGAGATTGAGTTTTCTGTAAATAGTCGTGATTATTTGGTTCGTCGTGGAATCAAACCTAATATCTTTGATATTGAAGTAAATGGTAACCCTCTCCATAAGGAAGCAGATGATCGTGCTAATCAACGCATTCTTGAGGAGAGTATTCTTAAGGTAAATTACCGTAGTTTTGTTCAAATTGTAATATTGGGTAGTAGCACCTTTATTCCCTTTATGCAACTCACAACTGCTAATCGTCGTGAGGTGATTGAGGACTTGTTGGATATTCGTATCTTTTCTGCGATGAATAATCTAATCAAGGATAATATTCGTACAAGGAAAGAAAAGATTAAATCTTTAGATATTAAGAAAGATAATCTTAAAGATAAGATGAATATGCAGCAAGAGTTTATTGAAGAACTTGAAAGTCGTGGTAATGCAAATATCGATTCAAATATGAAAAAGATTGATGATCTTTTGGATGAGGAAAATGAGTATGTTTTGAATAATGAGAGTTTAAACTATAAGATGGAAACTCTTCAAGAGCAGGTGAAGGATGTTACTGGTGCTCGTGAAAAGTTATCAAAACTAAACAATCTTAAAGGTAAAATCTCTCAAAAAGTTGCGACCATTACTAAAGAGTATAAGTTCTTTATTGAAAATACGGTTTGTCCTACATGTACTCAGGACATTAAGGAAGAGTTTCGTGTAAATAGAATTGGAGATGTTCAAAATAAAGCAAAAGAACTTAAAGAAGGTTATGAAGAACTTGAGAATACTATTAAGTTTGAGCAGGAGAGAGAACATCAATTCAATTCCATATCTAAGGAGATTACAAAACTAACGCATGGCATTTCTCAAAACAATACTAGGATTTCCCTCAACCAGAGACAAATCAGAGATCTTGAACATGAAATTCAAACTATTACCAACAACTTACAAA